>ERZ1027181.404-NODE-404-length-22088-cov-13.853311_pt1 | contig 22088 bp, 19 predicted proteins | sample MGYA00519247_ERZ1027181 | MGnify/ENA primary metagenome ERZ1027181 (study PRJEB26926, sample SAMN06164415) | human gut metagenome | biome: ENVO:00009003; feature: ENVO:2100002; material: ENVO:00002003 | host: Homo sapiens | place: USA | collected 2012 ...
CTACACAAGGAGTATCGTCGGCAGCGTCAGATGTGTATAAGAGACAGAAATAATAGAGCGAAATATATCATGTAATCACAGAAACAAATAAAAACAAATAAATTTACGTAAATTTAAAAAGTGGAGGAAAAAACTATGGCAAAAATAAAAAAATTATTAGCGTTGGGTTTATGCTTATGCATGACAGCAGGTATTACGGTAGGATGTGGCGATAGTAAGTCATCAAAGAATAGTACAGATTCTGGAAAGAATACAAATGATGGGTTGTCGTTTGCATTTTGTACTAATACCTTAAACAATACATTTCAAAGCTCAATTGATTCAAAGCTAAAAGAACTGTGTGACAAAGATGGAATATCATATACATGTTTAGATCCTGACTATGATTTGAATAAGCAGCTTAGCCAGTTGTCAGATGTAGCAAATAATGGATATGATGCAGTATTTGTTATTCCTGTTGATTCAGCAGGAATAACATCAGGACTGGCAGAAATAAGCGAAGCTGGTATTCCTATATTTAATGTAGACACTGCAGTTATTGATGATGACCTTGAGAGCTTTGTAACACAATTTGTTGGAACTAATGCGTATATGGCAGGACAGCTTGTTGGAGAACAGATGGTTAAGGATCATCCGGATGGAGGAAATATTGCAATTTTGGATTTCCCTTCAAATGAAAGCTGTGTTGATCGTGTAAATGGATTTCTTGATGGACTTGGAGACAGCAAAGATAAGTTTAAGATAGTAGCACAGCAGGATGGCGGAGCAGCCTTAGACAAATCAATGGAGCTGGCAGAAGACATTATTACAGCATCTCCTGATATGGATGCATTTTTCTGTATCAATGATCCATCTGCACTTGGTGCTGCAGCTGCTATTAAAGCAGCAAATAAAACAGGCAAAATTGGTGTATATAGTATTGATGCCTCACCGGATGGAAAACAGGCATTACTGGATGATGAATTTACAGCTGTTGCATGTCAGGTACCTGTACAGATTGCAGATTATTCTTTTAAGGAAGCTGTAAAGTATGTTAATGGAGATACTAAAATTGATGAGAAAAAGGTATATCTCGATTCGCATTTAGTATCTAAGGATGAGGCTGAGAAAACTCTTAAAGAATGGCAATAATAAGGGAGAGTTATTATGGGACAGACAGTATTAGAAATGACAGGGATAAAGAAAAGCTTTGCGGGTATTTACGCTTTAAATGGAATTGACTTTTCTTTGGAACTGGGCGAAGTACATGCACTGCTTGGTGAGAATGGAGCAGGAAAGTCAACATTAATTAAAGTGCTTGGCGGAATTTATCAGCCGGATTGTGGATTGATAAAAGTTAATGGAAAAGAAGTAAAAATTGATGGAGTCCCAGCAGCAAGAGCAAATGGTATAGGTATTATACACCAGGAAATAGTATTGGTGCCTTACCTTACAGTTGCACAAAATCTGTTTTTGGGAAGAGAAATTAGAACTAGACTTGGAACCTTGGATGAAGCGGAGATGAACCGCAGGGCAGCAGATATGATCTCTGCCCTGGGGGTCAATATAAAAGCTGAAACAGTAGTTGAGAAGCTGACTATCGCACAACAACAAATGGTAGAGATTGTAAAAGCTGTATCGTTTAACGGAAAAATAATTGTTATGGATGAACCTACATCATCTCTTTCAAATGAAGAGGTGGAGCAGCTATTTGGAATTATTGAGAATCTAAGGAAGAAAAAAGTAAGTATTATTTATATTTCTCATAGAATGGAAGAGTTATTCCGAATATCAGATCGAATTACTGTTATCAGAGACGGAACATATGTAGGAACCAAAAAAACTGTCGAGACGAATGCGAATGAATTGGTAGCAATGATGGTTGGAAGAGATCTTGATAATTTCTATGTAAGAGATTATTGCGATGTGGAACATGCTCCAATTGCACTTGAAGTAAAAAATCTATCACGTCAGGGAACATTTGAAGATATCAGCTTTTCGGTTCATAAAGGCGAGATACTTGGATTTGCAGGGCTGGTAGGTGCTGGAAGAAGTGAGATTATGGAAGCTGTTTTCGGAGCAAGACCATATGATGCCGGTCAGATTTTCCTGAGTGGAGATGAAGTGCATTTTAAAAATCCTATGCAGGCAATTAAATCAGGAATCGCATTGGTTCCTGAGGACAGAAAAAAACAGGGGCTTGTACTGGGAAACAGCGTTGCATTCAATTTAACTTTATCGAGTCTGCGTTTTTGTATGAATGGAATTGCTGTCAGTGAAAAAAAGCGTGATTCGATTATTGAACATTATAGTAAAAGACTTAGGATTAAAGCAGCTTCTCCGGAGATTGAAGCAGGTAGTCTTTCGGGTGGAAATCAACAGAAGGTTGTACTTGGAAAATGGCTTGCAACAAAGCCGGATGTCTTGATTCTGGATGAGCCTACAAGAGGCGTAGATGTAAATGCCAAGTATGAAATATATACTGTAATAAATGAACTGGCAAAGGAAGGCATTGCAATTATTATGGTTTCAAGTGAATTGCCGGAGATTATCAACATGTGTGATAACGTTTGTGTTATAAGAGCAGGTAAGCTTGTTGGAAAGCTTGGAAAAGACCAGATGAATCAGGAAGAAATTATGAAGTATGCTGCAGGAGGCGTAGAGTAATATGAGTGAGAAGAAAAGAGAAGTAAATGCATTTGGAAAAAGAAATCCATTTACTTCAATTATAAAAGGCAATATAGGAATTATTGCAGTATTGATTATTATGTGCGTAATAGTGTCAATTGCAACGGATAAATTCCTTACAACAAATAATATAATTTCTGTTTTAAGACAAATTTCAATAAATACATATATCGCACTGGGAATGACACTCGTAATTATACTGGGACACATTGATTTGTCGGTTGGTTCAATTGTTGCGATGTCGGGAACCCTTACGGTTGGACTTACTGTAAATCAGGGAATGCCACTTATAGTAGCAATAATTATTGGATTGGCAGTAGGAACTCTTGCTGGATTTATCAGTGGATTTATAGTATCTCATTTTAAGGTACCTGCATTTATTATTACAATGGCAATGATGAATATTGCAAGTGGTATTGCATATGTGTATACAGGTGGACAGTCCACACGTATTACAGATAAGATGTTTATAGCTATAGGTACAGGATATTTGTTCAATGTAATTCCGCTTCCGGTAGTATATATGGTAATTTTGATTGCAATATTCAGTTTCCTTTTAAGCAAAACTAAATTTGGAACTTATGTATATGCAATTGGAGGAAACAGGGAAGCTGCAAGATTATCTGGCGTTCCTATTAAAAAAATAGAAATTATTGTATTTACGCTTTCAGGTGCGCTTGCAGCCTTCGCAGGACTTGTTCTTTGCTCAAGAATGTATTCAGGACAGCCATCAGTAGGAAGTGGCTATGAATTGGATGCAATTGCCGCATGTGTACTTGGTGGAACATCAATGACTGGAGGAAAGGGCCGGATAAGTGGAACTGTATTTGGTGCGATGGTAATTGGAATTATTTCCAATGGATTAAATCTGATAGGAGTTTCATCTTATTGGCAGCTAATTATTAAGGGTCTGATTATTGCATGTGCAGTTCTGCTGGATTGTCAGAAGGATAAAATAGCGTTGTTAAAAAATAATGTAAGGGCTGCAAAATAAATTGGAAAGGAAATCTGTTCGTTTTTTACAATACAGAGAAAGATAAGCAAATGGAAATTTTTCGTAAAATGTCTTTCGCGGATTCTACGGGAGATGCAATTCCGTTTTACCACGAAGGAAAATATCATATTTTTTCACTTACATCTCCACCGGGAACGACCGTCTATCCGGAGAGACTGCGTACAACTTGGAGCCATAGTATATCGGATGACTTAGTGCATTGGCAGGAGCTTCCGACGGCATTATATCCGGGAGAAGGAGATGAACCGGATGCTTCGGGAGTGTGGACCGGTTCAGTAATATATGGTGAGGGACAATATCATGCATTTTATACAGGATATTGTCTAACAGCGGAGTTTCAGCAGACCATATGTCACGCAACAAGCGATGATGGAATAACGTGGACAAAAGATATCGCAAATCCGGTTATTACTCCGATGACAGAGCTTTATGAAAAACTTGATTGGAGAGATCCGTATGTTTTTTATAATGAAGAAGATGAAAATTATTGGATTTTGATTTCAGCGAGAAGACTTGATATGCCGGTTACACGAAGGGGCTGTATAGTGCTGTACCGTTCAAAGAATTTAAAGGATTGGACGTACTATGGACCAATATATTCACCGGGGCATACAAACTGTCCGGAATGTCCGGAAATGTACAAGATGGGAGGTCACTGGTATTTGTCTTACTCAAGATTTTCAGAGTTTGTAAATACAATATACCGTGTATCAGAGTCTCCTTTTGGTCCGTGGAGAAAACCTAAAAAGGATGGTATTGGTGGAAGACGCTTTTATGCTGCTAAGTCAATGCAAAATGATGATGGAAGACGTTTTTATTTTGGATGGGCGCATGATCGTGCAGAGCAGAGTGACAAAGGTGAATGGTATTGGGGTGGAACATTTTGTATTCCACATGAAGTGGTGCCAACCGAAAATGGAGAGTTAAATGTAAAGTTACCATGTGAATATGAGCATATTTTTGATAAAGCTGTTAATTGGAAATATATATCAGTTCTTGGAAATGCAAAAGATTATGGTGAAAAAACTATAACATTGAATGCGTTGGAAAGCTGTTCATATGGATTTTTGAGACATACGGAAGAAAGCTATATGCTGACATGCAAAATAGTACCAAGAGAAACATATGATACGTTTGGTATTCTTTTAAAGTCTGATAAAGAGGCAAGTGGATGTTTATTTCTTGAATTTGATAAAGCAATGCAAAGGGTCTCATTTTTAAATCTTCCGATGGGAGTGGATCCATTTTGGGTACAGTCGTGTCAGGCGGTTCCGCCGGCAACCGAGCCTGGGCCGGATGGGGTGCGTGTCTGTGAGAAAACAATGCAAATTGAAGACGGAAAGGCAATAGACGTAAAGATTATTGTGGATCATGACATGATAGAGGCATTTATTGATGAACAGATAGCGTTCACATATAGAATATATGCCAAACCGGAATTTGAAACTGGTATAATTGCTCAGGATTCGAATGTTGAATTCTATAATTTAAGCATTTCCGGAAAATAATTGCGAATGGGAGAGACATGGATGGAAAAAGAATATGATATAGTTGCGATGGGAGAATTATTAATTGATTTTACACCGGCAGGAGTTTCAGAAACCGGCATGTGTCTTTATGAACGTAATCCGGGAGGGGCACCGGTAAATATGCTTACTGCAGCTGCTAAAGCAGGATTGAGAACAGCCTTTATAGGCAAGGTTGGAAACGACATGCATGGTAAATTTTTAATAGAAGCTGTTGAAAATCAAAATATTAATAGCGATGGAATTATATTGGATGATAATGTATTTACTACACTTGCATTTGTAAATCTTACAAAAGATGGAGAAAGATCATTTGCATTTGCAAGGAAACCCGGAGCAGATACAATGATAGGGTACAAGGAAGTCGATACTCAAATTTTACAGAATACAAAAGTTTTTCATGTGGGTTCACACTCTCTTACTGATGAACCTGCACGTTCCACTACATTCCAGGCAGTGAAATGTGCAAAAAATGCAGGTGCAGTTATATCATATGACCCCAACTACAGGGCGCCTCTTTGGAATAATGAGAAGACTGCTATAGAACGTATGCGTTCAATGCTTCCGTTTGCAGATATGATTAAATTGTCTGATGAAGAAACTGCTTTACTTACGCCATACGAAAATCCGGATGAAGCAGCAAACTATTTATTAGACCATGGAATAAAAATAGTTGCAGTGACACTCGGAAAAGAAGGGGTGTTAATATGTAATAGGAAGGATCATCAAAAGGTAAGTGGTTTTTCGAGTCAAGTAGTAGACACTACAGGAGCAGGGGACTCATTTTGGGGTGGATTTATGTCTCAATTTGTAAAAAGCAAACTTAACCCTGAAGATTGTTCTATGGAAGAACTAAAAAAATTTGCAAGGTATGGAAATGCAGTAGCAAGCCTGTGCATAGAAAAAAAAGGAGGAATATTGTCGATTCCTGAAGAAAAGGAAACTTTTAAACGTTTACAGCTAAGTGTGTGAAAAAACAATCGTAGTGCAAAATAATTGAAAATATACGATTATAGCCTCGCTTTCAAATTTAAAAATATAGTAATGAAAAATGCAACATTTCTCTAAGAAATGTTGCATTTTTCGTCTAAGAACAAGGATTTTTGTGGGAAGCGGTCGTGAAAAAAGGCAGATACAACCAATAAAGGGCAAATATAATTTTTAAATAAGTTGTAATTGGGTGTAAAGTATTAGAATTGATGTCCGATATAGTAACTGTAAGATAAAAAAATGCAACATTTCTTAGAGAATTGTTACATTTTGCATAAGCATGGAAACAGCTTAAATCAAGTGCACGGAGGTATACATAATGCTTAAATTAACGCTCAGAGAAGGAGAATATGTAAATATCGGAGACAACATCAGAGTGGTCTATGCCGGAGGAAGCGGAAAGAACGGGCGTCTTATGATAGATGCTCCAAGAGAGATGAACATCTCAAGGTCAAACAACGACCCGAATCCTGAGAAGAGGAAAGATACATATTATCCGGAGCCAAAGATTTCAGAGGAAGCACAGCATGAAATCAAGAAGATTATCTGGAATGAAAGACAGAAGAAGGCAAAGCCGGCTAAAGCAGATAAGAAAGCATAGGCAAACAAGTTAATAGGCGGCTGTGGCACAAGCCACACCCGGGAAGCCGCTTGTTATAGAAAACCGCAACTGCTTAAATAAAAATATACACAAAGCAGCTGCAAAACCCTCGGGAAAAGGATTTCCAGAGGTCAAACATAATAACCCATGAATGTGGGACAAGGAGGATTATATTATGGTAGTACAACACAACATGCAGGCAGCAAATGCCAACAGAATGCTCAACGTAACAACAAGCGCACAGTCAAAGAGCACAGAGAAGCTTTCATCAGGTTACAAAATCAACCGTGCAGCTGATGATGCAGCCGGACTTACAATATCTGAGAAGATGAGAAAACAGATTCGTGGACTTGATCGTGCTTCAACAAATGCTGAGGATGGTGTTTCATCTGTACAGACAGCTGAGGGTGCTCTTACAGAGGTCCACTCAATGCTCCAGAGAATGAACGAACTTGCAACACAGGCTGCCAATGGTACAAACTCAAAGGATTCAGACCGTCAGGCTATCCAGGACGAGATTGACCAGTTAACAACTGAAATCGATCGTGTATCTGAAACAACCAAGTTCAATGAGACATACCTCTTAAAGGGTGATGCCGGAACAAAGACAATCAACATGAAAGCTCATGACGCAGGTCTTAAGGGAACACTGACAGACAATGGCGATGGAACAGCTACATTCGTAATGGATACTCTTAATGCAGGTGACAAAGTTTCTATCGGTGGAAAGAATTATACTATCGGTGGAGAGAATGCTGATGTTACATCAATGCTTACAGCTGCAGGAATTACAGATAAGGTTGGAGATAAAGTTACAATTAATGGAAAAGAGTACACATACTTCGAGAAAGCATCTGACGGAAATACAGCATTGACAAATAAAGGATATTATGAGACTGCACCGGATAAGGCAGATGCAGCTAATGCTTTACCAACATATGCTAATAGTACTGCGATTGGTGCTGCCACAGGTACAATTTCTGTTGGCACTAAATCTGTAACAAAGATGAAAGACGCTGGAGCGGATGGAATTGACGATACAGACACAACTGTAATCTCTAAAAAGAAAGCATACGAACTCGCATCAAAGGAATTACTTAAGGCTAATCAGATTGGTGATACCGAAGGAAATGCTAAAGTAGGTGTCGGTGATGTTGATACAGCTGTTGACCTTACAAATGGAACAGGAACATTCAAAATTCAGACTGGTTCTGCAAAAGTTGCCAACACATTAAGCTTCAGTCTCCACGTAGGTTCTGACGCTGATATGACAAACAAGATTCAGGTTGACATTGACTCTATGGATTCTGCAAGCCTTGGCATCAAGGGTATCAACGTTAAAGATGATTCAGGAAACGCTGCTACATACGCTATCGACGCTATCTCAGATGCAATCAGCAAGGTTTCATCACAGCGTTCATCACTCGGTGCAGTTCAGAACCGTCTTGAGCACACAATCAATAACCTCGACAACGTAGTTGAGAATACTACAACAGCTGAGTCTCGTATCCGTGATACAGATATGGCTAGTGAAATGGTTAACTACAGCAAGAACAACATTCTTGCACAGGCTGGACAGTCTATGCTTGCACAGGCTAATCAGTCTAACCAGGGTGTACTTTCACTCTTACAGTAATCATCTACAATTTAATGTTGTACAAAGCAGGAAGAGCTCGAAAGAGCTCTTTTTGTTGTACACTTTTTTCTATTAGAATGAAAAGTACAATCATTTATTCCCGAATAAATTGCAGACGCCCCCTGTAAAGTAGTATAATAACAACAATTAATACAGCTGATTGCACAAATGGGAATTGGCAATAAGCATGAAATGAGGTTTACACTATGGATGTAAGAAAAATGAGAAACGAATTACTGGGAAAACGCCTTGTGGCTGCGCTTGAGTCGCGCAACATGGAGGCTTATTATGTAGAGACAAAGGAGGAGGCTGTTAAGAAGGCACTGGAGCTGATTCCAAAGGGCAGCTCAATCAATATGGGCGGTGCCACATCGGTGAAGGAATGCGGTCTGTATGAGGCGCTCTCGAATGGAGAATATCAGTTTTATGACAGGGACAAGGTGTCTACGCAGGAGGAAAAGCAGGAGATAGCGCTAAAGGCATTTACATCGGATTATTTCCTTGGAAGTGTCAATGCGATGAGTGAGGATGGTGTATTTATCAATATTGACGGAAATGCAAACCGCGTGGCTGCATATGCTTACGGACCGAAGCATGTGCTTCTTATAGTAGGCATGAACAAGGTCGTAAAGACCGAGGCAGATGCTATGAGCCGTGCGAGAAATGAGGCAGCGCCAATCAACGCACAGCGCTTTGGCATCGACACACCGTGCTCTAAGAACGGCACCTGCTTTGACTGCAAGAGTCCGCAGTGTATCTGCTGTCAGATTCTGACCACACGCTTTTCAAGGGTGAAGGGACGTTTCCAGATTATTCTTGTGGATGAGAATCTGGGCTTTTAATATGTGAATAGCCGGAAAGGAAATATACGAAATGGGATATTTAATCAGTGAGACAACAAAAGAGGAGCGCGAGGCAATTGTGGCTGAGTCGCTTGGCAATATCGAGGCTACCTGTGATGGCTGCATGTCGGGGCTTGCCGAGATGTATCAGGACTATATTGATGGAAAGAAGGAGCTTCGAGAGATAAATATGGAGTTCAATGCCAGGTATGTGCATGGTGAGGATATGCCGGGGCGAAGCGGCTGCGGATATAAGTAATGTGAAACGGCTTGGGATAATTACCGAAGCTTAATGATATCAGGGAGACGCAGATGATTTCATGCAGGGATGTTAACAATTTACAAATGGACGGTATGGAGCTTGTGGCGGGAGCAGCAGGGCTTGATAGGATGGTGTCATGGACTTATCTGGTGCAGACAAAGCCTTATAAGGATCATATGAATCCGGGCAACTTTGCGCTGCTTGTGGTAGATTACAAGAGATTTTCCATGGACGAGGCATATGATGCCATGGTTGAGCTGAATGAGCTGGGAATATCTGGCTTTGCGATTTCTGTTGTGGAGGACAGGGAAGAGACACCACAGAGGATGAAGGACAAGGCTGATGAGCTCAAGCTGCCGTTGTTTTATATCCGGTGGGCGGGAGCTACTTTTGTAGATATTGCGCAGAGCGTCGGAGAGCTGCTTTTAGAGACCAGTGTGGATAATAAAAGGACAGGGGACTACCTGTACAACCTGCTCTTTGGATACGAGGTAAATGACAAGTATATAGAAAAGATTTCTGCACAGCTCGGTCTGACCTTTGACCGGCCGTACAGGGTGGGAATCATCGTGATAGACCGCAAATACGGAGTAAATCTGGAGCAGGACGAGCACACATATACATACTATACCGATTGCCTGAACCGCGAGGTTATCCATATGAAGAAAAAGCCTATGTATATGAGGTTTTTGAACAAATTTGTGCTTCTTTTTGAAGAGACAAAGGATATGGAGACAGAGCATCAGATTGAAAGGATACTTAGGGACTTAGACAGTCGTGCACCATTTGCAGGGCTCATTCACAGCACATGCATACTTGGCGCTGCATACAGGAAGCCTGCGGATTTTGGCAAGAGCTATCAGGAGGCGAAAAATCTCATCCCCAAAAAGGATATTTCACCCAATCCGACCAACAGGAAGGTAATCAGTGCCAGCTCCATGGGCATATACAAGTATATGTTCAACAGCGGCAATCAGCAGGAAATCATGGATTATTGCAACGAGAAGCTAAAGCGTCTTGAGATGTATGACAATGCAAACGGCTCGTTTCTCATAGATACGCTGCTCAATTATTATATGTGTGGCTTTAATGTCGGAAAAACGGCACAGATGATGTACGTTCATCGTAATTCCCTGCAATACCGTCTGAAAAAGATAGAAGAAATACTGGAAATCAGCCTTGATGACTCGATGGAATATCTGGATGTAGTTAATTGTATTCTTGTAAAAAGACTTATGTTTAATTAGTTACTGTAAAAATGCACAAACAAATTGTGCAAAATTAACATTGCAAAGCTGCTTCATTAAGTTTATTATACGAACTAAGCAAAGGCGCTGGAGAAAAACTCCGGCGCCTTTTCGTATTTCAATAATCAAGGAGGTAAAGATTATGATGAAGAGAAGTAAGAGATTTGCAGCATTGATATTGACAGGTGTAATGGCAGTGACAACATTGTTTGGATGTGGTTCGTCATCAGGAGGAGCTGCTTCAGATAGCTCAGCGGCAGACAGCTCATCAAAGAAGGTTTTAAAGGTTGGTATGGAATGTGCATATGCTCCATTCAACTGGACACAGGATACAGATACCACACCGGACGGAAGCAAGGCAGTCAAGATAGCAGGCTCTGATTACTATGCATACGGCTACGATGTAGCAGTGGCACAGAAGCTTGCAGACCAGATGGGAATGGATCTTGAGGTACATAAGGTTGAGTGGTCATCAATCGGTATCTCCCTCGATGCAGGAGATTATGACTGTATCATCGCCGGTATGGGCAAGACAAAGGAAAGAGAGGCGTCATACGCATTCACAGAGCCTTATTACTATAGAAACAACTGTATTGTTGTTAAGAAGGGCGGCAAGTATTCAAATGTAAAGGGCCTTTCAGATCTCGCAGATACAGGCTGCAAAGTAACGACACAGCTTGGAACAGGCTGGATTCCACTTCTAGACCAGATAAAGGGTGCTGAGCAGTCAGGAAACTTTGAGACTACATCAGAGTGCTTCCTCGCAATATCAAACGGCAGCGCAGATGTATGTGTAATCGATGTTCCGACAGCAGAGTCAGCAGCACTTACAAATGATGATTTACAGATTATCGAGCTGGATGAGAATGATACATTCACAGGTGATGATGAAATGGTAAATGTATGTATCGCAACAAGAAAGGATGATACAGCACTCAGAGATAAAATCCAGGATGCCATGAATGCAATCGGCTGGAATGACAAGGCAAAGATGGATGAGCTGATGGATCAGGTTCTGACACAGCAGCCGGCAGCCAACTAGTTGTTAGAGATTTATCTGATTCACGAAAAGATGAAAGACTGTGGGATGATGTTATATCGCATCATCCCACAATAGTCTGATAAACCGGCGTAAGCTGGGGATTAGAGAGATAAAAGTGAGGTAGCAGTATGATGATAAGTAATCCAAGTAATTCGTTAGAATGGATGGTATTTCTGGCGCAGAAATATTCAAGCATGTTTATCAAAGGAACCTGGCTTACGCTGTACATATCGGTAGTTGGTACATTGCTTGGCTTCGTATTGGGATATATCGTAGGCATAGTAAATGATGTAAAGCTTAACGATGGCGACAACATCGTAAAAAAGGTCCTTATCCGTATAGTAAAGGTGATATTTACAGTTTATGTTGAAGTATTCAGGGACACACCAATGATAGTTCAGGCGATGATTGTGTACTATGGAATACGTCAGATGGGCTATGAAAACCTGACCCCTGTATTTGCAGGTATTCTCGTAACTGTATTAAATACAGGTGCCTACATGGGAGAGACAGTCAGAGCAGGAATCGGATCAATAGATATGGGACAGCGCGAGGGCGCATGGGCCATGGGAATGTCACCGTTTAAGACAATGCTCTATGTAGTTTTGCCGCAGGCATTCAAGAACATCATTCCTGAGATGGCAAATACATTCCTTTTAAATCTGAAGATGACATCAGTGCTCAATGTTATCGCTGTGCAGGAGCTTTTCATGGCTGCCAAGACAGTCGGTGGAAACTACTACAAGTACTTTGAGTCATATCTGGTCATCGCGGTAATTTACTTTGTACTGTGCTTTGTATTTGATAAGCTCTTCAAGCTGATTGAAAAGAAGCTGCAGGGCAAGACAGACTATGCACTCGCAGTTGAGTACATGGACAATGAATAGGAGGCACAATATGAGTGAGACAGTAATTTCAATTAAGGATTTAAGCAAATCATTTGGTGATCATGAGGTACTTAGAAAGATTGATATTGATGTGCATTCCGGCGAGGTCATCTGTATTGTGGGCTCCTCAGGTTCGGGAAAATCAACACTGCTTCGATGCATCAACAAGCTTGAGAAACAGACCTCGGGAAAGATTTTATATCACGATAAAGAGGTCAGAAATGTACAAAGGGATATCAATGATTACCGTTCAAAGGTGGGAATGGTGTTCCAGTCCTTCAATTTGTTCAACAATATGACGGTGCTTGAGAACTGTATGCTTTGTACAAGGAGGGTGCTTCATCTGCCAAAGCAGGAGGCCTTTGACAGGGCAATCACGCATCTGAAGGCAGTCGGCATGGCTCCTTATATCAATGCAAAGCCATCGCAGCTATCAGGAGGACAGAAGCAGCGAGTTGCCATTGCCAGGTCACTCTGTATGAACCCGGAGGTGCTTTTGTTTGATGAGCCTACATCGGCGCTTGACCCTGAGATGGTCGGAGAGGTGCTAAATGTCATGAAGGACCTCGCGAGGACAGGACTTACGATGATAATCGTCACACATGAGATGGCATTTGCCAGAGATGTTTCTACAAGAACTATTTTCATGGACTCAGGATATGTGGCAGAGGATGCAGCACCGTCAGAGCTGTTTACAAATCCTAAGAATCCAAGAACAAGAGAATTCTTAAGCAGATATCTTGCAGGCTAGATATGGTTGGCATTCAGAAGGAGGAAATGATAAATGGATAATTTTGTAGTAACCTTTGCCAGAGGATTTGGAACAGGCGGAAAAGCAATAGCATCACAGCTGGCAAAAGAGCTTGGAATACACTGTTATGAGAACCGTATTCTGACTCTTGCAAGCCAGCTGAGCGGACTTGACGAGAATGTGTTTCAGGAGGTAAATGAGAAGCTGCGTGAAGAGGGCGGATTTACGAGCTTTTTGCGAGGGCTTCCAAGAGCAAAGGGATATATATCAAGAAATGAGAAGTTCAAATCAGATGACAGGCTCTTTGAGTATCAGAGCCAGATTATCAACGAGCTTGCAGACAAGGAATCCTGCGTCATAGTAGGAAAATGTGCCGACTATGTATTAAAGAACCGCCCAAATGTGGTGAGCATATACATTGAGGCACCGCGTGCATTCTGTGTGGAGCGTACCATAGCCAATATGGGTGTGACACCGGAGGTGGCAAATGCCACGATTGAGAGAACAGATAAGTTCAGGGCAGATTATTACAAGTACTATACACACGGAAACTACTGGACCAATCCGGTGAACTACGACCTGACACTAAACAGTGAGCGTGTTGGTGTGGAAAACTGTGTGAAGACGATAGAGCAGTATCTGATCATAAAGGGCTTTATCAAGGCTGATATGATTAAGCCGGCGGGAGAACTCATATAAAAAGTATATAACAAAAAATTGCAGCTCGTGTATCGAGCTGCAAATTTTTTTATTATTATATAGATATGTTTATCCAAGCAAAGCCTTATCAGAAGCAAATTCCTCGCCGGAAACCTCCTCAAACTTCATGAGCAGATCCTCCACAGTGAGGTTTTTCTTTTCCTCGCCTGAGATATTAAGGACAACCTGTCCGTTATTCATCATGATGAGTCTGTTGCCGTGAGCGATGGCATCACGCATGTTGTGTGTGACCATCATGGCTGTCAGGCTGTTCTCCTTGATGATTTTGTCTGTGAGAGTGAGCACCTTTGCGGCTGTCTTAGGGTCGAGAGCAGCGGTGTGCTCATCCAAAAGCAGCACCTTCGGCTTCTGGAGTGAAGCCATGAGCAGTGTAACAGCCTGACGCTGTCCACCTGAGAGCAGACCAACCTTTGAGGTCATTCGATCCTCGAGTCCCAGATCAAGCTCCTTTAAAAGCTCGTGGAAATGCTCCTTTTCAGCCTTTGTGATGCCCCAGCCAAGACCACGGCGCTTTCCGCGGCGCGCTGCAAGTGCGAGGTTTTCATCAATCTGCATGGTTGCGGTAGTTCCTGTCATTGGATCCTGGAACACACGTCCCAGAAATGATGCACGCTTGAACTCAGGAAGTCCTGTGACATCCACTCCATCGATGAGAATTGAACCATCGTCCACAGGCCATGTGCCTGCAACGGCATTGAGCATGGTCGATTTTCCGGCACCGTTTCCACCGATAACAGTGACGAAATCGCCCTCCTCAAGCTTTAGGTTTACACCATTAAGGGCATGCTTTTCATTGATTGTGCCCGGATTGAAGGTTTTATGTACGTTTCTAATCTCTAGCATTTATTTGCCCTCCTTTGCATTAAGTGCTGCGGCAGAGCGCTTGCCGGCCTTTTTGAAGGAGGCCTTGCTCTTGCCCTTCAGGTAAGGCACTGCAAGGAAAATTGCCACGATGATTGCAGTGAAGAGCTTTAAGTCATCACTTGGCATCTGCAGCCACAGAACAATTCCGATTACAATGTAGTAAACAATTCCACCAAATATGACAAAGATAAGCTTTCCCATGAAATTCATGTGCTTTCCGAGGATTGCATCGCCGAGCACCTCACCGATGATAACTGCGGCAAGACCGATGACGATTCCACCACGGCCCATGTTTACATCGGAAAAGCCTGAGTACTGTGAAAGCAGGCCGCCTGAGAGCGCTACAATTGCATTTGAAAGCGCAAGACCGATGAGCTTCATGTTGTCGATGTTGATACCCTGAGCCTTGCTCATTGCAGGGTTGCAGCCAGTGGCACGGATAGCAGAGCCCTGCTCTGTTCCGAAATACCAGTAAAGCACCGCGATAATTACAACCGAGAAAATCACACCGACAATTATCGCATGTGTCAGGTTACGTGATGAAAGCACCAGATTATATTTATCTGCGCTAAGTGCCTGGTTGGCGTGGCGCTGCATGATATTTAAGTTGATAGAGTAGAGCGCTATCTGTGTAAGGATTCCTGCCAGAATCGGAGGAATGCCGAGCTTTGTATGTAAGAGACCAGTGCAGAGTCCTGCGAGCAGACCGGCAATACATGCGCAAAGCAGTGAAACCCAGATATTGTAGCCGTTAATCGTCATCATAACGGTTACGGCACCACCTGTTGCAAATGAGCCATCAACCGTCAGATCTGCGAAGTCCAGCAGTCTGAAGGTGATATAAACACCGAGTGCCATGATACCCCAAATCAGACCCTGGGCTATATTGCCCGGAAGGGCATTGGTGAATGCAACCGGATTTAAGGTTGCAAAATAATTCATTAGAATCATTTTATTAAATACCTCCATAGTGCAGCTGTTTATTCAGCTGAGATTTCCTCATAGCCGTCAGGAACTGTAATTCCAAGCTCCTTGGCGCGGTCCGGAAGGTACTCCTTAGTGAACTTAGGAGCGCTCTTAACCTCCATAGTTTTGACGTCTGTACCATTTACAAGGATATCGTAAGCCATCTCACCTGTTGTGTATCCAAGGTCATAGTAGCTGATAGAAAGTGTTGCCACACCACAGCCCTTAGCGATTCCTTCCTCGCCGGCGAAGATAGGTTTCTTAGCCTGTGAAGCTACATTGTTGATAGCCTCTGTACATGAAGCAGCAGTGTTGTCAGTTGGGATGTAGATTGCATCAGATGCATCACATGCGCTCTGTGTTACTGCAGCGACATCATTTGAATCAGAGAATGTGTACTCTTTTACAGTGTATCCCTCGTCCTCAAGGTATTTGGTAATAGTTGTTGACTGGTAGATACTGTTTGGCTCAGATGAGCAGTAGATGATACCGATGTTCTTTGCATCCGGGAAGAGCTCCTTGATGCATTTAGCCTGCTCATCGAGTGGAGCGAGGTCTGTAGTACCTGAAATATTCTTTCCTGTAGTGCCTGACCAGTCTGACATATCAAGAGCTGTAGCGTAGTCTGTGATAGATGTTCCGAGAATCGGAATAGAGTCTGTGGCTGCTGAAGCGGCCTGAAGAGCTGCTGTGGCATTTCCAAGGATAAGGTCGTAGTCGTTTGTGACGAACGTGGTGCAGATTGTAGAGCATGTAGAAGCATCTCCTGCGGCATTCTGCTCGTCAAATGAGACATCGTCTCCGAGCTTGTCCTTTAATGCGTCCTTAAAGCCCTTTGTAGCGGCATCGAGAGCCTCGTGCTGTACGAGCTGGCAGATACCTACATGATATTTGGCATCTGAGTTCTTACCTGACTGTGTGCCACCGTTTGCTGAACCGGAATCTCCGCATCCGGCAAGTCCAAGAACCATTGTTCCTGCAAGAACAAGTGAAGCTAAAATTTTAGATCTCTTTTTCATGATAATTCCTCCTTTTATCAGCGCTTTAAAGCGTTGATGTATCAATTAGGTAAATTATATTCACTTATTAATGAGAAGTCAAGAGAAGATGAGGAAAAAGTAGGGCTTAATGTATATAAATGATGGATAATAGGCTATAATTGAAAATAAACATAGCATCAACAAAACAGTAAAGGAAGAAAACACTTTGATAAATATAGCGATATGTGACGATGATTTAGTCTTTGCGTCAAAAATGGAAGCAATATCTTAAAAAGTGGAGCTTATGGTCTCCATTTGTTTCGCTGTGGTTAGGGAGCTGTTTTGTGGATTTCAGCGGTTTCAGCTACTTTTTTGGAGAATTTTCCGGCTGTTTCGCTGGGATTGGGGAGCTGTTTTGTGGATTTCAGCGGTTTCAGCTACTTTTTTGGGGATTTTTCCGGCTGTTTCGCTGTGGTTAGGGAGCTGTTTTGAGGATTTCAGCAGTTTCAGCTACTTTTTTCCAGAATTTTTCCAGCTTTTGGGCTGGATTGGGGAGCGGTTTTAGAAGTTTTATGGATTAAAGCTACCCAGGGCTTGCCTGCTATCAACCTATGGCTATTGTACACTATGCTAATTTAGTGTGGGGAATATTATGCTAAAGAATAAAAATGATGGTTCATACTGGATTTGTGGAGAGGGTGTTGGCACAGAACAAAAAACGGTTTCGGGAGAAACAGAGTATACAGTTATATGTAGCAGTAAATTTGTGCCATATGAATTTCCTGCAAATGAATTTTCAAAATAAAATATGGCTGAAAGTAAAAATCCCCGGTAGTAACTACCGGGGATTCTCTGTCTATTCAGCTACAACCTTGGCAAATTTCTTTTTACCACGTCTGATAATGAGACCCTCGCCCTTGAAATCGTCGAGAGTGTATTTTGTAGAGATATCAGTTACCTTCTCATCTGCAACGGAAACACCGCCCTGCTGGATATTTCTGCGGCCGTCTCCTCTTGAATCGCAAAGTCCTGCTTTTACGAGAACAGAGATGATATCAAGCTCTCCGTCAGGGAAGTCCTCAGCTGTAACGGTAACTGTAGGCATATTTGCATTGTTGGCTCCGCCTGCGAAAAGTGCATGGCTTGCCTCTTTAGCCTTTGTGGCGTCCTCCTCACCGTGAACAAGCTTTGTAAGCTCGAATGCCAGGATTTCCTTAGCTTCATTGAGCTGTGCGCCCTCCCAGCTTTCCATCTTGTCAATTTCCTCGAGAGGAAGGAAGGTGAGCATTCTGATACATTTAAGGACATCGGCATCAGAAACGTTTCTCCAGTACTGGAAGAACTCGAAAGGTGTTGTCTTGTTAGGATCAAGCCATACTGCACCTGACTGTGTCTTGCCCATCTTCTTGCCCTCAGAGTTTAGGAGCAGATTGATTGTCATAGCGTATGCGTCTTTTCCAAGCTTACGTCTGATAAGCTCTGTTCCACCGAGCATGTTGCTCCACTGGTCATCTCCACCGAACTCCATGTTGCAGCCGTATTTCTGGAAAAGTGTGTAGAAATCGTAGCTCTGCATGATCATGTAGTTAAACTCAAGGAAGGAAAGACCTTTTTCCATACGCTGCTTGTAGCACTCAGCTGTAAGCATACGGTTTACTGAGAAATGAGCACCAACCTCGCGGAGCACATCCACGTAGTTTAAGTCCATCAGCCAGTCAGCGTTGTTTACCATGATAGCCTTGCCCTCGCCAAAGTCGATGAAGCGGCTCATCTGTTTCTTGAAGCACTCTACGTTGTGGTTGATAGTCTCTGTTGTCATCATCTGGCGCATATCTGTACGTCCTGATGGATCACCGATTTGTGCTGTACCTCCACCGATAAGCACGATAGGCTTGTTTCCTGCCATCTGAAGTCTCTTCATAAGGCAAAGAGCCATGAAGTGTCCAACGTGAAGGCTGTCTGCTGTAGGATCAAAGCCGATGTAGAAGGTAGCCTTTCCATTGTTTATAAGCTCCTTGATTTCTTTTTCGTCTGTTACCTGCGCGATAAGGCCGCGGGCAACTAATTCGTCATAAATTGTCATGATTTTCCTCCTGATAAGATGAATCTGTATTCTGAAAAATAAAATATCCCCCTCATCCATTTAAGGACGAGGGGGATTTCTCGCGTTACCACCTTAATTTGCATCCTGCTCGCACAGGAATGCCTCCGTGAGTTGTCACACATTATTCGACATATATTATATAGTGAAAATAGCCGATTCTGCTAACACTCCGGCACTATAACGTGTGCCAATACGTTGCGGCTTATTAATCGAACCGGAGATATTTAACCATCCGGTATGACGTTCGGTGCAAAGCTCCGGGATGTATTCCAGATCTGTTTCCTTGCGCCTCTCACCTGCCGGCAGCTCTCTGTAAGTATTGCAGAAATGTACTTGTTCCCATCAAAGCCTGTTGAAATGTAATTGTGCTTCAATTGACGATATTATAGCTGTTTAAGAAGGGGTTTGTCAAGGGTGCCAAAAGCGATGTATGAAAAATATGAAAAGCTTTTTAATTATTGCACTCTGACCTGTGGTGATGTATACTTTGAATAACAAATAAACTTTGGTTATGAAAGGGAGAAAAAATGAGCACATATTATACTATTATGAGTATGATTGACGGCTTTAAGTCGTTTATCAATCTGGCAGTTATGGTACTGACAATTGTTGCATCATGGATTATGTATGCAAAGGCAGGAGAGCACGGCTGGGCGGCCATTGTACCGTTTTACAGCTCATATGTAAAATTCAGGATTGCAGGGAAACAGAAGCTGTTCTGGGGATATCTTGTGGCAAGTATCGCAAGTATAGCAGGATGTATTTTATTGATGTATGAGATTATTGCCTCAGGACTTTCCGTTATGACATCCAGTTATATGGGGTCGTATTATGATTCTACCTATGGATATGCCGGAAACCGTATCGGGGCTCACATGGGCATGCTGATATTTGCGGTTATTCTGATTATTGCAGCAATGATTGCGGCATTGGTTATGAATATCCTCTGCTGTGTCGGACTGGCACATGCGTTTGGCAAGGGAGCAGGATTTGCCTGCGGACTTATATTCCTCAATGTGATTTTTATCTGTATTATTGCCTTCAACAAAAACATTGTTTATGTGGGAGCTGGATACAATAGTAATAATAACTACTATAATCCATACGGTTCAAACGGATACGGTCAGCAGTATGGTCAGAACATGTACGGAAACGGAGCAAATCAGCAGTACGGTCAGAACATGTACGGAAACGGAGCAAACCAGCAGTACGGCCAGAACATGTACGGAAACGGGGCAAATCAGCAGTATGGCCAGAACATGTACGGAAATGGCACAAATCAGCAGTACGGCCAGAACATGTACGGAAACGGAGCAAACCAGCAGTATGGTCAGAATCCGTATGGCACAGCACAGGGCGGGGATGCTCAAAATTCCTACGATACATCACAACAGCAGTCATGGAATGATGAGTATAACAACAAAGATTACGAATAAATAAAATAAAGCGCATGAATAAAAACTATAAATAAATGTTATAGTACAAATTTGTATCATTCTCTTGACATATAGTGTCAGAGGGCTATAATACAAAGCAAGATTTAAATAAATATGTTCACCAAAATTCGTTGATGAGAACAAGGTCCGATTTGTATTTATTTTCAGAGAGCCTGTGGGCGGTGCGAACAGGTAATGGTCAGATTGGAATATCCTCTCTAAGAAGCGGGCTGAAAGCATTAAGTGTGTCTGTAAACCTCGCCGGTGTCCACCGTTATATGGAAAGCATATGCTGGTATGCAGAGTGTCACAGTAATACACTGTGGAATCAGGGTGGTAACGCGGATTATTTCGTCCCTTTTCAGATTATGTCAATCTGGAAAGGGATTTTTTAATTCCATAAAAGAGTTTTAGTGAGCAGAAAAATGTTAAGGAGGCTTACAATGAAAGCATTACAAAAAGTAAGTAAATTTTTATCAGACTACACATCGATAGTTGTCATAGCAATCGCCGTAGTCACATTTCTGGTTCCGAATCTGATGGCCTGGGTAAATCAGATGCTGTTTGTGGATCCGGTATCCAACAAGTTCACATGTCAGTCAATCATTATCGGAATCATCATGTTTAGTATGGGACTTACACTTACGACACAGGATTTCAAGATACTTGCACAGAGACCATTTGATATATGTGTAGGTGCAATCGCACAGTATCTTATCATGCCGTTTCTCGCATTTGGTATCTCAAAGGCATTGAATCTGCCTGACGGAATCGCACTTGGACTTATCCTCGTAGGCTGCTGTCCCGGTGGTGTTTCTTCAAACATTATGTCATACCTCTGCGGTGGTGATGTGGCATTCTCAGTTGGAATGACAACAGTTTCCACATTGCTCTCACCATTTATGACACCGCTTCTGGTATCATTTCTTGCAAGCGGAACACATGTCTCAATCAAGGCGCTTCCGATGTTTGTGTCAATCATTGAGACTGTAATCTTTCCTGTAGCGGTTGGATTTTTACTCAACTACCTGCTTGGAAAGAAAAAGGCATTTGCCGAGGCTCAGAAGGTCATGCCGGGTATTGCGGTGCTTGGCCTGGCATTCGTTGTAGGTGGTGTTGTATCATCACAGGGCTCAAAGTTCTTTACATCAGGAGTAGTAATTTTTGCGGCAGTTCTGTTACATAACGGACTTGGATATCTGCTTGGATACGGTGCAGGAAAGCTGGTAGGCATGAACACAGCCAAGAAGAGAACCATCTCTATCGAGGTTGGTATGCAGAATGCAGGTCTTGCCACAAACCTTGCTACCACTACAGCACAGTTTGCTTCAACACCTGAATCAGCCATCATCTGTGCAGTGTCATGTACATGGCATTCAATCTCAGGCACACTGCTTGCCGGAGCCTTTGCATTAAAGGACAAAATGGCTGCTAAAAAGGCAGAAGAAGCCGCTGAGACAAAGACAGCATAAAGAGAATGAATACCTATTATAACCGATTGGTAAATTAAACAAAAATCATAGAAATTAAAAATAAAATATGTCTAAAATAT
>ERZ1027181.413-NODE-413-length-21779-cov-7.501841_pt1 | contig 21779 bp, 23 predicted proteins | sample MGYA00519247_ERZ1027181 | MGnify/ENA primary metagenome ERZ1027181 (study PRJEB26926, sample SAMN06164415) | human gut metagenome | biome: ENVO:00009003; feature: ENVO:2100002; material: ENVO:00002003 | host: Homo sapiens | place: USA | collected 2012 ...
TAAGAGACAGGGTGATGCGAATCCCCATGCCCTGCTTCCTGATTCAACTGCCAGCAATATTTTCACATGTTCTTTTTCTTCTATTTCATGAAGTTTTTGTACAATTATTTTTCTCACTCGTTTCCCCTTCTTCCTTATGTTTCTTCTTCCACGCTGCATCACCCCCTGACGCCTTGAAGTTATACACAGGCTTCATAACTTCAAGAACATCTACACTCTCCCGGATCACATCAATAATATCCTCCAGCGACTTATACGCCATTGGTGCCTCATCAATCGTCTGCTCATTCACCGAAGTTGTATAAATCCCCTGCATCTCTTTCCGATAGACATTCATATCTAGAGTTTCTTTTGCCTTTGTTCTTGACATGATTCTTCCGGCTCCATGCGGTGCCGAGTAATTCCATTCTGGATTTCCTTTTCCGATTGCAATGACAGAACCATCACGCATATTGATTGGAATTAAAATCTTCTCTCCGGCATGCGCCGCTATTGCGCCCTTTCTCAAAATCATTTCTTTTGTATCTATATAATTGTGTATCGTATGAAATGATTCGATCCCTGTCATCTTTGTTCTTTCCAAAATAATTTCTGCCATTCTCTCTCTGTTTCTTCTTGCAAATCGCTGACAGATTTCCACATCGTAAAGATAGTCCTCCATAAAGGATCCGTACAGCCAGCAAATGTCCTCCGGTACCTTCAGAGTCTGTACTTCATAGCTTTTCTCCAATTCTTTTAATGCTGCCTGGATTTCTTTTCTTCGTCCTGCTGCCTTATAGGTTTGAATCATTTCATCTCTCTGTTTAAAATATTTTTCTTTTCCCTTATGCAGGTCTATTGCCAACTGCTGATATATCTCTGCAACCTGTTTTCCAAGATTTCTGCTTCCGGAATGAATTACCAGATAGTACGTGCCGTCCAAAGACTGATCAACCTCAATAAAATGATTTCCGCCGCCCAGTGTTCCTAATGATCTTTCTAAGCGTTTAGAATCTCGAAGCACTCGGTAGCATCTTAAGTTTGTCAGGTCAAATCGCTCCAGTCTTCCCTCCCATACATTCATCCCGGATGGAATATAATGGCATGCCTCATCTATTTTTTCAAAATCCAGAATTTTGTCCGCAAGTTTTACTGTATACATCCCACAGCCGATGTCTACTCCGACAATATTCGGGCAAACCTTATCTGTAATCGTCATTGTCGTCCCGATTGTACACCCTTTTCCGGCATGAACATCCGGCATAATTCTGATCTGGCTTTTCTTGGCCAATTCATAATTACACATTCTCCGTATCTGTTGTATTGCCTCCTCTTCAACTATCTTTGCATAGCAAACTGCTGTATTTACTTTTCCTTTTATCTCTAACATCTTTTCCTCAACTCCATTTACATATCATAATTTTTTCTTGATATTATTGTACAAAGAATGCTTTCTGCCATCACGGAAAAAAAGTTGCGAACCAATCTATAGTCCGCAACTTTTTTGTTTTATCAATCGTTCTTTTATTAAATTTTCAAAATGCACCGGAGCAATCACTTTTATCATCGGACCAAAGGACAATATCCGGATGACAATTTCTGTCTCATCATCTTTATCATAATAAACCGTGATTTTATAATGCTTATCGTCCTGTTTTTCTGCCTGTTTTTCATAATGTGCGAAATGAAGCAGCACTCTTTCCAGTGCCCCTCTTTCATCCTCCAGTTCAAATATCACACTTCGTTTTCTTGGTGAAATCCTGTGTAAACCCTTCCAGTTCTCATCTCCGTCATATTCTTTACATTGTATAATTCTTCCCACGTTGATGGTAGCACCTAATTTATGACTCCGTCCAATAACACGGAATTTATCATCTTTCTCCGAATATTCCAGATACTGTGGAAGTAAAATAGTCTGAATAATTTTCCCCTTATGATTATAGGTCTCTATATCAAGTGGATATTGCTTCCTGATTGCATCCCGTATCAGCCGGAAATTGCGAATATAATTTTCATCGTTATAATCATCTCCGTCTGAATACTTATCAAATATGTAATAATCCTCCGGAGTAAATAACGGCTCTACCTCTTTCCATTCATTTTGTTCGAAATCAATCTGTCCATCCTGAAATAGTTTCATTCTTGGATCAAGTGAAATCGCCTTGATCCATCGCTTTTCAATCATCGTGAACGGCATTTTCGGTTCTTTTTTAATAACCGTTGTTCCGTCGGATTTAAGAAGCTGCCATTTTTCTTTCATTAATGCCGGCTCAATATTTATAATACTTTCTTCAAAAGCATATCTCTTTATGATACTTCTGAGTTCCTCTTCTCCCATCGGATGATCCGCCGCCTGCCTCAGGATTTCTGCCACTGTGTGATAATAGCTACCATAAAGTTCACTAAAAATCATTCTTTTCACCGCCTATGCCATATATCTTGTACATTGCCTCAAGATCTCTCTTAAACTGCGCTTCTACAATACTATTGGAAATATGTATATCCGTAATACGACAGATAAATGTGCGGATCCATGGAACCAGCTCTATTGCATCGTAAACTTCTGCATAAAACCGGCTTGTACAATCGTCTATTCTCTCTACCGTACCGCATCGTTTTTCCCGCTCAAGCCTGCGGTGAATATGCTCTTCTCCTTGTCCATAATGAACTGTAAATTCTACCGTTTCCATGCGGTTATTCGAATGGCTCTGTGTGCTTACACCCCAGATATGCGGCTGCATTTTCTCCAACCGGTCACGCAGCTCATCAAATCGATCGCTGACTTTATCAAACTTTACAGACACGATATTGTCAATTCGAAACGCATTTATCCTTTTAAACTGCGGGATATATGCCATGAGATACTGCCTGCCGCCCTGTACACTGATCAGAATTTTCAAAGGGATTACTTTGTTTTCCGAACTATGTTCTTTCCCTGAATGGATCGTCTCAACGACAATGCTCCTTTTTTCATGTATTGCCTGAAATAACTGACACAAAATCTCACTGTCAATTGCACTTGTTATATAATGATGTTTAAATGCAAATTTATCTTCATAATTCTCTTCCTGATTGGCATCTTTTAACTCTGAATTCTCTTCCGTCATTTTTTCCCTATCTAATAAGAATGAACCGATGACACCACAAGGCGCTGCTTCTGAAAAGAAATCCAGTATATCTTTGCCATAGCCGTCACATTCTGCCGTCTTTCTATAATACAAGATCTTCCCACATTTTTCCGCCTCAAGAATCCCTTCTTCCACATATTCCTTCAATTTTTTCCGAACAGTGGACTCATCAAATACCCTTGGCTCGGAAAACACGGACAGATACTCGTCTATCTTTTTGGCAATCTCACTGACCGGCAATGCTTCTTCTGCCGTCTCCATAATATCCATGATAATAAAATGCAACGTAATATCGCCGTCTGTAAAGCTCTTTGTCTTCCATGCTTTATATAACGGATTATGATGGGATACACGGCTGTCGATTGACAAGAATACATTCTTTCCCTCCGTTGTCTGGCGGAATCTCATATAATCCCCCAGCCAGCTTTCAATCCTTCGCCGTTCATTGTCATAAGAACGCGCACTCTTCCTCGTGTATTCCTCCCGACTCTTAAAGCCGTAAATATAAAATTCACGCATATAATCCCGGATATGGTTGAAATTTTTCACTAGCTCTGTGTAGGCCATGATTTTGTCTTCCTTTTTGCTTTGAATTTAGTGTTTATATAACTTACTTAAACATAATTGAAGTGATATCTTCCTGTTACGTCAAATATTGCTCCAAAGAGTCAGCTATACAACTTACGTTCTTTCCCAAATCGCTTTGATAAACTCTTCCTGTTTCATCCTGCCATACTACAATGTCATCAATATTCGCTTCTTCTACCACATACCAATTAGATGAAATACAACTATTATACTTTCTTTGTTGTATAGTGACTTCAACAACATCCAGTTGTTCTACTTCTCCTATACCAGTAAATTCATGTCCATTAACCATTGCCATCCCAAATGTATACAAATATTCTTTATAGTCTTCAGCAAACTTAACATTTAATATATTTTCTGCTTTTAAAATCTGTTCTTCGTCAGCACCTTTACCATGAATGATATCTACATAAGTCTTCATTTTCTTTATAATATTCACTTAAATTCCTCCAGCAAATAATTGGTTTCCACAATATTTCCAAAAATTTTTTCTCGTCGTAGCAAATCCTGGTCTGTTAATTTCTGAATTCTTTCCCGCAATATTTAAAATGCTTGCATTTCCTTGATGCTGACATTCATTTAATACTGCCAGTGTTGCATCTGCTTTTTGCCCGATATGATGTAATTGATATTCCTTTTTAGTAACTGGATCAATAGGAGCATAACCCATTTTCATGCGCTTAAGATTCGTTACTTTTGTTCCATCTGGGAGTTTGGACTTATACGACAAATCAATATCTGGAACTAAGGCAGTTTTTCCATTTACCATAACCGCCTTCAATCCTGCCTCTTTATAAATATTATACTCTTCCATACTATGCATTTGTTTAATTACATCTAACGGATATTTCGATTCTTTTTGAATCTTGGCTGCTTGTTTTAATGTTAATCCATTTGCAGTAACATCAGCCCCTTTTAAAGCTGTCACTTGTGTCGTTCCTTGTATGCCGCCTGCAAGAATTCCGGAAATAGCTCCCCACTTAAAACCTTTGCTTCCCTCGCGGGCCATCGCTTTCATAGTACTTTCCGGATTTTTTGTTTGAATGCCCTCTATAATTCCAGCTGAAACACCACTAATAACACTTGACGAAAGAGCCACTTCAGTTCCTGTCTTTGCTGCTGCCGCAAATACGATACTAACTGCTGGTGCACTTCCACCTGTTATAGCCGAAGCTGTCACACATATTAAAATCATTCCTGATCCGGTGGCAATATTGGTTAATGCCTTTTCATAAGTATTGTCATATTCTTCAAATTCTTTTACTGCATTCTGCTCTTTTGCTTCATCATAATAAAAAACATATTTTTTCCCTTCGAATTGTTTTTCAAGTTCTGAAAGGGTATATCCAAAATAAATATTTTCCTGTGAATTATATGCTAGCTCTTCGATGTATTCCTGTGATAAATATTCCGCTGAAACGTTTTCAATAAAATATTTATCACTATCAACCTGATCGATTAATTGTGAATATACTGCACTCTCTAAGTATCCACATAAATTTTCATCATCCAAAGAATTAAACTGACAATTCTTATCTATTTCCGAAACTTTTGATAATGTATTTTCTTTTTGTTTTCCAGTTTGTTCTTTTGCTTTGTCTTCTACAACGCTTCCACATCCCGTCATGAGAAGACATATAACCAATAATAAACTTATTATTTTCTTCATTGATTATCTACTTTATCCTCCACTGTATTTCTATTTTTTCTGTACTTTCTGATAACTAAAACTATCACGCAGGCAACAACTACTAATATTCCAATTATTACCCCTGACATATTGTTGGATTCCTTTTTATTTACGGATTTTTCTTCTTTATCTTTTGCACTATCCACTCTTTCCGTTGTTGTTTTCACTGGTTGAACAATGGTACCATCCTCAGCAACTGTAGCACCCCTATCCAATAAATCTTTAATATCCGAAATTGAACGCCCGGTTGTAATATATGCTTTCAAAAGATCATCGTTACCTACATATATTGTTTTTATTGTGGGCTCAGTGACATGTTCATTTCTAACTGTTACCGTATAAATTCCCTCTGTAGTAAAACTTTCCCCATCTGATGCGACTTTATTTGATCTGGTATCTGTTACAAGCTCCGTTCCTGCATCATTTAACTCTTCCCGTTTCACTTGAACATTGAGATATTTTGAATTTGCTAAATCAATATAGAATCCAGAATCTGTAAAAGAACAATTTTTTAATTCTTTTCCACTGCCATTTTCTCGTATAAATCCCATATCATTTCCATTCTGCACTCGGAACTTAAAATACCATCTATAAGAATCGCATGTCCCTATACTTTTACCAAACGGACTGATAATAGCACTTTTAATTTTATAATCTAATGCTACTTCATACTCTCCCTCCTCATGGAGTACTACTGACATATTGGAAGCTTTCTTTGATTTTCCTGTAAGAAAATTCTCATATATAACAGGCTTCTTTTCTTTATTATCAGGATCCGTATAACGAATTAATAACGCTCCTTTTTGAAAATTCATTTTCTTTGTTCCAAACTGCTCATCAAATCCTTTTTTGTCATCGACGACAAATTTCTTGTCATTATTATCAAGTCTATTGATATTCTGATTTAAATTAAATGCCAATGTAATATCATCACCAACTGTTTTTAAAAATACAGGATCTTTTTTGTTCGAAATATCTTTGCTCGTAAATCCCGTTATAACAAAATTTCCAAGCTTCCAACCTCCGTGTGGGTCTTTTGAGGTCACTTTCTTCTTTTTTGCATAACCTTTATTATTCCCCGTATTATAAAATTCCACATCATCTTGATTAATATAATATATATTATTTCTACTTGCTTTTTCATTTGTTCCCTTGGCTTCTATGCTTTTAGCATTATTAGCCAACAATATAGTTACACCAATTATTACAACCGCCGCATTCTTTCCCAACTTAGGAAGAATTTCCCAAAATTTCTTTTTCATATTATTCAGACAACTTTCGTCATCCTTCCTCCCTTCATTCCTCTTAACTTAAAATCACAGCCCTTTGATTTATTTAGTTATAGTATAACATCTCTTTATTCTTACTTCAATCTACAACATCTGCCATTGATCTCCCCTTTCAAATGCATGGTGATTTAAACCATATAAAACATATGGGATCCAGAGTCTCTCCTCCGATCCCACATATCTTATCACCTTATATTTCTACACTTTTACCTGAACGCATTCGTAATATATGTATTACATCTTCCTATACCTTTTCCCATTTCCTTCTTTCCTCTTTTATCTTTTTAATTTGTTCCTTATACGTCTGGTTGTCTTCGTCTTTTTTCTCTGGAACAGAGATCATTCCCCACTGCTCCACATATCTGATAATCTCTCTTTGATTTTGCAGATCCAGAATTTTTTCGCTGATAATCTTGATTTTCTGCTCTAAAAGCATTCCCTTATCTTTTTCTACTTCCGCAAGTAAAATCTTGATTTCACTTAATTGAAATCCCATTTCTTTGTACCACAAGATTTTCCAGAGCTTTTCCATTGCCGATTCATCATACAATCGATAATTTTCTTCTGAGCGTTTTGCCGGCAATATTCCCTCATCATCATAGTACTGTAATGTCCTCTTACTGACCCCTGACAACCTACTGACTTCTTCTACTTTTTTCAACACGTTCTCTACCTTTCTTCGTAATTCTGAGGATACGCTATTACGTGAACGTGACAGCAATACCAATTACGAAAGTCCTTTCTTTTCTACTTCGAAACAGAACATGTTTTTTTCCCGAATACTTTTTTCGAGACACAAAAAAAGACCAGAAACTTTCTTCTAATCTTTTCTTGTTTTTATATTCTATTTTTCTTCTTTCTTATTCTCTTTTTCCCAAAGACTCTACTGAGAAACACCAAAAATCCGCTTTTATCTTCCTATATCTCCAACATATATTCTTCTCTCACATCGACATCTTTTTTCGCCATCAAAATATACCAATATGATACGCCTATACTTAACAATCTTACCCCCTTCAAACCTGTAATCATTCCAATAGTAATGCTTCTTTTTACCATCTGTCCTCTTTTTTACCGTATAACTTGCCATATACTTTCCTCCTTTATTTAAATATCAATCCCAGCTTCCTCAAACGCCTTGTCAATCTCTTCATCCGTATATCCATAATACCTCATCATCTCTGTTATCTCGCCTCTGGACTGTCCAGATGAATTCTCCCGCACATACATTACTGCCTGCTTATCAAAATCTACATCCATATGATCTACCGCAAATGTTGCATCTTCTACACTAAAATAATCATCTCCTACCAATACTCCATTAATCAAATAATCCCTCGATACATGCCAGAAATTCTCTTCTTCATATGCCCGTATAACTGCATTTTTCTGATTGTTTGTTAATTCTATGGTGTATTCTTTTGTCTTTAACTCTTTATTACATACCGTACATTGTATCGCCTGTGTTCCCGGAATTACTGTTCCATCACGGTTGATTTTATAATCCGCCGTCACTTTCCATTCTCCCGGGATATGATCTGTCTTTGGAATTTCTTGTGTCAGACTCTTTCCACATCTTTTACACGTTGCTTCCTTTTCCCCGGCTTCGTTACATGTTGCCTCTTTTATCGTGGTCCAGCTATCAGAATCGTGTCCCAGCTCCTTACCTTTTGTCTGCTTACACACGGTACATGTCTGTGGTTTAGTACAGGTTGCATTACTCCAGGTATGGCCTTTGCTTTCTCCTTCTGTTTTTCCACAAATACTACAGGTTCTTGGTCTGGTACAAGTTGCAGCATTCCATGTATGGTAACATGTATAAAATCCGATTCCACCTATAATCGCCAGTCCGATACCAATGATTGCTATAATTGTTACTGTTTTCTTTTTGTTTTTCATATACCTTTTTCCTCCTACTTGTCATTTTCATTTTTCAATCTGTCAATTATCTGATTTGCCTCCTTGATCAAATCATCCATTTTCATTTGTTCTTTTACTAATTTCTGTACTTGTTGTTCAAGAACATTTCTTACTACCTGGTTGGGGGCATCGATAATTGAAGTAATATCCGCAATTGAAAGTCCTAATTGCTGGTAAAATCTTATCTTTGCAATTCTTTCTTTCGCTTTGTCATCATAGAGTAAATGTCCGTACTTATTTCGACCTGTCGCTTTCACCAGTCCTGCATTCTCATATCCTTGAATCGCTCTTCTGGATACCTCCAATGTTTCGCATATTTCCCGCAGTGTCATACTATTTTTCCTTCCCTTTCCAGCCTATAACTGCACGCAGCGTGCAGTCAAAGACTTTTATTTGGAGTTCGGATTCTCTTATCCACTCCTCATAAAAGGGCATGTTTTTTTCGCGAATCTGCATTTGAGGTATACAGGAGAACCTGCCACCGACAGCCTCTACTGTATACTTTGGTATTAAAAAAAGACCAGAAGTCTTCTTCCAGTCTTTTCTTGCCTTTTATTCTATTTTCCCTATCTCACAATCCGCTCTCTTACGTCCACTTTCCTCTAAATTCACCAAAAGCTGCTTTTCTCTGTCCTCTCCAAGCCCGTTCGCCGCTTCCTATAAACCAACTCTTGCCAAACACAACACCAATCCAATCGCACCAACAGCAACAAACACCAGCCCGATACCGGCCGCCTTCTTCCTTTTCTCCATAACCACTACCTGCCTGCTGTCCATAGAATTCACCGGATAGTTCCTTCTTCCTATCAGATATAACAACAGTCCACTTGAATTATTCCCGTTCGCCGCAAGCAGGCCCCATAATTTCGGGTGTTTCAATCCGCGGGCGGCTGCATCGATCACCGTTAACTGATAGACCTGATAGACTGTTTCGATAGCTCCTACAACTGCGGCTGCGCTAAATATCACAGCCAGTACCATATTTCTCTCCATTATATTTTCCTCCTTAAATACGCCTGATAATCTGATAAAGCAATGCTGCTGAGCTTACAATAGCCAGACAAAATACCAGTATCAGATAATAACTCTTGTCCGGCAGGAACATGCTCAACGTGATCAGCAAAATGACCGTGATAATATTAAGTATGATTGCTCCTATCAGTTTTCGTGTACTTTTGACCACATTTGTGCTTTCTTCCAGATGTTCCATCATTTTTTCGTCTCCTTTCAATAAATCATCAAGACTTATGGAATAAAGGCTGCTTAACTCAATGACGCTTATGATATCCGGATAGGATTTCTCATTCTCCCAGTTTGAAATGGTCTGTCTGGACACGTTGATTTTTTCTGCAACCATTTCCTGTGTGAATCCGGATTTCATACGAGCATCCTTTAGTTTTTTTCCAATTTCCATATCTGCGTTTCTCCTTTCGGGAACATCTTTTCACATTGCGTATCTAGTGTCTATCAAACTACTTTTACATCTCAGTTTTTCATGTCCATTTTCGTGTCAAAATTGTTTTACATTGCGTATTTAAGGGGTTTTCAGGGGATGGTCTAGGTTTTTAGGCCTTTTAAAGGATTTCTTACTAACCTGCTCCTCTTTACTCCTCCTTGAACAACCGGCCTTCTTTATAATGCTTCCGGCAAAGTGCCACATAACTCTCATTCGATCCCAGCATGATCTGCGCTCCTTCTTTTACAATCTTTCCATCCGCATACCGGGTGTTGTACTGTGCACGCCGTCCACACCAGCACACAGTCGGAACTTCCTCGATCACATCGGCAATCTCCATCAGCCGTCTCGATCCCGGGAACAAACGGTTCATGAAGTCCGTCCGTAGTCCATAACAGATAACCGGGATCTCATAAAAATCTACGAGATCCGAAAGAATATCTACTTCCTCCGGTGTAAGGAACTGCGCTTCATCCACCAGAACCGCATCCACCTTCTGCCCGTGGTAAAAATGTTCCTCATCTTCTTTTTTCCAGACATCTGCAATTTCTTCTAAAAATTCGTCCACATATCCTGCCGGTGCCGACAGTCCGATTCTCGACTGGATCACACGCTCTCCGTCACGATTGTCCACCTTTGGTTTCAGCAATACTGCATACTGCTCCCGTTCTTCATAGTTATAACGCACCATCAGAATATTTGCTGATTTTGAACTTCCCATTGCTCCGTATCTATAATATAATTTTGCCATTTTCCTTATCCTCTTCCTGTTTTTTTCCGTATTACTCAGCTTCTCTTGCATACTTTGATATCTACAAAATTTTCATTTCTAAAGCTTCCCGTCTGTAAGCTGTAACTTTGATTATACATTATCGTCTGGCATGGAACAACCATCTTGTTATCTGTCACTTTTTCCGCTATAGTAAATGTATACATTTATGATATGGAGATTTCTTATAGTCTATTTATTATCTGCCATCGCTGCCAACCTGATCATGACATTTCTTATGCGTTATTCAGAACATCATGACGACAATCGATATGCGTTAAATATATGGAATTATCTTGCAGGAACTTTGATCAGTATCATTTTTTTGAAAGATAAATCCGTTATTTTTTCCGGTGATTTTATCACCCTTTTTCTCGGCATCATCAACGGAATCGGTTTTGTAACCGCTCTCGTGCTGATCCAGATCAGTATCCGAAGAAATGGCGCACCATTAACAACTACATTTAACCGGTTAGGTATTTTGATTCCGACCATTTTGTCTGCATTTCTCTTTGGAGAAATTCCTTCCCCATTAAAGATTATCAGACTTGCTCTGTGTATTTTTGCAATTATCATCATGAATACCGGTGACAATACCAACCGCCCTGATTTTATGACTGGTTTAATCCTGGTATTCCTTCTTGGAGGAACGTTGGATTTTATTTCCCGTGTTTACAGTCTGTATTATAACGCCGACAGCCAGACATGCTTTGTTATGTATACATTTCTCTCTGCACTTGTTGTCAGTATTATAATATTTCTAAAAGACGAACATAAAATGACGCTTCGTGACAGTATCATCGGAATCGGTGTCGGCATCCCGAATCAGCTTACGACTCTTCTCATCCTTCGTGCGGCCGCTTTCCTGCCTGCATACATCGTATATCCTACATACAGTGCCGGACTGATCATCTTCGTAAATGTTATAAATTATATAGCATTCAAAGAAATGTTAAGCAAAAAGCAATATATCGCAACTGCTATCATCGGGCTTGGACTGGTATTTATCAATTTACTGTAAAAATCAACGATGGCAAAAGCAATGATTTTCAATAACGAACTTTTGTATAAATAAAAAAAATACCGGGAACAGACAAATCATTTTCCTCTGTTCCCGGCAACTGCCTAGAAAAATACACCTTTCACAAATATCTCAATCCCAATTCCGATCAGGATCACACCACCCAGAACATCTGCCTTTCCTGACAGCTTTGTTCCCAATGTCTTACCAAGATACAATCCGGTCTCGCATATCACAAATGTCACCACAGCAACAATTAATGAACAGACTACAGCCATAATCAGACCATATTCGGCGATTGTAAATCCTACAGACAATGCATCAATTGACGTTGCGATTCCCTGCATCATAAGAACTGCAAAGCTTAATTTTTTCATTTCTTTATTTTCTTCTTCACCTTGCATGGATTCCTTGATCATACTTCCTCCGATATACAGAAGCAGGATCAACGCGATCCACGGAATGAATTTCTGAAACTGTCCGAATACCTGCACGATCGTATGCACACAGATCCATCCTACCATAGGCATTAAGAACTGAAAGAACCCATATACTCCTGCGATATAAGCCATTCTTGATTTCTTCATATGCTTTTCATTCATTCCATTTGCCAGTGAGACTGAAAATGCATCCATTGCCAGTCCTACTCCAAGTAAAGCACTGTTCATAAAGAACAAAAAATTCCAATCCATTATCATTTCCTCCAAAATTAATTTCAAATACATGGCGACAAAAAACCAGATATAACAGCTGTCTGCCATACCTGGTCCATACTTTCTTATAGATAGAGAGAGTCCACGCATAGATCTTACAGCTACACATGAGTCTCACAAATTAAAACAAGCCAGATCAGTCGATCAGTATGTTGACTTGTTGCGTTATACGCCTGTTACTCCCTCATCGGTCATTTATCATCTAAAAGAAAATAACATAATTAATAATTTTTGTCAATAAGCGACCATTTATTTCATTTTCTGTGGTATGCTGTAGACAGAGATTCCCCCGGAACAACTTTGAAAAGAATCAATAAAGGAGTCACAACAATGCCGCACTACTATATGTTCTACAAACCTTTCGGCTGCGTCACCGCCCGGCGCGACGACCGCTATCCGACGGTTATGGACTATTTTATGGAATTACATAACGACAGGCTTTCTCCGGTCGGACGCCTTGACCGCGAGACGACCGGACTTCTTCTGATCACAGATGACGGTATCTTCAACCAGAAGCTCACTCATCCTTCCTATCACAAAGAGAAAACTTATGAATTCACCCTTCTTGGTGATCTGACACCGGAACTGGTACATAAGCTGGAAACAGGTGTCATTCTGAAGGGCGCCGATACCCTGACTGCCCCGGCAAAAATTACCGTAACCGGACATGCAGTAATGTCCGATATTCTTTCCACACTGCCGGAAGAAATCCAGAAAGATATCCACAAAAACCGTCCGGATCACCCCGTCACCTATGGGATAATTACCATCTCCGAGGGGAAGAAACGCCAGATCCGGCGCATGATGAAGTCTGTTCACTGCTGTGTGATCGAATTAAAACGTATTTCCATCGGAGACATTGTACTTGATAAAGCGCTTTGTCCAGGAGAGTGGCAGGAAATATTTCCTCACACATAGCGATACAGAGAACTTTCCACCGGCAACTTCTCTTGCATACTTTGGTATACAAAAACGCTTCAGGAATCTGTCATATAACAAAATTCCTGAAGCGTTTTTATTCTTATTCGATTCTGTTTCTATCCACCTTAGTTACCTGAGCTTGATGAACTGCTTGAACTTGATGAGCTGCTTGAGCTTGATGAGCTGCTTGAGCTTGACTCAACCTGAATGCACTGATTAGCCAGCCATTCTTTTACAAGATCATTCAGCGCAATCTCTTTCAGATCTGACTTTGATGCAGCTTTCTTTAAAGCTTTTACACTGTCGTATCCATACTCTTTTGCAATCTTCTTAAGCTCTGTCTTATAAGTTGCATCATCTAACTTAATGTTCTCTTTATCTGCAATTGCCTTTGTTACCAATGTCTGCTTTACACTGGATTTTGCAGCTTTTGTTACCTGTTTTTCGAACTTTTCAACAGTTGTTCCCATCTGCTGCTTGATCAGATCATCATATGACATGTTATAAGCTTTTGCAACAGACTTGTACTGAGAGATCAGAGAATCCTCAATCTTCTTTACATCTTTCTCCGGATATTTCTTAACTTTTGTATTATCAAGAACCTTCTGCCATGCTGCCTGCTGCAAAGTATCATTGTATGTCTTTTCGTTATCTTCCTCGAGAGACTTCTTCACTTCTTCTTTGTACTCTTTTACTGTCTTTGATTTCTTAGATACTTTCTTTACCAGTTTGTCTGTAAGCTTTGGTGTATTCTTTTTGGAAATGGATTTTACAGTAATTGTAAATGTTACATCTTTGCCTGCAAGATCAGAACTTCCATAATTCTCCGGGAACTTTCCGTTCCAGTCAAATGTATCACCGATCTTGTGTCCGATAATACTGTCTTCAAATCCTTCGATGAAAGAATTAGAACCGATCTCCAGTGGATAATCTGTAGAAGATCCACCGTCAAATGCTTTGCCATTCATCTTTCCAACGAAATCAATCGTTGCTGTATCGCCTTTTTTTACTGCACGGTCTGTTACTTCTTTTGTTGTTGCATTTTCATCCAGTACTGACTGAATCTGTGTATTCACATCATCATCCGTTACTTCGCTCGGTTTGTCAACTTTATCTACTTCAACACCTTTGTAGACTGAAATCTTAATGTTGTCATTTTCAAGACCTTTCGTCGACTGACAACCTGTCATCAAAAGAGAGACTGCCATAACACCTGTTAATAACATTGCCACTTTCTTTTTCATATCGCACCTCATTTTATCATTCATTCTAAGGTGGGAACTTTATCCCATCTGCTTTCCGAAGTATACGCTAACGCATACCATTTTGTTATATCACATTTTGAAAAACTTTCATAGCATTTTCACATATATTTCACTCTTTTATCAAAATTTTTGTTTTGAAATCACCTACTTTTCCTGTATACTTCTTGCACTCCTACCGAAACAATGTTAGAATACTTGTTATGGAATATAGAATATAGGAGGTTCATTGTGAAGACATTTACAATTGTATTATTGGTAATCCTTGTGATTTTGATCGTTGCATGTGTTGCATTATATTTTGTTGGTAAAAAAGCAGAAAAGAAACAGGCAGATCAGCAGGCACAGCTTGATGCAGTTGCACAGACTGTTTCCATCCTGGTTATCGATAAAGGTCGTATGAAATTAAAAGATGCCGGCTTGCCGGATATTGTACTCGAGAATACACCAAAGTATCTTCGCCGTTCAAAAGTACCTGTTGTAAAAGCCAAAGTCGGACCGAAGATCATGACACTTATGTGTGATGCGCAGGTTTATCCTTTGATTCCTGTTAAGAAGGAAGTCAAAGCTACGATCAGTGGTATTTACATCACAGCTGTTAAAGGTGTAAGAGGTCCTCTGGATGTACCGGAGAAGAAAAAGGGATTTTTCGCAAGATTAAGAAACAAATAAGAGTAAAGAGTACTTAAAAACAGCATTGGAACTTATCGTTCCAGTGCTGTTATTTTTATGTCTATATTGCAATCGGCAACAGGATCTCCGTTGATGTCCAGTGCATAATTCACATGCACCGTGATCTTTTCATCCTGTTCTTCGAACTGGATATCCTTGGTAAAGACTCCAATCATCATCTCACCGTATGGTGTCTCATACTGTGTCATATTGATCTTATCTTTCTCGAATACCATGTGGGTATTCGTAATTCCGCTCTTGATGATCTCGACCTTCTGGTCATCCAGGATCCTTACTTTATTCTTGATGGTTCCCGGGATTCCTTCCACCAGTTCATCATAGATCACATAGTGCTTTCCATTTTTCTCATAATAGCTCGCAGGTACGATTACCTCAATTGGTTCACTTCCCGGCTCATCACCCTGCGCTTCAATCCCGGTCACATCCTGATGCAGACCGGATATACTTAATAATACGTCTTTTGTCATATATTCTCCTAATAATCTTCAATATCAATTGCCTGTGTCTTATCTACATCGTACGGCAGGATTGAATTGGCGAATTTCTTAAACTTCTCTGCCGCATCACTGACATAAAAATCATATGCTGCCGGTTCTCCCGATGTATTGGCAATTTTCTGCTCTTCCAGTATCTTCTTCAGATCCATCGCCGTCTCGTACGCCGGATTTACAATATGTACAGACTCTCCAAAATATGCCATAATCCTGGATCTGAGAAGCGGATAGTGGGTACATCCCAGAATCAGTGTATCAATCTCCGACTTTCTCATATCGGACAGATAGATATCGATCACTTCTTCTGTGATCTTATGCTTTGCAAATCCTTCTTCTACCAACGGTACGAATAACGGACATGGCTTTCCGATGACTTCTGCCTCCGGCATAAGTTTCCGGATTTCTTTGGTATAGGTCTCGCTCTTGATCGTTGCTTCTGTACCAAGTACACCAATCTGACCATTCCTGGTCTCCCTTACGGCAGCTCTTGCTCCCGGTACGATCACTCCGATGATCGGAATGTCGAACTCTTGCTGCACTGTCTCAAGCGCCAGCGCACTGGCCGTATTACATGCGATCACGATTGCCTTTACATTCTTTGTCTTTAAAAAACGGATGATCTGTCTGGAAAAACGGATAATGTTATTCTTCGACTTACTTCCGTATGGAACTCTTGCTGTATCCCCAAAATATACTACATTTTCATTCGGCAGCTGACGCATGATCTCTCTTGTGACGGTCAAACCGCCGACTCCCGAATCAAACACACCGATTGCTGCAGTGTTCCTATTTTTATTTTCCACGATATTAAATCTCCTTTTATGAATACTCCACCATATTTTACTATTGTACCGTCTTGGACGTGCATTTTCAAGAGATTTTATGTCGAAACCTCCCTTGTATACTTTGCTATAAAAAAAGTTACCTGCCATAAAACAGATAACTTTTTATTCTTTATTCCGGTTTTAATTACAGAGCCAGCTCTTTTGCAATCTCATACTGGTAAGCAGGAATTCCTTTTGTCATTCCAAGTGCTTCATCAATATCGAAGTCTACATACTCACCATGTTTGTAACCTACAACACGGTTTGTCTTTCCTTCAAGCAGAAGATCTACGGCTTTTGCTCCCATGATAGAAGCGTATACTCTGTCTTTACATGTCGGGCTTCCACCACGCTGCATGTGTCCGAGAATCGTTGCTCTTGTCTCCATACCGGTTGCTTCTTCAATTCTCTTAGCCATGTTCATAGAATCTCCAACACCCTCTGCATTGATGATGATGTAGTTCTTCTTTCCACGTTTTCTTGATTCCTGAATATCTTCAATGATCTTCTCTTCGTCATAATCATGCTCTTCAGGCATCAGGATCTTCTCTGCTCCGTTTGCAATACCGCACCACAGTGCAAGGTATCCTGCATCTCTACCCATAACCTCGATGATAGAGCATCTCTCATGAGAAGTTGATGTATCACGTACTTTGTCAATAGCCTGCATAGCTGTATTAACGGCTGTATCGAATCCGATTGTATATTCCGTACAGGCAATATCCAGATCGATCGTTCCCGGAAGTCCGATTGTGTTGATTCCGAAGTTAGCAAGTTTCTGAGCTCCGGCAAATGATCCGTCACCACCGATGACTACCAGACCATCAATACCATATTTTTTGCAGATAGCTGCTGCTTTCTGCTGACCTTCCTCTGTACGCATCTCTGCACAACGGGCTGTCTGAAGAATTGTACCTCCGCGCTCAATTGTATCGGATACGTCTCTGGCTGACAGATCGATAATTTCCTCGTTTAAAAGTCCCTGATATCCTCTTCTGATACCTCTTACTTTCAGTCCTTTACCCAGTGCTGTACGAACAACGGCACGGATTGCTGCGTTCATTCCAGGAGCATCTCCACCACTTGTCAATACACCTATTGTACGAATTACTTTTTTGTCTGCCATGATTCATTCCTCCATTGTATTAGTTTGTTCCAATTATCTTCTAACCATTATCATTTCTCTCCGATGATATTGTACATGAATTAGTGCACGCTTTCAATGGGTTTTTCTATAACTTTTACACAACTTTCACCCAGATAATTCGTCAATCTGCTCAACAATACCTCATCTGCGGTCACATTCCAGCCCTTTGCCAGGCGTTTTACCACTTTTTCCTTCCTGCAATAGATGATAACTTCATCCATTCCTTCAGATACTTTCAGAATGTCCTGAAGCATTCCTTCCTGCTGAAGATAAGTCGCTTTATCCGGATATTGAAGCCATAGTTCCTTCTTCGTCTGTTCAAACGGGATCACCTGCTCACAGATCAGTTTACTTGGTGCATCATCTTCTTCGGATACCCTTCCCTTTATAAATACTTTGGCTTCTTCATTCAGATACATCTGATTTTTTTCAAAATCTCTCGGAAAGATCACAACTTCGACTGATCCCACCAGATCTTCCAGTGTAATAAATGCCATAACTTTATTGGTCTTGGTATATTTGATCGTCTTATTGGTGATCATGCCGCCGACGATCTCTTTTGCACCGTCATGTACCTTTGTCCTTCCCGTCTCATCATCTATCTGGAAATCTAATGTCGTTCTGGAAATGTTCTTCTTCCATTTTTCCTCATAATCCTCCAGCGGATGACCGCTTAAGTACACACCCAGCACTTCTTTTTCAAATGCAAGCTTTGTCTCTTTCTCGTACTCTCCTACATCCGGAAGTGGAATGTCGAATTCCGATTTCTGGTCATCACTTACGATGTCAAATAATGAAAGCTGTCCGGTCATGGAGTATTTCCGCTCACGGTTCACCTGATCCAGGATTTGTACATAAACTACCATAAACTGCTTTCTTGTACCACCCAGACTGTCAAATGCTCCGGATTTGATAAAGCTTTCAATCGTGCGCTTATTGACTTCTTTTCCTGACAGACGTTCGATAAAGTCTTTCAGGTTGCTGAATTCTCCTCCATTTTTTCGTTCCTGGATGATCGACTCGATCACTGGCTTTCCGATACTCTTGATCGCCGCCAGACCATAACGGATATTGCCGCCGTCAACGGAGAAGCTTCCTTCTCCTTTATTAATATCCGGTGGAAGAATCTTAATTCCCATCTGTCTGCAACTGTAAATGTACTCTGATACTTTTCCCGGATTGTCGATCACGGAAGTCATAAGTGCTGCCATGAATTCCACCGGATAGTAATATTTTAACCAGGCAGTCTGATATGATACCACCGCATAGGCTGCCGCATGTGATTTGTTAAATGCATATTTGGCAAAATCGATCATTTCATCATAAATCTTATTCGCCGTCTTCTCGTCGATTCCGTTGGCGATACAGCCCGGCACGCCTTCGTCCGGATTACCATATACGAAATTCTGGCGCTCTTTCTGCATGACATCGCCCTTTTTCTTCGACATCGCTCTTCGCAGAAGATCGCTTCGTCCAAGCGTATATCCAGCCAGATCACGCACGATCTGCATAACCTGTTCCTGATATACGATACATCCATAAGTCGGTGCCAGGATCGGCTCTAACTGCGGGCAGTCATAAGTGATGCTATCCGGATTGTTCTTTCCCTTGATGTACTGCGGGATGAAATCCATCGGTCCCGGACGGTATAAGGAGATACCGGCAATGATATCCTCCAGATTCTGCGGTTTCAGTTCCTTCATGAAGTTCTTCATTCCGGCACTTTCAAGCTGGAATACGCCATCGGTCTTTCCTGTTCCGATAGACGCCAGAACTGCTTTATCATCATAATCGATTTTATTAATGTCTATTGTCTTACCGCTGCTGATGCTTGCCAGACGCTCTGCATCCTGTATAACAGTCAGGGTACGCAGACCTAGGAAATCCATTTTCAGAAGCCCCAGTTCTTCCAGTGTTGTCATCGTAAACTGTGTCGTCACTGAGCCGTCCGATCCAAGAGACAATGGCACGAATTCTTCAATCGCACGCTGACCGATCACAACTCCCGCTGCATGCATGGATGTATGTCTCGGAAGACCTTCCAGTCTTCTCGACATATCGATCAGTTCCTTAACCTGTTCATCTTCCTGATACAGTTTCTTGAATTCCGGATTCATCTTCAGTGCCTTATCAAGCGTAATATTCAGCTCTGTCGGCACCATCTTTGCAATGCTGTCTACAAATGCATACGGAAGGTCCATGACACGTCCTACGTCACGGATGACTCCACGTGCTGCCATCGTACCGAAAGTTACGATCTGTACTACCCGGTCTGCGCCGTATTTTCTTCCTACATAATCAATGACTTCCTGGCGTCTCTCAAAGCAGAAGTCCACGTCGATATCGGGCATGGATACACGTTCCGGATTCAGGAAACGTTCGAACAGAAGCTGATATTTGATCGGGTCGATACTTGTAATTCCCAGACAGTACGATACGATACTTCCGGCCGCCGAACCTCGCCCCGGTCCGACCTTGATTCCTTGTGTTCTTGCATAATTAATGAAATCCCACACGATCAGGAAGTAATCTACATATCCCATGGATTTGATGACCGACAATTCGTATTCCAGACGTTCTTTCAACGAATCATCCCCGTCCGGATACCGTTCTTTCAATCCGTCAAAACAAAGTTTATTCAGATATTCCCAGGAAGTATATCCTTCCGGCACATCATATTTCGGCAGTTTGGTGACACCGAATTCAATCTCTACATTACAGCGGTCTGCAATCTTCTGCGTGTTCTCCAACGCCTGCAGTGCATATGGAAATAACTGCTTCATCTCTTCTTCGGACTTAATATAATACTGGCCGCCTTCGTAGCGCATACGATCTTCATCTGCCAGCTTTTTACCCGTCTGGATGCATAACAGAATGTCATGCGGTTTTACGTCTTCTGCGTAAGTATAATGCACGTCATTCGTCGCAACCAGTTCGATCCCGGTCTCCTGTGACATACGGAGCAGTGACTGGTTCACAATCTGCTGTTCCTGCATTCCGTGATCCTGTAATTCCAGGAAGAAATTTCCTTTTCCGAAAATGTCCTGATACCTTAGTGCTGCTGCCTTTCCTTCTTCATACATGCCGCGCAGGATATTCTTCTGTACCTCACCGGCCAGACACGCACTGAGCGCAATGATTCCTTCATGGAATTCCTGCAGCACTTCCAGGTCTACTCTTGGTTTATAATAATACCCTTCCGTAAATCCTCTGGACACGATCTTCATCAGATTATGGTATCCCAGATCATTTTCCGCCAGAAGCACCAGATGATAATAACGGTCATCCCCGCTTCCGACAGCTTCTTTATCGAATCTCGATCCCGGTGCAACATAGACTTCGCATCCGAGGATCGGCTTAATCCCTGCTGCTCTTGCCGCACGGTAAAAATCAATCACACCATACATGACACCATGATCCGTGATCGCCACGCTGTTCATCCCGAGTTCTTTTACCCTGGCTACACACTCTTTGATTTTATTTGAACCGTCCAACAGACTGTATTCTGTATGGACGTGAAGATGTGCAAAGCTCATAGCTTTCTCCCTTCCTGTTAAATATATTGAAAAAAGGTGCTCCCTTCAGGGAACACCCTCTCAAACATTCATGTTTGCCTTAGTCTTCTTTTCCAGTTCCAAGAAGCATGAATTTTACAAGTTTATCGATATCCTGTGGCTCATGAGCAACGATTTCCAATTCCGGAATTTCTCCGTTAGAGAAGATATTTGCCATAGATACATACTGAGATAATTTTGACTTTAAGTTTAGTCTGTCACCTTCACCTGTTACAAGTTCAACTTTTCCTTCACAAGAATCAACTACTTTGAAAAATCCTTCGATATCTGTAATATTCTGTACTTTCATTTCTCATTCTCCTTTTTATTC
>ERZ1027181.423-NODE-423-length-21519-cov-10.587728_pt1 | contig 21519 bp, 15 predicted proteins | sample MGYA00519247_ERZ1027181 | MGnify/ENA primary metagenome ERZ1027181 (study PRJEB26926, sample SAMN06164415) | human gut metagenome | biome: ENVO:00009003; feature: ENVO:2100002; material: ENVO:00002003 | host: Homo sapiens | place: USA | collected 2012 ...
CGACTACCGAACAGAGCGGCAGCAGACGGTATTTGATCTGGCTCACCACATCCTCCGTCATCAGCGCATCGCCCTGACTAGACCAGATAGCTGGAGCATAGATGATATGAGCAGGACGATACCGGGTCAGGGCATCGATGACCACATTCAGCGTCTCCACCCTGCGTATCATACCTATCTTCACTATATCGGGCTGCATATCGTTCATGATAGCCTCTATCTGCCCCGAAACAATCTCGGCAGGAATATCGAAGAACTCCTGGATACCCAGGGTATTCTGCACGGTGATGCTGGTTATCGCCGAAACGGCATAACCTCCCAATTCGAATATCGTCTTGATATCCGCCTGCACACCAGAGCCACCCGTACTGTCAGAACCCGTAATGGTCAATATCGGTTGTATCGTCTTCATACCCTAATTACTATTGAATTCTTCACTCTTCGTTCTTCACTCTTCACTTAATTCTTTACTTAACTCTTCATATACTCCGTCGGCGTCATACCAAAAGCCTTGGAGAAGCACTTAGAGAAATAACTGTTGTTGGAGAAGCCCACCGTGTACATCACTTCAGAAACGCTGAACTTACCTTCTTTCAACATCACGGCAGCCTTGTTCATTCGGAGTTCACGGATATACTCTACAGGAGTTTTTCCTGTCATCGCCTTCAACTTACGATACAATTGCTTGCCTCCAATACCTAATATCTCCTGCAAGGTGGTCACATTGAAGTCTGAGTCTATCATGTGGGTCTCTATCGTCTCGGTAATCTCCTTCAGAAGCCGTTGGTCTGCAGCATTTAAAGCAGGTACTTCTGCCTCCTTTTTCTCTATCTTCACACCTAAATAACGGTTGGTAAGTTCCAGAATCTCATCAAATGAGCGATGAGTCACGGCGGTCTTCAAATCCTCTGACAGACGATTGAAGAAACTGATACGTGCCTCTACCTGCTCCAGGATTTCAGCCTTCTGCCTGCGTTCCTCCACCAGGCGCTCACGCACCAGATAGAATTTCATGATTCCCCAAGCCAATACAATAGCCAACAAAAGATAAACTAACTTTGCCCAAATGGAAAGATACCATGGTGGCAATATCGTAATATCAAGAGAATACACTTCGGCGCCTATATTACCCTCACCATCCACGACATGCACCTTCAGATGATAATTACCATATGGCAAACCATTATAGCTGATATCCAACCTTTTCTTATTCAGATAATGCCAGTCGTAATCACTACCTTCCAACCGATAAGCATAGACAGCAGAAGGATGGTCGGAGAACGGAAGATCTGTCAGCTGAAGGGTAAAGCTATTCTCATCACTTGCAAGTTCCAACTCCTTCATATTGCGAGGAGCTGCATCTTGCCATTGATTTCCATTGACCACAATACCTGCCAACATCAGTTTGGTCTGCAACCCTTTCTCCATCGGCATATCGGCACGCAGACAGATATAGCCATCGTTGCCACCCATCATTACCATGTGCTGAGCCTTAGAATAGAAAATGGCTAAAGGAGCAATAGAAGAAGGAATCTTGAAACGGGAACTCTTGCCATCCAAATCGATGATACAACATTCCTTACCGCATACCACCCAGGTCTTGCCATCCACATCACACATAGTAATCACTTTTCCGCCTATCTTCCATGTCTTCGTCTTCAGCTGCGAGTGGTTGGCAGAAGGATTTATCACAAAACATTTCACCTCTGTGTTTCCACCTGCCCAGACATTTCCCTTAGAATCAGCCATCAAATAGTTGATATCATCCTTGTGCTCAACAGGAACCACCTTCATGGTTTGCGGATTGATACGGTCCAAGCTACTGAAACTGGAAGCCCAAACCATACCTTGTGCATCTATCACCATCTGTCCTACATGTAAACCAGAGAGTGCATTCTTACCTTGGTCGGAGAAATGATAATCAGCCACGATAGTAATAGAACCTGAAGCCTGAGCCATCAAAGACAGAAGTCTCTGCTTGCTGATGACAAAGATGCCTCCCATATAGGAAGCCATCCACATTCTGCCCTGCTTATCTTCCAGCACATCGTATGCCCAGGCTGTAGAATATTTGCCAGTCTTGTCGCAGATGATAAAGTTATGCATCTGTTTGGTTTGGCGATTGTAGTAGTTGACTCCATGATCCGTACATACCCATACGTCCCCCTTGCGATCTTCATAGATTTTACGAACACGATTATGACTCAGGGGATAAGACGAACTGTTCTGCTTATACCAGGCAACATTGCCATCCGATGCATTTTGACTGGCATTCATTCCAAAACGAATCAAGCCATTGGTTCCTCCCAACCACCATTCTCCATCTCTGGTCTGACAAATTTCATGCAGACAGTTACCTTCCCCCGAAAGAGTGATCTTATCAAGCGAGGTATATTGGAAATAAGTATGCGTGGAAAGACGGGATAGACCATTATCCGTTCCTATCCACACATTCTGCCACTTATCCACAAAACAAGACCAGACGATATTATTAGGAATGGAAGAAGCATCACGGGAGTCGTGCTCGAAATGCAGAATGGAATTGTCCAAAGACAGGCGATAGAGTCCATTATCTGTTCCAATATACAGATTGCCATTGGATTCTTCTGCCAAACACTTGACGGAATTACCATTCAACTGAGAAATCCTGGTAAAATTCTTCAGTTGTAAGTCTGCACAATACAGGGCACCTTCTGTACCTATCCAGTAGCAACGGCGCTTGGCATCGTAAGCCAAGGCATTGACAAGAGGTTGCTGACTGTCGGGAAGCAGGATACGTTGCTTGTTCAATTTCGCCCAAGAATTCTTTCCGTTTAAAGCCTGCTTTTTTACTGAATACAAACCCGATAGAGTTCCCACGAGCAATCCCTTAGGTGTATCCAGCAAAGCATATACTTCGCTGCCAAAAACTATCTGTCTGTATTTCAGGAGGATCGCTCTCTGTTCCAAAGTGCTTTTTCTTCCATTATCCTTTGTTGCATCAGCAGACGGCTGTACATAAGAATTAGATTGCAGATTGAAGCACATCATACCCTTGTCTGTAGCGAGAAATAACTGCTCTCTATCTACAGCCATTGCATAAACGCGGGTATTAGAAAAAGTATGCTCTGTATATTGCTTATAACTATGATAACCATCATAGCAGTAAAGTCCATTCTCTGTACCAAGCCACATCATGCCCTGACTGTCTTGCTGGATAGAACAAACCGTCTGTGCCCCATCCAGAGCCACATTAACAAAACGTTGCGCATTAAGAGCACAACTCAAAAAAAGCATGATAAAAAACATGCCAATATGCTTAAGAGTCAACTTCATAAGTGCAAAAATACACATTATTAAGCATACTTGCAAACATATTGGCATAAAAAGAATTAAATACACTTCAAGACCATCGTCTTTTCTATATTTCTCTGGGTATCTTTCACCTTGAGCGTGATATCACCCACCTGTTTTTTACTTTGTACAACAACTACCAGTTTACCACTGAAAAGTTTCATTTGTGGCTGTGTAAAAGGCTCAAGCGAAGTAGCATCGCCATTACATGCTGCCTTAAAGATTCCAGCACCAGTTACCTCGAAAGTCAGTTCATCATCGGCAAGCGGACATTCGTTGCCATCCTTATCCAAGAGACTCACGGTGACAAAGGCGAGGTCATTGCCATCAGCATTCAGAAGCACATTGTGCTCATCTGTACAGCCCTCTACCATACAAGCGATAGGCTCATGGTCTGGAGTTTCTACACTGAACTTCATTTGGGTAGGCTCACCGGCTGTCTGCTTAACATCCTCACCCACTTTTTCACCATACTGATTATAAGTAACCACGCGAATCTCACCTGGTTCGTACTTCACATTATTCCAGCGGAGGCGATAGCGGTCCAATCGACTTGACTTGTCCTTGCGCACTCTGCCCTGGCTCTTGCCATTCACGAAAAGTTCACCTTCCACACCATCTGTATAGCAATAAACCGGAGTTACCTGTCCCTCACGACCTGCCCAATTCCAATGAGGAAGAAGATGGGTGGTATGCTGAGTTTCATTCCAGCGGGAACGATACATGTAATATCTATCCTTTGGAAGGCCAGCGAGGTCGCAGATGCCAAAGTAGCTGCTGCGGCTTGGCCAGTAGGTATCGTAAGGAGTAGGCTCGCCCAAATAGTCGTAACCCGTCCAGACAAATTCACCGATCACCCAACTGTAATCATCCTGCATCTTCCAATCATCATCTGGAAGATTACTCCAAGAACAATACTCTGTATCATAGCTGGAGCACTGACCATCCGGGTATGGGTTGTTGTCGCTGGCACGCACTTCAACCGGGAACTTATACACGCCACGAGAGCTGACTGTAGATGCCGTCTCGGAACCCAAAAGGAATCCCTGAGGCAACTGCCCTATATTCTTATAATATTTATGTACGCGATAGTTGAAACCGGGAACATCCATCACCTGTGCAAAGCCTGATTTTAAAGCAGCCTCAGCCTTATCCATACCCTGAGTGACAGGACGAGATGGATCATACTGATGGCAGAGGTCCTGCAGATGCTTGGCTATCTCCATACCTTCCTTGCTCCACTGCTCAGGAATCTCGTTGCCGATGCTCCACATGATGATGCTTGGATGATTACGATGATGCTTCACCAAGTTGGTGATGTCCTTATCGCTCCATTCCTTGAAGAACTTGGCATAACCATTCTTACATTTAGGATAAATCCACATATCGAAGCTCTCAGCCATCACCATCATACCGAGGGAGTCGCAGATTTCCATCTGCATGGTAGAAGGCATGTTGTGGGCTGTACGGATGGCGTCGCAACCCATCTCCTTCATCATCTTGATCTGGCGGATGAGGGCAGCCTTGTTCTCTGCAGCTCCCAACGGACCGAGGTCGTGGTGCAGGCAAACACCCTTGATCTTGCGGGTAATGCCATTGAGCTGGAAACCATTATTCTTGGATACCGAGATGGTACGGATACCGGTCCTCAAGGTCTGGACATCAGCCACCTTCTTTCCTTCATACCGGATTAACTTCACCTGATAGAGATAAGGAGATTCCGGAGACCAGAGCTGAGGACTTGCCACCTTCAGGGTAGTCTTGATTTCAGGGGCTGCACCCAGGATGGTTTGCTCAGCTACCTTAGTACCTTTCTCATCAAGCAAGGCGATGACTGTCTTGCCAGACTTACCTATCTTTCCTTCCAAAAGAGCATTTATCTCTACTTCAGCTTCCTGCCTGTTGGCTTTCAAAGTACGCACGAAAGTATCCCAGGTAGAGAAGTTTTCATTGCCATACAGTTCAATAGATACCGGACGGTAAAGGCCACCGCCTGGATACCATCGGCTACTCTCCTCTACATTATTAAGATGTACCTCTATCAGATTATTCTTGCCAAACTGGATAAAAGAAGTAATGTCGATACGGAAAGCATTGTAACCATATGCCCACTTGCCAGCTTCCTTTCCATTTACTGTAACTACAGGCTGGCTCATGGCACCATCGAAAACCAAGACGGCACGCTTGTAACCCTTTGGAGCCGTCCAGTTCATCTTATACATCCCCTCACCTATCCAAGGCAGCGCACCCGAGCGGCCTGACTTCTCAGACTTCTCTTTCTCACCATTCTGCTCAATAGCCACCATCTGCAGGTCCCATTTCTTATCGAAAGGACCCGAGATAGCCCAATCGTGAGGCACGGCTACCTGAGACCACACTTTGCCATCGCGGGAGAAATCCCACGATGGTAAATTTATTATTTTTCGGCTCTGCGCCTGGCACATGGTAGAGAACGCCAGGGCGAGAGACATGAAAGTAATGCTTTTCTTGATCATATCTTTTATTTAATATTCTTATTTATATGCATCGAATACAGCAGTTGGTTTACCGGAGTTATCAAAAGCTCCCTTGGTATAAGCATTCCAACCCAAAGTACTATAGTTGGCAGGCTTCCAGTTGTTGTAAACCTCAGGTTCCCAATAGAAGATACCTTCGCAGGTAGGAATAGCCTTGCAGCCATCCACCATCTTCTCCATCATTGGCGCAGCCTGATCAGAACCCCACCACATACCTATCTCTGAAACGATGACATTGCAATTGTACATCTCTGATAAAGTCTTGATATTATTCAGGCAACTGGTGGTTAATTCCTGCCAATTGTTATCTTCTGGATAAAGTGACATACCGATGACATCCCATTTTCCACCCTTCTTCTTCAATTCGCCAAAGAGCCAGGTATAACGGCCGAGATTATTACCCTCATCCACGTGCACAATGACTTTAGCCTGTGGATAAACTTCCTTCACGGCATCATAGCCAGCATTGACATAAGCAGCAAAGTTGGCAGCATTCTTTGACGCTTTACCAGTTACAGCCTCATCGCTGCTGAAGAGCATTCCATCACGGGTTTCATTACCCACCTGTACCCATTCTACGTTGGTGACACCTCTCTCTTTCAAGGCAGATAATACATCCTTGGTATGATTAGCTACCGCCTGTTTCATCTGCTCGAAAGTATAACCCTGCCAAGCAGCAGGTACTTTCTGGTTTCCCGGATCTGCCCAAGTATCAGAATAATGGAAATCAATCATCAAGCGATAGCCGAGCGCCTGTGCACGACTTGCCTTGGCGATGACATCATCCTTACCGCACCAACCACCTTCCGGATTTACCCACACGCGAAGGCGGATTGCATTTGTACCAAGGTCGCGAAGAAGCCACATGCATTCCTCTGCCTTGCCATTCTGATTATAGAATTTCACACCGTCCTGCTCCATTTCTGTGAGCCAACTGACATCGGCTCCCTTAGCGAAACCGCTCATATCGTATGTTTTCTCCTTTTCAGGAACTGGAGAATCGTCGCTGCTGCAACTTGTTCCTGTGATAGAGAACAAGAGCGCTGTAGCCAGCAACATGGCTTTTCCAAATATATTCTTCATTTTTTTTGCAAAGATAATAAAAAAATTGATATGTTATTCATATTTCCATGTCATCGTGTTGAGATCAACCGTAATCGTTGCTGATTCCATGCTTTTAGCATCATCATTAAACCAGATGTCCCAACCTTGGCGATTGCTATCATCTTCTTCCTTGTTGTCCTTCAACCAAGGCTCCTCTGTCAAGGTCCATCCCAAAGCTACAGATGGGAAGGTACCCCAACGGGTATTCTTTGAGAAGCGGGAAGAAGCATCCTTCAACACGGTCATGCTCTCAATATCAGCTGGGTTGATCATGCTGAGGAAGTTGCTGGAATTACCAGAAATGCCACCTTGTTCCAATGGTACACCATCGAGTACGATAAGAGGGTCATTACTTGCATTGAGCGAAGCACCTCCACGTACACGAATGGTACTACCAGCAGAAGCCGAACCGCTGTTCGACATGATTTGCACACCAGAAACCTTACCATTAATCAACTGTTCTGGTGATGATACTAATCCTTTATTGAAGTCTTTGGAGCTTACTGTTGCTACAGAACCCGTCAGGTCACTCTTACGAGCTGTACCATAACCGATGACAACTACATCCGTGAGAATCTGACTATCGGATTCAAGTTTCACTTTCATTCTATCGGATATCTCTACTATTTTATCAACATATCCAATATAAGAGATTTCGACTTTCTTTGCAGAAGAAGTCACTTGCAGTTTAAAGTTACCATCAAAATCAGTAACCGTACCGCTTTTCTCACCTTCTACCATCACCGTTGCACTGATGAGTGGTTCACCATTTTGAGCATCTGTCACCTCACCTTGGATCATACGTGATTGAGCCAAAAGCTGCAAACACCCTATGAGGAACAATGCCACGAGAAAAATACTTCTCTTAGATTTACTCAAGATTACATTCATTGTTAGTTTATTCTTTTAGGTTTGTTGTTTTATTAAATTGTTTCGCTTGCAAAAGTACTAAATCGCGTAAAAACAACAAGACATATATCAGACATAGATAAATAAAAAACGGACAAAAGCCTGTTTTTATCGAGCTTTTGTCCGTTTTGTAGTTAATCTGGCAAGAAACTTTTATCCGTTTCTATCCATATCTCTATGAAAAAAATCACTTATTAGAAACAACTTTCTCGTTAGAAAATAACTTTCTTTACGCTTGCAATACCATCAAAGTTGATCTTCTTTACAATATTGATTCCTTTTTGAGGTGCAGAAAGATGGGAACCCGCCAAATCATAATATTCTATACGAGAGAATATATGGGTCAGTTGCCTGGAGATAGGCCTGCAGCTGAGAGAAGTTATCAGCCTTTACCACCCTGCCACCAGCGCCACCAGTAGTACCACCTGCACGATACCAGTTAGAACCAGGAACACCTTCGTAGGCAGCAAAGCCATCCATTGAGAAGTCACGACCATCCTGAATCTGTGCATTTGCCATCATTGAGAAGCCACAAAATAAAGCAGCAGCCAAGATGGTTTTACGGCAAGTTACCTTGAATGGTACTGAAAGAATAGGGTTTATATATTTCATTGCAAAGTTTAGTTTTGTTTGTTGTTTTGAGAAAAAAAGGGCTGTCCTCGTCAAGAAGAGACAGCCCTTAGTTAATATCATTTCATATATCTTTCCCCTCATTGGGGAAAACATGTTTATTATTCAGTTACAGGTACAAGTTTGATGAGAGCGATTGCGGAACTATCACCCTTTGTAATCTTATGGGCACCAGCCTCAAGCACAACAGTTGTTGGAGCACCAGACTTCTTTACGCCATCCACCTTTACATTAGTATTTGTACCAGAAAGACCATAATATACATACAGAGTCATCTTCTTAGATGTGGTGAAAGAAACTTCAGTTTTTGTTTCCATCTTAAGACTTGCTGTATAAGTTGTACCTTCAATAACTGTTTCTTCCTTTCTAACATTCTTGGCTTCACCTGTCAAAGTAAATGCTGTATTAGAAGGAACAGCCTCTTTTCCGTTTGCTGTAAAGCTGCAAGTTACAGTACCCTCAATAGGAGTTACTGTGCTGCCACCTTCTGTACCACCAGTTGAGCCGCCAGTGCTACCACCTTCGCCAGAGCCTGAGCCAGAACCACCTGTCTCGCCACCAGTGCTTCCACCTTCAGTAGAACCACCTTCGCCAGTTGCATTGCTCTCACCGAATACCTTAACAACACCAGAAGTATAAGCGTCAAGAATGCTTGCCAAAGCAGGCCATGGCTGCTGGTGACCATTTGTTACGACTGTTTCATCAGGAATAACGAAATCAATGTCACCATGATTCAAACGACCTGCGCCATAGAAACCTTCTACGATAGAAGGAACATCTTCTGCCTTGTCTGCAGCGTATGCATACATGAGGCTTGAGTTGGTATCAAAGTTGTTGTAAGAAGTACCACCTACCAAAGTCTTTACGCTTGTAGGAACCTGCTCACTTGGATCAGAAACCTCGTAGGCATCGAAGCTTGTATTGTTTTCTGAGTATGGGATATAGCTGAAGTTTTCTGGCTTGTTGGCAAATACATTATCGTATGCCTTAATCAAACCACCATTTTCACCAGAGAAAGTACCATCGCCCTTGGCATCAGTACCCTGCTGAGAACTCATGATAGGACGCTTGGTTGCATCAAAGTAGTTAGACTCCATGAACACACTTGAACCCATTGTTGCACCAATACCATAAACATCATTGTGCTGATAGTAGTTGTTGTACATGTGAACACTCATAGTACGAACACGAGCCATACGAGAGTCAGAATGGTCGAACCAGTTGTGGTGATAAGTGATATAGTTAGGACCAGTTTCACTCTTCATACCACACATAGAAGCCTTACCATTATCCCAGAAGCGGTTGTAAGCTACAGTAATATACTTAGAGTCAGCCTTGATATCTACAGTACCGTCACCCTTGGCCTGATCGGCAGCGCCACCCTTCTTGCCATAGAAGAGATCCATGTTGTGAATCCACACATGAGAGTTATCGGTATCAAGAGACATGGCATCATCCAAGCAACGCATAATAGCAAAGTTACGGAATTCAACACTAATAGCATCTCTAAGCAAGAAACCGAAACCATATACGGTAGCATCATCACCGACGCCCTCGAATGTCATATTCATCTCAGCGCCCTTAATCTGCAAACCTTCTGCAGAACTTGAAATGTGATCCAAATCAGAAAGACTTACCTTACCGATAAAACGGAAGGCGATTGGTGTTTTATCCTTACCTTTAGAATATGCATCAATAATAGACTGAAGACCGGTAATGGTCTCTAACTTACCCGTATTAACGGTTGTAGAAACGGTCTTGGCAGACTTGGCTGTGATATAGAGAACCTTAGCACCAGCCTTCAAAGTACCATCATTATTATAAGCACCTACACCATCATATTTGAAATGAGCAAAGCCCTCACGATTGTAGCTCTTTACTACCAAGTTAGAAGCTGTATTGGCACCAGCAATCTCTGTACCTTCGGCATTTACAGGAACAACCTTTACAGAATAAGTACCAGCCTTCAAACCGAGAACATCAGCACGATAGTAAGATTTATACTGACGAATCAGCTGAGCATCAATCTTCTTGTCATCTACATATACATTATAAGAAGAAGCGCCCTCGAATGGAGCCCACTTCAGGTAGGCAGATTCCTGCCATCCCTTAGCCTCAGTAATCTGAATCACACCTGCAGGATTTTCAACATCACCACTCTCGCCCTGATCTGCCTTCTTTGCAAATCTGATGGCCTGAACAGAAGCATCATACTCATCATTTTCTGCGCCTGACTTAGGAGTAATAATAGTCTTGTCACCTTCGAACTTAACACTTGTCAAGTCGGCAGTATTATAATACTTCACATCACCAGCATTGGTGGTAACATACATCTGATTGACCTTGCTGTTACGAGCAACAGCATTGGTAATCTTGTCGGTAGAACCAGGAGTAATGGTAGATCCGCCACCTACAGTCTCAACCTTGATGCTATAGATGTTCATACCACCACCATTGGTTTTCAACACGACATCACCATCAGCAGTTACAGTTCCAACGTTGGTAACCTGATCTGTAGAAGTAGCATTGAAAGAGCCAGAAACAGGAGTAATGTTTGTTGCATCTAAGCAACGAGCAGTAGCACTACTACCAGTCTTACAGCTAACAGTCACTTTCTGACCTGCCTTCAGACTTGGAATAATCAAAGAAACACCATTTCCGTTCAATTCCAAACGAGAAGATCCAAAGTTCAAACGAACCTTTGCTTTTCCATCGGTTTTATCAGTTGGAGCACCAGCAGTAAACTTCAAGCCCTTAGCATAAGCCAATTCTGAGCCATTTGCTACAAGAGCTTCATCCTTCAAAGCTAAGGTGTAGCCATAGCGGTCAGTTCCCAATACCCAGTTTGCATCAGCTTTACATAAAGCCTTATCAGCCTCGCTCATTGCGCCAAATGTCCATGTCTGCGCCATAACAGCACTCAAGCTCATCAAGAGGAGCGCCAAAGTAAATACCATTTTCTTCATTTTGAGTTCCTCCTTTTTTACTTGATAATTACTTTCTTACCATTCACGATGTAAATACCCTTAGACAATCCATCCAAAGAATTACCTACGAGTTGGCCATTGAGGTTAAATACCTTACCCTGCAATGACTTCTTGACCTCTTCTATCTTGTTGATTCCTGTAGTAGAATCATAAGAAAAAGAAAGAGATACAAGCGACATATCCTTCGTTTCTGAAGAATTGTCTGCATAACTGAGTGTTACGTTATCACCATCGAAGGTGATCTCGGTGACGGTCTTGTCTGAGACTTTACCATCAATTTTAACGGTCTGCTTGTTGTTCGCAAAAACAACGGAAGCAAACATACCCGCTAAAAGCAGTAAATAAGTTTTTTTCATTTTAAACTAAAATGTTTAGTAGATATATATTATTTTGGTTTTTACGTTTTACTTTTACGCTGCAAAGGTAGCCAAAATTCTGATATAGCAAACGTTTTCGTTTCACTTTTTACACGCAAACGTTTTCATAAGTGTCAATGTGCCATTAAAACGAAATATATAAAACATTAGGGAAATTAAAAAAGCCGAATCTTGTTACGAAGATTCGGCTTCTAATAAGAAGTGGTACCACCAGGAATCGAACCGGGGACACAAGGATTTTCAGTCCTTTGCTCTACCAACTGAGCTATGGCACCAACTAATATGAACAAACAAGAATTCTCATTTGCGGGTGCAAAGGTAGTACTTTTATTTGATTCCACCAAATTTTTCTGCACTTTTCTTTCAAAAAAGTTTAAAATTCGCTTTTTTATTTTGAAATCTATCAGATTTTATGTACTTTTGCAGGCAATAAAAGCGGGATTTAGCGCAGTTGGTAGCGCACGTCGTTCGGGACGATGAGGTCGCTGGTTCGAGTCCAGTAATCCCGACCAAACTAAGAGTTTACTTCCCGTAAACTCTTCATTAGATCATATTTTAACTTTAAATGCGAAAACGATATGCTTAAACTAAAAGATTTCTTTTATCTACAGCGTAACGACCGACAAGCCATTCTGGTTCTGCTCGGTATCATCATCATTTGTCTTACTCTCATTATCATTGTGGGAAAAGTCAATACGAAAGAATCAAGTTTGGAAAACGACTATTCTGCAGATAATAACCCCAAAAGCATGACTGGCGATAATCACCAAGAATCATCAACTGCAGATAAAAACATCAGCGAAAAGCATCCTTTATATTATAAGGTAGAGGGAACAATTCACGAGTTGTTTCCTTTCGACCCTAATACTGCCGACAGCACCCAGCTTCTCAAACTCGGTTTACAATCATGGCAAGTACGAAGTATCTATAGGTTTCGTGCTAAAGGCGGCATCTTCAGAGAAAAAACTGATTTTGCCCGTCTGTACGGACTTACCAAGAAACAATACGAAGTACTGGCACCTTATATTATAATAGGTGAAGATTACCGGCCTGCATCCGACTACTATGGCAACAGCAGAGCCCCCAAAAGAAACTACCGGGAAACCCAGTATGGGAATGGTGCAAACACAAGTACGTATTCACAAGCAAACAATGGCGCTAATTCTACAAATGCTAATGGAAACAACATCTACAGTTATCCACAAAAACTGAGACCGGGGCAACACGTCATCGTCAACTCTGCCGACACAACAGAACTGATGAAGATTCCAGGCATTGGCAGTTATTATGCTAAAAGCATCACAAGATACAGAGAACAATTAGGAGGCTTTGCATCCATTAACCAGCTGAAGGAAATAGATGGACTGCCAGAAGAAGCTCTGTCTTTCATCAAAATTACTCCTGGAGAAGTGAGAAAGTTGAATATCAATTCTCTCTCACTCAATCAACTTCGACGTCACCCCTACCTCAACTTCTACCAAGCGAAAGAAATTTGCGACTATCGACGGTTAAGAGGTCCTTTCAAAAGTCTGGAGGAACTAAAACTCCTCAAGAACTTTCCACCAGCAGAAATAGAGAGACTTAAGCCCTATATCATATTCTAAAAAAGGGTGTGTCATCAGTCAATGACACACCCTCTTGGATTTCAAATCAAAACACTCCTAACTGATGCAGGAATATAGTTAATATACATAATGGACAAACGATACGCACCATAAAGAGATAAACACCGAAAAGAGAACCTTTCAAAGTTCCCCAATTCGTAAACTCATCTCTGACCACTTTTTTCGGCACATACCAACCTAAGAAAATACAGGTTGCAAAGGAACCCAGCGGCATAAACAACTGAGAAGTAAGATGGTCGCAGAAATCAAGAAAGTTCAAATTAAAGAGACTCAACTCTGGCATGGCTCCACAAGATAAAGAACAGAAGATACCAATAATACAACAAGTAATAGTCTCTACCCAGGCACCCTTCTTGCGAGTTACTTTCAGTTCCTCATAAAACATGGCAGTACCAATTTCGTGCATAGAAATAGTGGAAGTCAATGCAGCCAACACCAACAATGCGTAAAACAGTACAGAAATAATATACCCCACAACAGGCATTGAACCAAATGCCTGTTGGAAAACATTAGGCAAAGTGATGAATATGAGCGAAGGACCGCTATCCGGATTAACACCTACGGAAAATGCTGCCGGGAAAATCATCAGTCCTGCCATGATGGCAATGATGGTATCTATCAATGCTATCTGAGTGGCAGATTTCAAGAGATTGGTCTGTCTGCTGAAATAAGAAGCATAGGTACAAAGACAAGCAGTACCCAGACTCAAGGAGAAGAAAGCCTGTCCCAAAGCCTCCAGCATCACGTTCTCATCCACTTTTGAAAAATCAGGCTTCAACAGAAACTCTATACCCTTGAATGCGCCAGGCAGAGAACAAGACGAGATGACCAATACAATCAGTAAGACAAAAAGCATCGGCATCAAAATTTTGGAAGCTTTCTCTATACCATTGCGCACACCTTTGACTACCACACAATGGGTAATCAAGATAAAAGCAATCGTCCAAAAAGTCGGTTTGATGGGATCAGAAGAGAATTCTACGAAATATTGCTTTACATAACTGACGTCTCCATGAATACCTCCCAACAACGAAGCATAAAGATACTGCAGGCACCATCCAGCCACTACCGCATAAAAACCCAGGATGATCATGGACGTAATAACTCCCATGATACCTAAGATTCCCCAAGGTTTGCCATTGGAAAGATTATGATAAGAACGCGCAGCATTAGCAGCAGAATGACGTCCGATAATAAATTCACCTACCATACCAGGAATACCCAGCATGAAGATACATACCAAGTAAATAAGAATGAAAGCAGCACCTCCATTCTGTCCAGTCATATAGGGAAAACGCCATACATTTCCCAAACCTACTGCAGAACCAGCAGTAGCCAGAATGACTCCCAACTTGGAGCCAAAACTTCCTCTATTTTCCATTTCGCAAGAATTCTAATAAGTACTCCATATTCATCATGGTAAAGTACTCATGGGTTATTAATTACAAGATTCCGTCCAGGATTCCCAATTGATTCAGGAACACCAAGAGAATCAGAATAGGACAAACGAACCGCACCAAAAACAGATAAATACCAAAAAGATTTCCCTTTAAGGTTCCCCAATTGGTAAACTCATCCTTCACTAACTTCTTCGGTACATGCCATCCGATAAACAAGCAGGTAAGGAAACCGGCTATAGGCAAGAATATCTGTCCTGTAACAAAGTCAAACCAATCAAACAAGGTTTTACCCAAGAAGGTCAATGAATCTGTAGCACCCAAAGAGAGCGAACAGAAAGCACCGATAATTGCACAGGAAACCGTAACGATAACTGCTCCTTTCTTGCGGTCTATCTTCAGTTCTTCATAGAAGAAAGAAGTATTCACCTCATGCAATGACATCAGCGAAGTAAGTGCAGCCAATGACAAAAGTATATAGAACAACAAGGAAACAATCCATCCCAAAACAGGAATAGAAGCAAAAGCCTCATTGAATACATTCGGCAAAGTGATGAAAATCAAAGAAGGACCACTATCAGGAGATACGCCTACCGAGAACGCTGCAGGGAAAATCATCAGACCGGCAAGAATCGCGACCATAAAATCGATGATCGAGATCTGCAATGCCGATTTGAAGAGATTGGTTTGTCTGCTAAAATAGGATGCGTATGTACAGATACAGCCCATACCTATACTTAAGGAATAGAAAGACTGTCCTAAAGCACCTAAGAAAACGCCTCTATCTACCTTTCCAAAGTCCGGTTTCAAAAGGAACTCAACACCTTTCCCTGCATCTGGCAGGAGACAAGCAGCAGCCACGATAATCAGCAAAAGGATAAACAGGATAGGCATCATAATCTTAGATGCTTTTTCTATACCGCCTCTCACTCCATGAATAATCACGAAATGACAAATCAGGAAAATTACCACCGTCCACATGACAGGCCGGATTGGATCTGAAGAGAAATCCTTGAAGTAATTAGCCACAAAAGCAGGATCACCATGCAATTCCCCCATGATGCTGGCATAAACATACTGCAAGCACCAACCTGATACAACTGCATAATAACCCGTGATCAGAAATCCAGTAAGCACCTCCAGATATCCGATCCATTTCCATGAATTACCATTGGCCACTTTGGTATAAGCACGAGCCGTATTGGATGCTCCATGACGACCGATGATAAATTCGGATATCATACAAGGAATACCCAACAGGAGTACACAACCAATATATACCAAAATAAAGGCAGCACCACCTTCCTGCCCAGCCATGTAAGGGAAACGCCATACATTACCAAGTCCAACAGCACCACCAGCCGTAGCAAGTATCAAACCAATCTTGCTACCAAAACTTCCTCTACTATTTTCTGTCATTTGAAATACTTTCTCTTTATACGAGTGCAAAATTATAAAATAATTCGCATTTAAACGTATAAATCGAAAGTAAATATCTCAAATTAGTTCACTTTTTGCAATTTTATGCCTTTTCAGATACTTTTTTATCACTTTTGTTCCGAAAAAGCAACAGAAACCATACACCTTAACGATATTCTTCTGGTAGAGTATTGCGCCAAACCACAAAAGGGAAATTCAATAAATGTGAATTATAGAAGCGCTTATCACCAGTCACCTCCATTCCTATGAAATCAGGTTTCACGTAGGCTTCGTTTTCATCACTAAGTTCTACCTCAGCCATGACAAGGCCTTGGTTGTCTCCATAGAACTCATCCACTTCAAAGGTATGCTTACCACTCTTCACCAGATAGCGACGCTTATCGATGACACCACCCTTACAAAGTTGCAAGAGATGTTGAGCCTCATCCATAGTGATTTCCTTTTCAAACTCATAACGCGTCATTCCTCCATTTACAGACTTACCTTTGATCGTAAGATAAGCCTTGTCATCACGCGTACGTACCCTCACCGTAGCTCCATCAGCAGGAATATAGCCCTGCTGAATATGGCTATTAGAAAAGGCGGCGCTTTTATATGCGTCGCCCTTCTTTACGAGGAATTTTCTTTCAATTTCTAATCCACTCATAGTTTCCATATTAGAAACAGGAAATCACAGATAAAGATAACTTCCCATTTCCGGTTCATAAATTATGCGTTAGAAGAGGCATAAATCAAAAAGAGGATAGCTAAAGCTATCAACACACCAAATATCCACTTGATGACTTTCTCACCCTTCTCAGCCTGCTTCTTCTCATAAGCAGCATGCTTTGCTCTTCTTAAGTCTTTATTACTACTCATAGTCTTTTAATATTAGGTTATTATTACTATTCTTCATTCTCGGAAGGGAATTCCATCAGGTATGCCTTGATGAATCCGTCTATCTTACCATCCATTACGCCATCAACATCCGATGTCTGATAATTGGTACGATGGTCTTTCACACGACGGTCATCGAAGACATAGCTTCGAATCTGACTTCCCCACTCGATCTTTTTCTTACCAGCCTCTATCTTAGCCTTAGCTTCGAGACGTTTCTTCATGGCACGGTCGTAGAGTTGACTCTTCAAAAGCAACAATGCCTTGGCACGGTTCTTCGGCTGGTCACGCGTCTCAGTATTTTCGATAAGGATTTCCTCTTCCTCACCCGTATCAGGATCCGTGTACCAATATCTCAATCGGACACCAGACTCTACCTTGTTGACATTCTGGCCACCCGCACCACTGGAACGGAAAGTATCCCAAGACAACTTGGCTGGATCTACAAACACTTCGATGGTATCATCAACCAGCGGGGTAACGAAGACGCTGGCGAAACTGGTCATACGCTTACCCTGAGCATTGAAAGGAGATACACGCACCAGACGGTGCACACCATTCTCACTCTTCAAGTAGCCGTACGCAAACTCACCACCCTCAATCGTCATGGTAACGCTCTTGATACCAGCCTCATCACCTTCCTGCATGTCGGTAATGGTCACCTTATATCCATGAGCCTCAGCCCAGCGCATATACATACGCATCAACATCGAAGCCCAATCCTGACTCTCCGTACCACCGGCACCAGAATTGATCTTGAGTACACAGTCCATAGGGTCTTCCTTCTGGCGAAGCATATTCTTCAATTCCAAGTCTTCTATCGCCTTGATAGCCTTGTCATAGTCAGTATCCACTTCCTCCTCGGTCACCATCTCATCTTTATAGAAATCGAAAGCAAGTTGCAGTTCGTCAGCATAGAGACGTACTTGCTTATAGCCATCCAGCCATTTCTGGATGCCTTTTACTTTCTTCATCTGCTCCTGAGCATACTTAGGATCTTCCCAAAAGTCAGGAGCCTGAGTGCGGAGCTGTTCCTCCTCAAATTCTACTTTTTTCTGGTCTATATTCAGATAACGATGGAGAGCGTCAGCACGATCCATCACATCTTTCAACTGGTCAGCTGTTATCATTTTTATTACCTTATCCTTTAAATAACTTCCTGTTTCTTTTTCCGATACTTTACCATGAAGTTACTCTTCATACATCTTGTCTATCTCTGCCTTATAGTTCTTATTGATAACTGGTCGGCGAATCTTCAGCGTATTGGTCAACTCTCCTGCTTCCATAGAGAAATGGTGAGGCAAGAGCGTAATACGTTTGATCTGCTCATAATAAGCCAAATGCTGCTGAAGAATCTTGACGCGCTCCATCAACATCTTCTGTACCTTCTCATTGGCACAAAGTTCTTCTCTTCCAGAGAAAGGAATATGATGTTCACGAGCCCAGTCTTCCACCAATCGAAACTCAGGTACAACCAAGGCAGAAACGAACTTACGCTGGTCTGCAATCACGGCTACCTGATCGATGAATTTATCCACCAAGAGCAGAGATTCTACCTGTTGAGGAGCAATATACTTACCATTCGAAGTCTTAAAGAGATCCTTGATTCGTTCAGTCAAGTACAACTCTCCGTCCTTCATATAGCCGGCATCACCTGTATGGAAGAAACCTTCCTCGTCAAACGCATTCGCATTTGTCGTATCACGATGGTAGTAGCCCTTGGTAATAGTAGGACCTTTCAACAAGACCTCATTGTCTTCACCTATCTTGATCTGAATATTAGAGATAGGACGACCTACGGAACCGATGGTGAATTTCTTATCCAGATGAACACAGGAAACCGTAGCAAGACTTTCGGTCAAGCCATAACCTACCACCATTCCGATACCAACAGAAAGGATGAATTCCTCAACTTCAGGACTCACGTAAGCACCAGCAGTAGGGAAAATATTAGGATTCTCCAAGCCCAACTGCTTGCGCACCATGCTCAAGACCGTCTTATTGACTACCTTATATTCAAGTTCAAGTGTCAAAGGAGGACGCTTACCATTGGCAAGATATTCCACATTACGCTTGCGGCCAACAGCCAAAGCATGATTAAATAGTTTCTTCTTGAACGAAGGAGCCTCATCCATCTTAGCCTTCACAGCAATATACACTTTCTCCCAGAATCGAGGCACACTACACATACAAGTAGGATGAACCTCTCGCATGCTTTCCTGTATCTCATGAGGGTAAGTGTTGATAAAAAGTCGTGCACCTTCACTCAAGCAGAGGTAAGACCATGCACGTTCAAAGATATGTGTGAAAGGCAGAAAGTCGATGACACGATCCTTGTCTGTAACAGGGACACACTCATCATTCGCCTTAATAGCAGCATAATACTGTCCGTATGTAAGCATCACTCCCTTGCTATCACCAGTAGTACCACTGGTATAGAGGATATCAGCCAAATCATCCATATTTGCCTGCTTATAAAGTTCCTCCACTTCAGTCTGGCGAGGAAGATTCTCACCCAACTTGATGAAATCCTTGAAATATAAAGCTGCGGGATCATGAGTACTGATACGTACACTGGAATCAAAGATAACGATGCGTTCCAAAGATGGACAAAGCGCAAAAACACGATGGGCCTTGTCATACTGTTCCTGTTCACCTACGAAGAGGATACGCACTTGGGCATCGTTGACCATATATTGAATTTGTTGCTCACTACTTGTAGCGTAAAAAGGAATAGCACAAACTCTCACTCCGTATGCTCCAAAATCAGTATATAGATAATGTACACAGTTCTGTGAGAACACGGCAATCTTGTCCTGAGGTTTCAAGTTCAGGTTGAGCAATGCATTGCTAACTTGTTTCACTCTCAGAGAGAACTGATTCCACGAAACAGTTTGCCATTGTTCACCGCCAAACTTCTTAAAAGTAAGCGCTGGTTTATCACCGTACTTTTTAGCCAAGTCGTGAATCAGTACTGAAAGATGACTATTGATTTGCATAAGCTATTGTTATTTATATGGGTGCAAAGATACGGCAAATAGAGGACAAAACAAAATAAAAATGGCATTTTTTCCATTTTGTCTGCTCTTTTTTTCGTAACTTTGCCACAGAATTCAAAAACAAGGGAGATTATGATGACACAAGAACAATTCACCAATGATGCCGTTGAGCTGCTGAAGAAGCTCATCGCCACCCCATCTGTAAGCCGTAATGAAAAGGATGCTGCAGATATCATGGAACAGACGATCCGCAGTTATGGTTTTGAACCTCAGAGGGAAGCCAACAATATTTGGGTGATTGACCCGCACTTTGATGAAAGCAAACCTACTTTGCTGCTCAATGCACATATTGACACGGTAAAGCCTGTAGACTCATGGCAGCGCCACCCCTATGCTCCTACCATAGAAGGCGACCTTCTTTATGGTTTGGGCAGCAACGACTGCGGAGGCGGACTATGCTCACTACTACAGATATTCAGAATGCTTACAGAGAAGCCACAGAGCTATAACCTTATTTATCTGGCTTCTGCTGAAGAGGAAGTATCGGGCAAAGATGGCATCAGCCGCGCCTTACCACTTTTACCTCATATCGACTTAGCCATCGTTGGTGAGCCAACTGGCATGAATCCAGCTGTAGCAGAAAAGGGGTTAATGGTCTTAGATGTCATCGCTCATGGAAAGAGCGGCCATGCTGCCCGTAACGAAGGAGTAAACGCTATCTATGAGGCACTGGATGATATGCGCTGGATTCGTGATTACAAGTTTGAGAAAGTAAGTGAATTCTTAGGTCCTACCAAAATGACATTAACGGTAGTGAATGCTGGTACTCAGCACAATGTGATACCAGACAAGTGTACGATGCTGGTAGATATCCGCACCAATGAATTTTATGACAACGAGGAGGTCTATCATTTTATCTGCCAGCACTTGAAGAGTGAAGTAAAGGCTCACAGTTTCCGTTTGAAATCATCCCGTATTGATCCTGAGCATCCTCTTATTAAGAAATGTGTAGCTATGGGAATGAAGCCTTTCGGAAGTCCTACCCTTAGCGACCAGGCTCTGATGCCATTTCCTTCCTTCAAGTTGGGCCCAGGCGAATCTTCCCGTTCGCATTCCGCAGACGAATTTATCAGAATCAGCGAAATAGCAGATGCTATTGCCAAATACAAAGAGCTCTTAGATGGCGCTGCCATCTAAGAGCTCTACTCTATTCATCTATTATACCTTAATATATATGACATTACAAGGACTTACCAATATAAGCGAAAGGAACGGTGATATTGTCGGCATCTTCCTTCTCGTGTGTAGTAGAAGGATCCTTTGAAT
>ERZ1027181.430-NODE-430-length-21351-cov-9.992017_pt1 | contig 21351 bp, 20 predicted proteins | sample MGYA00519247_ERZ1027181 | MGnify/ENA primary metagenome ERZ1027181 (study PRJEB26926, sample SAMN06164415) | human gut metagenome | biome: ENVO:00009003; feature: ENVO:2100002; material: ENVO:00002003 | host: Homo sapiens | place: USA | collected 2012 ...
AGCTTGTCAAGAAAGCCAAGAAGAAAGGCAAGATGGTGCGTGATACTATCGGGGTGATGCTCAACTACTTGCGCAAGGACCATCTCGTAAACCTTCCTTGTAGAAAGATTGTTTTTTTTACTATTGATACTTATCGCTTGGTACTAACAACAATTTTGAATCTTGTCTCGTTTTTGCCACAGGTATTCGTAAGCACCTCTGTATCAATGTATATTATTTTTTTCGAGGAGGAAAATTAACGTTTTACGTAATAATCTACATCCCTCTTCTTTTTAATAAAACATAAAATTTCCGTATATAATAATGTATACGGAAAAATATTCTTACTTTTGCGCCAAAAATAAAGAAGACAAAGCAAAAACATGCAAGAAAACTTAGTAATAGTCGAGAGCCCCGCAAAGGCCAAGACCATAGAGAAATTCTTGGGTAGCGACTTTAAAGTAATGTCGTCTTACGGACACATACGCGACCTGAAAAAGAAAGAACTCAGCATTGACAAAGATACACTCCAACCCGACTACGTTATTCCGAAGGATAAGGAAGAACTAGTAAAGAAACTTAAGGAAAGCGCAAAAAAGGCACACAAGGTGTGGCTAGCATCCGATGAGGACCGCGAAGGAGAAGCCATCTCATGGCACCTTTGCGAGGTACTAGGATTGGACGAGGCAGCAACCAACCGCATTGTATTCCATGAGATTACAAAGCCAGCAATTCTTGCTGCAATAGCTCGTCCGCGACATCTTGACATGAATCTTGTCAACGCACAGCAAGCTCGCCGTGTGCTCGACCGTATTGTAGGTTTCAAGCTTTCGCCTGTACTTTGGCGCAAAGTAAAACCTGCATTGTCAGCAGGACGTGTACAGTCGGTTGCAGTACGTCTTATAGTAGAACGCGAACGCGAAATACAACAGTTCAATAGCGAGCCTTACTATCGTATAAATGCCATATTCGCCATAACCAATGCCAACGGCTCACAGTCGGAGGTTAAGGCTGAGCTTGACAAACGCTTCGACAATCACGACGATGCCATTGCCTTCCTAAACCAGTGCAAAGACTCAGAGTTTACTGTTGACAGCGTAACAAAGAAGCCACTAAAGCGTATGCCGGCTCCACCATTCACAACTTCTACCTTGCAACAAGAGGCAGCCCGCAAGCTTGGATTCTCTGTCTCGCAAACCATGATGGTGGCTCAGCGTCTTTACGAAAACGGTCTTATCACCTACATGCGTACCGATAGCGTCAACCTCTCTAAGCTATGCCTTGGTGCGGCAAAAGAGGAGATTGTAAAACTATATGGCGAGGAATACAGTTCTACACGCAACTTCCACACCCACTCTAAGGGTGCTCAGGAGGCTCACGAGGCTATTCGTCCTACATATATGAGCAACACCTCTATCGACGGAACATCACAAGAGCGCCGCCTATACGACCTTATATGGAAGCGTACAGCAGCCAGCCAGATGGCCGAAGCTCAGATAGAGAAGACCACAGTGGCTATTGCAATGACCGGCAATAGCGAACAACACTTCATTGCTAATGGCGAGGTTGTTAAGTTTGACGGTTTCCTGAAGGTATACCGCGAGTCTACCGATGATGAGCAGAATGAGCCTAAGGACGAGTTTGCACACAATCTGCCTGTAATAAAGGAGGGCGACAAACTAACACGACGCGAGATAACATCCACAGAGCGTTACTCACAGGGTCCGACCAGATACACCGAGGCAAGCCTTGTACACAAACTTGAGGAGCTTGGCATAGGTCGTCCATCTACATATGCGCCAACCATCTCTACCATTCAGCAACGCGATTATGTACAAAAGGGAGATAAAAAGGGCGAGGAACGTCCTTATATTATCGACACATTGCGCGGTATCAAGATTACGCCAACCCGTAAAGTAGAGCTTACCGGCAATGAGAAAGGAAAACTTCTGCCTACAGACATAGGCATCGTAGTGAACGACTTCCTTATGGACAACTTCCCCGTAATAATGGACTACAACTTTACGGCTAAGGTGGAGCAAGAATTCGACCAGATTGCTGACGGCAAAGAAGAATGGACAGATATGATGCGCAGCTTCGACAAAGAGTTTGAGCCAACCGTAGACAAAGTAATGAACGCACGTTCGGAACATAAAGCAGGCGAACGCAAGCTTGGAGACGACCCCAAGACTGGTCATCCTGTATTTGTCAAGATTGGACGTTATGGCCCAGTTGTACAGATTGGTACTGCCGACGATGATGAGAAACCGCGCTTCGCACAATTGCCAGCCGACAAGAGTATGGAGACCATTACCCTTGACGAAGCACTTGAGCTATTCAAGCTTCCACGTACTGTTGGCGAATTTGAAGGTAAGAATGTCACTATTGGTGCCGGACGATTTGGCCCGTATGTGCTACACGACAAGAAGTATGTGTCAATCCCGAAGGATGAAGATCCATTGACACTAACCCTCGAACGTGCTATCGAGCTAATCGAAAGCAAACGCAAGGCTGAAGAAGAACGTCATCTAAAGAAATTTGACGAAGACCCGAAGCTCGAAGTTCTCAACGGACGCTATGGACCATACATCGTATACGACGGCAAAAACTATCGCATACCACGCGACCTTCACCCTAAGGCAGCCGAACTGAGCTATGAGCAATGTATGGATATCGTGAACAATCCACCTGCCCCGAAGAAGAGAGGAGCAGCAAAGAAATAAAAGATAAAACGTCATAAGTATGACCCGAATAATCCTCATCGGCTATATGGGAGCCGGAAAGACTACCGTTGGAAAGGCACTCGCCAAGGCACTTGGCGTGACTTTCTATGACCTTGATTGGTACATCGAGACACGTATGCGCCGTACCGTAAAGCAAATATTCGACCAAGAGGGCGAAGAGGGATTCCGCCGTATCGAACGCAACATGCTGCATGAGGTGGCTGAGTTTGAAAATGTTGTGCTGTCGTGTGGCGGTGGCACTCCGTGTTTCTTCGATAATATCGACTATATGAACCAAAAGGGACCTGTAGTATATCTCAAAGCATCGCCCGAGGTGCTGTATGAACACCTAAAGATGGGCAAGTCGGTACGACCATTGCTCCTTAACAAAACTCCCGAAGAGGTTAAGAAGTTCATAGTCGAGCAACTCGCCCATCGCGAACAGTTCTACTCGAAGGCCAAGTATACCCTTGATGTGAACTTGCTCGACAACTATGACAAGATAAACATTACAGTAGAGAAACTAATAGAAATGTTGAATTAGGAATTCAAAATCAAAACTCAAGACTAAGAAATGAAGAAATGGACCATTGAAGACTCTCGCGAGCTATACAACATTAACGGATGGGGCACATCCTACTTCGGTGTGAACGACCGAGGCGATATGTACGTATCTCCTTGCAAGGACAACGTACAGATTGATCTGCGTGATGTTATGGACGAATTGCAGTTACGCGATGTCACACCGCCTGTTTTGCTGCGATTTCCAGACATCCTCGACAACCGTATCGAGAAGACTTCAAGTTGTTTCAAGAAAGCCGCAGAGGAATATCAGTATAAAGGCGAGAACTTCATCGTCTACCCTATTAAGGTGAACCAAATGCAACCCGTAGTTGAGGAGATTATATCACACGGACGCAAATTTAATCTCGGACTGGAGTGTGGCTCCAAGCCAGAGCTACATGCTGTAATTGCCGTACAATGCCAAAGCGACTCTATCATAGTGTGCAATGGCTACAAAGACCAAAGCTACATAGAACTGGCATTGCTTGCACAGAAGATGGGCAAGCGCATATTCCTTGTTGTTGAAAAGATGAACGAGATTGGACTGATAGCTGCAGCTGCCAAAAAACTCGGCGTTCGTCCTAATATCGGTATTCGCATCAAGCTAGCGTCAAGCGGTTCTGGCAAATGGCAAGAGAGTGGTGGCGATGCTTCCAAGTTTGGTCTACGTGCTTCGGAGTTGCTTCAGGCTCTTGAGATTCTTGATGAAAAGGGACTGCACGATTGTGTACGACTGATTCACTTCCACATAGGTTCGCAGATAACAAAGATACGACGCATACAGACAGCGCTGCGTGAGGCTGCCAACTTCTACATTCAACTACACAAGATGGGATACAACATCGATTTTGTTGATTGTGGTGGCGGACTTGGTGTCGATTATGACGGCACTCGCTCGTCAAGTTCTGAAAGTTCGGTTAACTACTCTATACAAGAGTATGTCAACGACTGCGTATACACCTTCGTCGATGCAGCCAATAAGAATGGCATTGCACATCCTAACCTCATTACAGAAAGTGGACGCTCGCTGTCGGCACATCATTCGGTACTTGTTATCGATGTACTTGAGACAACATCACTACCGCAGATGCGAGAGGAGTTTGAACCGGCTGAAGGCGATCATCAACTTGTTAAGGACCTGTACGAGATTTGGGACAACCTCAATACACGCACAATGCTTGAGGACTGGCATGATGCCGAACAAATACGCGATGAGGCTCTCGATCTTTTCTCGCATGGTATTGTAGACCTTCGCACTCGTGCCGAGATTGAGAGTATGTATTGGAGCGTGTGCCGTGAGGTAAACAGTATGGCCAAGTCGCTTAAACATACTCCCGAAGAGCTACGTGGACTGGACAAGCTTCTTGCCGACAAGTACTTCTGCAATTTCTCGCTCTTTCAGTCATTACCAGATGCATGGGCTATCGACCAACTATTTCCTATAGTACCGATACAGCGACTCGACGAACGTCCTACACGCAATGCCACTCTGCAAGATATCACTTGCGATTCTGACGGAAAGCTTGCCAACTTTGTAACAAACCGACAGGCTTCACACGTGTTGCCGGTTCACACAATAAAGAAGAACGAGGACTATTATCTCGGTGTATTCCTTGTTGGAGCTTACCAGGAGATTCTCGGCGATATGCACAATCTCTTCGGCGATACCAATGCCGTTCACATATCGGTCAAGGACGATGGCTATCACATCGACCAAATATTCGACGGTGAGACAGTAGAAGAGGTGCTCGACTACGTACAGTATAATCCCAAGAAACTGGTGCGTCAGTTGGAGATATGGGTAACCAAGAGTGTTAAGGCAGGAAAGATTTCGCTCGAAGAGGGCAAGGAATTCCTTAGCAACTATCGCTCTGGATTGTATGGATATACTTATTTAGAGTAAGACATAGTCTCACCTCACCCCTACACAATATGGAAAGATATGCTTTATTTGCTGTATTTACTTTCTTTAAAACAAAATAACCCCAATCCTCGTTGTTAATTCTGACAACAGGGGAAGGGCTTCAATGGGTTTATGAAAATAACAATAGTCAAAGTAGGTGGCGCCGTGGTTGAAGACCCGGCGCAGCTTACATCTCTCCTTGAAGGTTTCAAGAAGATAGAGGGTGCCAAGATATTGGTACATGGTGGCGGACGACGTGCAACAAAGGTTGCTGCCGCATTAGGCATAGAGAGCCAGATGGTTGGCGGACGACGCATTACGGATGCCGATATGCTTGAAGTTGTAACAATGGTTTATGGTGGATTGGTGAACAAGAACATCGTGGCACAACTGCAAGCGATAGGTGTTGACGCCATAGGCCTTACAGGTGCCGATATGAACGTTATACGCTCGCACAGACGTCCGATAAAAGATGGTATCGACTTTGGCTTTGTTGGCGATGTCGATGCAGTGGACGCCACACGTCTGCACACACTTATCGATGCTCATCTAACACCTGTTCTTGCACCGCTCACACACAATGGAACCGGAACAATGCTTAATACAAATGCCGATACCATAGCATCTGAGACAGCACGCTCACTTGCAAAGACAGACGATGTAACCCTTGTCTATTGCTTCGAGAAACCAGGTGTGCTTGCCAATCCAGACGACGACAACAGTGTGATACCAACAATCACACGTGCAGGCTTCCAACGTCTCACTGCCGACGGAACAATATCGGGCGGTATGCTGCCTAAGATAGAGAATGCACTTGCTGCTGTTGAGGCAGGAGTAAAGAAGGTTGTCATAACCAAGGCCGATTGTCTTGGCAACAACAACGGTACAATAATATTATTATAAGATGTATATATAGCAGAGTTGTACGGCTTGCCGCCGTACAACCTATTGTATGATTTATTAGGCTTGAAACCCTTTAAATGTTAAACGAGGTTAATTACACGCATTGCTTGTAACAACTCTCCCCTACAATCGTCTTACAAATAGAGCACAGATGAAAAAGATTAGTTTTCGCAACGATATCCTGCCAATGAAGGATACACTCTTCAGGCTTGCACTCCGCATCACATTGAGTCGTGAGGAAGCTGAGGACATTGTGCAGGACACACTGATAAAGGTGTGGAACCGTCGCGAATCATGGGACACTATCGATAATATCGAGGCGTTCAGTCTTACCATCTGTCGCAATATGGCTCTCGATCGTCTACGTCTTCACGACAACCAAAACACATCGCTTGACGATAATGTTGGTGGCGAAAGACTTGACACTACATCCAACCCTTTCGAGCGCACTGTGCAAAGAGAGAAGGTTGAGATTGTGAGAAACCTCATCGACAGTCTGCCAGAGAAGCAACGCAGTTGTATGCAGCTACGCGATATCGAAGGAAAGACTTACAAGGAAATTGCCGCTGTGCTTGGTATAACAGAAGAGCAAGTAAAGGTAAATATCTTCAGAGCACGGCAGACAATAAAACAACAATTCATACAATACGACAATTATGGACTATAAATACATCAACCAGCTTTTAGAGCGCTACTGGGAGGGCAAGACCACTCTTGAGGAAGAGCAGATATTACGCTCGTTCTTCAGCCAGTTGTGTGTGCCAGAAGAATTGGCAAAGTTTCGTCCTCTGTTCAACTACGAGCAGACCGAGCCTAAAACCAACTGCCTTGGCAATGACTTTGACGAGCGAATTATGTCCATGATAGACGAACCACAACATGTTGAGGCAAAGCGTGTGCGCATAAGCCAGAGATTCGCCCCTCTCTTTAAGGCTGCTGCAATGGTGGCAATAGTGCTAACACTAAGTCAGGCTGCACAACTCTCGTTCCAAAGTGGCAATAGTACAGAAGGTGTTCCTGCATCGTACACACAACATCCCACTAGTGGAGCATCTGTAGCATTGAACGACTCGCTACGTCGCGACTCATTAAAAAACGGCAATATCGGCGCTACCGTTGTACCGCAAATGAGTCAGAATGGCCCAACAATTATCAAATGACAATTTCTATGCTTTCTCAATAAATCATTTTTAGTTAAAACAAAAAAACTCGAAGCTGCGAAGCTTCAAGTTCTCTCAAATTTTTCATAACATACTAACGTTTGACTGACCGTCGCTATTCTTATAGAATACGGCGGTCAGTTTTTTGTATGACGTATGGGTGTCGAGAGCTTGCTTTCGTAAGACCATACGTCATACCTTTTATTGAAACCCTAATGGTTTTGCGCACAATAGGGAGTTTTATCGGTTTCTGTCAAAGTCTTGCAATATATTTCTTAATAGCCTCTCCCCGACAAACTGCAATATAAGCTTGCATCCATTCAACATTTATTCCTCTGTATACAGCACCTGTACAAGCGTCTGTCCTACAGCCTTAAGCACGTTGGTGTCGATATGTTCCATAGTATCATGGATTGTATGCCATGTAGGTCCAAACGAACTCTGCTGGCAATCAGGGTAGAAGGCTATGATATCAACACACGGGATACCTGCCTTCTCGTTCACAGGTACATGGTCGTCGGTAATCATACCACCATCCTTCATCGGGAAGAATGATCCATAACCAATTTGTGCTGCTGTACGCCAAATCTTGTTCACAATCTCGTTGGCATATTGCTTGGATACACCCTCTTGATAGAACTTGGCTCCCTGACCGCCTACCATGTCGAGCAGTATACCGTAACGTGCCTCATATCCCTGAGGCAGATTGGTTGCCCAATACTGTGCGCCAAGTGCCCAAGTATCTTCATCTGTCTGCACATCCGACCACTGAGGCAAGCCATAGTCCTCGGCATCAAAACAAACAAAGTCGACACCTATATGCAAAGTAGTGTCGTTCTTTATCAAGCGAGCTAATTCAAGCATAACAGCCACACCACTTGCACCATCGTTGGCAGCCATAACAGGCTTATGCCAGTTAGTTGAGTCGGGATCGTTATCTGCCCAAGGTCTACTGTCCCAATGGGCACACAGCAATAGACGTGTAGTTTGTTCGGGACGGAATCGTGCTATGATATTACGTGAACGCAATGTTGTTCCATCCCAACCTTTAAGGTCGGCGTCTTGAGCCTCAACAACCATACCAAACTCGCGAAACTTAGACATAATCCATTCGCCACACAAATCGTGTGCTTTAGAGTTCATTGTACGTGGTCCAAAGCTGCACTGCTTGGCAGCAAATACATATGCTGAGTCTGCCCGGAAGGTTGGCCCCACTAGTGCCACAGTGTCTAGCTCATTACTTGTAGCCGACTTAGAAGCGTTCTTGCACGATGCGCACGAGCATATTATCGCAGCCACTGCCAATGACAAGAACACCGAGAATACAGTCTTATTCATCCTAATTCCTAATTCTAAAATCTTAATACGTAACTCTAATTCGGCAAAGCCGCCAATTCAAAATTCAAAACTCAAAATTCCAAATTCGGCAAAGCCGCCAAATCCTAATTCGTAACTCGTAATTCGTAACTCTTAACTCTTCTTCGCCTCGTAAGCCAACGCATACATACGTATCTGCTTTACCATAGCCAACAATCCGTTAGAGCGTGTTGGCGAGAGATGATCCTTCAAGCCTATTTTGTCGATAAAGTAGAGGTCGGCATCAAGAATTTCTCGAGGGGTATGTCCACTTATAACCTGAATGAGCAGGGCTATGATACCCTTAACTATAAGAGCATCACTATCGGCAGTAAACACCAATCGTCCGTCATCTGTCATATCACATTGCACCCATACACGACTTTGGCAGCCGTCTATAAGGTTCTGTTCGGTCTTATACTTGGCATCAAGCGGTTCCAACTCACCGCCGAGGTCGATTAACAACTGGTATTTGTCCATCCAGTCGGTGAAGTCTTGAAACTGTTCAATAACTTCGTCTTGTGCTTCGTTTATTGTCATAATTTTATTTATTTACCTTCTCCAATTTGAAGAGTTTATCGCTTGGACGAATCTTACCAGGCACACGGAATGACACATGTTGTCCCTTATGTGCTGTCTCTACAGGATTAAGGTCGTATCTAATTTCGTCCACATCCACATACATTACACCAGTTGTAGGACCGGTAATAAGCAGCTTGTCGCCTACAGAGAACTCGCAAGCCTCGCATGTAAACTCAGCCACACCAAGCTTAGAAAAGTATTTTACGCCACGACCCACATACACTTTCTTTTCGGTAGCATTAGAGCCATAGTTGCTATTCCACTCACCAAGAGTTTGACCTTGATAGTAGCCATCCCAGAAACCACGATTGAAGACAGTAGCAAGACGCTCGTCCCACTCATCCTTCTTATCCTCGCTAAAGGTGCCTTCAAGCACAGAAGTGATAGCCTCCTTATAACATTTAACCACATTATATACATACTCTGGTCCACGTGCACGTCCTTCAATCTTGAACACACGTACACCGCTCTTCATCATACGGTCTATAAAGCGCAATGTCTTAAGGTCCTTAGGCGACATTATATACTTGTTGTCAACCTCTAGCTGACATCCAGTTTCATTGTCAGTAACCGTATACGAGCGACGACATATCTGCATGCACTCACCACGGTTGGCCGAACGTCCAGTATTCATAAGGCTCATATAGCACTTGCCACTGACAGCCATGCACAAAGCTCCATGACAGAACATCTCAATGCGGATAAGCTCGCCCTTAGGACCACATATGTGTTGACGTTCAATCTGCTCAAAGATGTAGGCCACTTGGTCCATGTTAAGCTCGCGGGCAAGCACCACTACATCGGCAAATTGGGCATAAAACTTAAGAGCCTCAGCATTGCTGATATTAAGCTGTGTAGATAGATGCACCTCCACACCTATCTCTCGGCAGTAGGTCATAACAGCCACATCGCTGGCAATAACAGCCGAGATGTTGGCTTCCTTGGCTGCATCAATAATCTGATGCATAAGTTCCACATCCTCATCATAGATGATCGTGTTCACTGTTAGATAGCTCTTCATGCCATGCTCGGTACATGTAGCGGCTATCTCACGCAAGTCGTCAATAGTAAAATGATTGGCAGAATGAGAGCGCATATTGAGTTGCTCCACACCAAAGTAGATACTATCGGCACCTGCCTGTATGGCCGCCTGCAAACTTTCGCGCGAGCCTACTGGCGCCATTATCTCGTAATCGTGTATTGTTGTATTATTCATAATGTGCAAAATTACTTATTTTTAAGCGTAAAACATCAAAAATAAATATAAAATAGCTATCTTTGCAATAAACAATGCATAACATAGCATAAACAAAACTATACCAATATGGAAAAGACTCTTATTCTTCTCAAACCATGCACCGTACAGCGCCGTCTCATAGGCGAAGTTATCAACCGCCTTGAGCGCAAAGGCTTGCGAATTGTTGGCCTTAAGATGATGCAGCTTGACGATGCAATCCTCAACGAGCATTATGCTCACCTTGTAGACCGTCCCTTCTTCCCGTGGCTTACAGCCTCAATGAAGTCGGCTCCCGTTGTGGCAATATGTGTTGAGGGTAATAGTGCAGTAACTGTAGTGCGCAATATAGTTGGCGCTACCAATGGACGCAAGGCTGCACCTGGAACAATACGTGGCGACTACTCTATGAGTGGTCAGGAGAATATCATACATGCTTCTGATTCGATTGAGACAGCCGAGATAGAAATGAAGCGATTCTTCCGTGAAGGCGAGATATTCGAGTATCCAGACCCACTGCACGACTTCCTTTATGCTCCTGACGGAGATTAATGGTAAGAAAAAGAAAAACAATAATAAGTAAAAATGGAAAAAGTAATCATTAACAGTTATCACGAGTTTGCCGCACTTCTTGGCAAGAACATTGGTGTTTCCGACTATGTTGAACTCTCGCAGGAGCGTATCAACCTATTTGCCGACGCCACACTCGACCACCAGTGGATTCACGTAGACACAGAGCGTGCAGCCGTTGAAAGCCCGTTCAAGTCGACCATAGCACACGGCTACCTTACTCTATCTATGTTGCCTTATCTGTGGAACCAGATTATCGAGGTAAAGAACCTCAAGATGATGGTGAACTATGGAATGGACAAGATGAAGTTTGGCCAGGCAGTAAAGTCGGGTGAACACATTCGCCTCGTAGCCGACCTCCACTCTATCGAGAATTTGCGCGGCATTGCCAAGGTACAGATAAAGTTTGCCATAGAGATTAAGGAGTCGCCTAAAAAGGCTCTCACCGGCATCGCAACATTCCTCTACTACTTCGAGTAAAGGTAGAAAATGGACATACAAGAATTCAACAACACACAGTGGAGCCGTAATGTCATACTTGTAGACGGCGACTATGTAGACTCGGTGGCATTCGACCTCACTGTTAACTTCGAGCGCATGCTTGGACGCCGAATAAACAAAGCTGATACAGCACGATGGATAGACTGCATAGCACTTGACGGTGGAATGCGTGAAGGACGCGACTCAAACGGCGAGACACAGGTTATATTCATACATTCAAAGGACAAGCAACAGCTCGACAACTTCAACCCAGGCTCTTACGAGAACAACCTCAACGCTATGGCTTTCAAGGACTCGCTTGGCGAATTTATAATAAGTTCATACCCAGTTGAGGAAGTGGTCAAACACGACGACTTCTTTCTCGATATCCTCAAAACTGTGGTCAACCACAAGGATGTGCACCGTGTTATGGCCATACCCAATGCCGAACATCATGCCCTTTGGGACGCATTGCGCCATGCTTTGCGCGACATCGACGATGAAGAGAAGCGTGTAACACTATTTGCAATGCAACCTATGGACGGCGGCAACTTCAAGCAAGAAATCCTCGGATTCTCTCTGATGAACGCCCTTGGAATACGAGGCGACGAGCTGAAGTAATGTTCATCCAACATAAAGTATAGACGACCTTTAGGTCTCATTATTTCTATCAAAAAGAAAAACAAATTAACAACTATAACAAAAGAAACGACAATGGGAAAAGTATTAATGATTGGCGCTGGTGGCGTCGCTACCGTTGCAGCGTTCAAGATTGCACAGAATGCTGACGTTTTCACCGACTTTATGATTGCAAGCCGCACCAAGGCTAAGTGCGACAAGATTGTAGAGGCCATCGGCAGCCCTAATATCAAGACAGCGCAAGTAGATGCCGACGACGTTGAGCAGCTTAAGGCTCTATTCAACGATTACAAGCCTGAGCTGGTTATCAACCTTGCTCTGCCATACCAGGACCTTACCATCATGGAGGCTTGTCTTGCTTGCGGATGCTCTTATCTCGATACTGCCAACTATGAGCCTAAAGACGAGGCTCACTTCGAGTACTCATGGCAGTGGGCTTATAAGAAGCGCTTTGAGGATGCCGGTCTTACTGCAATTCTTGGTTGCGGTTTCGATCCGGGTGTTACAAGCATCTTCACTGCATATGCTGCTAAGCACCACTTCGACGAGATTCAGTATCTCGACATTGTTGACTGCAACGCTGGCAACCACCACAAGGCTTTCGCCACTAACTTCAACCCAGAAATCAACATACGCGAAATTACACAGAAGGGTCTATATTGGGAAGACGGCAAGTGGGTTGAAACCGCTCCGCTCGAAATACACAAGTCTCTGACATATCCTGAGGTTGGTCCTAAGGAGAGTTACTTGCTACACCACGAGGAGATAGAGAGTCTTGTTAAGAACTATCCTACTATCAAGCGCGCTCGCTTCTGGATGACATTCGGTCAGCAATATCTTACATATCTCGACTGCATACAAAACCTCGGTATGTCGCGCATCGACGAAATTACATACGAGGCTCCGCTTACCGACGACCCAACCAAGAAGGTTAAGGTAAACATCGTACCTCTGCAGTTCCTTAAGGCAGTGTTGCCTAACCCACAGGATCTCGGCGAGAACTACGATGGACAGACATCTATCGGTTGCCGCATCCGTGGTTTGAAGGACGGCAAGGAGCAGACCTACTACGTATATAACAACTGCTCGCACGAAGCTGCCTATAAGGAGACTGGTATGCAGGGCGTAAGCTACACCACCGGTGTGCCTGCAATGATTGGCGCTATGATGTTCTTCAAGGGTCTGTGGCGTAAGCCGGGCGTTTGGAACGTTGAGGAGTTTGATCCAGATCCATTCATGGAGCAGCTCAACAAGCAGGGTCTGCCTTGGCACGAGATATTCGGTGGCGACCTGGAGCTGTAATTCTAAACTCAAAATTCAAAACTCAAAATTCCATTTATGGCAAAGACAGAAGAAATGTCGCTTGCTCAGGAGGGCAAACTAAAGGCTCTTCAGGCAGCGATGTCTAAAATAGAAAAAGACTTCGGCAAAGGCTCTATCATGAAGCTCGGCGACGAGCAGGTAGAGAATGTTGAGGTTATCCCTACTGGCAGTATCGGTCTTGATGCCGCTCTCGGCGTAGGCGGATACCCAAAGGGACGTATTATTGAGATATATGGTCCAGAGTCGTCTGGTAAGACAACTCTCGCCATTCATGCTATTGCCGAGTCGCAGAAGGCAGGTGGTATAGCAGCCTTTATCGATGCTGAGCACGCTTTCGACCGCTTCTATGCAGCCAAGCTTGGTGTAGATGTAGACAATCTATGGATTTCGCAACCAGACAATGGCGAACAAGCTCTTGAGATAGCCGACCAACTTATACGCTCTTCGGCTATTGACATTATCGTTATCGACTCTGTTGCAGCACTTACACCTAAGGCTGAGATTGAGGGCGATATGGGCGACAACAAGGTTGGCTTGCAAGCTCGCCTTATGTCGCAGGCTTTACGCAAGCTCACCAGTACCATATCTAAGACCAACACCACATGTATCTTCATCAACCAGTTGCGCGAGAAGATTGGCGTAATGTTTGGTAATCCTGAGACTACAACGGGTGGTAACGCCTTGAAGTTCTACTCTTCAGTACGCCTAGACATACGCAAGGTTACGGGCATTAAGGACGGCGACCAGATTATAGGTAATCAGGTTCGTGTCAAGGTAATCAAGAACAAGGTGGCTCCTCCATTCCGCAAGACCGAGTTCGAGATTATGTTTGGCGAGGGCATATCTAAGGTTGGCGAGATTGTAGACCTTGGTGTTGAATACAACATAATACAGAAGTCGGGCTCTTGGTACAGCTATAATGGCTCTAAACTTGCACAAGGTCGCGATGCTACCAAGTCGTTGCTTAAGGACAACCCCGAGCTTATGGAAGAACTTGAGGGTCTTATCAAGCAAGCTATAAGCGACCACCGCGAGGGCTAATGCTATTTGCGGTGTTCAAATCAAGACAAGCAAAAAAAAACAGTTGGATACACAAAAGCATCCAACTGTTTTTTTATTGCCTTCTTTTATTAAATAGGAATGAACATTAACTGCGCACTTCCTCCACTTTGGTTTTCATTCCCTTTATCTTAGCTCCAGCCGCCAACTTAATAACGTTGCGAGCCACTCCACGCGCCACTGCCACGTAGGCATAACGCTCGTACACATCGATACGACCTATATCCGAACCCTTAAGCGAGCACGTCTTGCATAGGAAACCAAGTATATCACCTTTCGAAATCTTGTCCTTCTTACCCTTTCCTATATACAGTGTTGTCATACGTGGCACCGGTGGACAAGCCTTAGCATCAGGAACTACAAATTCCTCTGTATTCTCCTTTACATATTCGGGAAGTGTCTCCTCCGGACCAATTATCATAAAGGCACGACCAGTAGCCTCCCAACGACCAGTACGACCTACACGATGGATGTACTCGTCCTCTCCTACCGGCAGGTTATAGTGAATAACATTATTCACCTCGGGTATGTCAAGACCGCGTGCGGCAAGGTCGGTACCAACAAGAACGTTTACCGACTGGTTGGCAAAACGATATACAGCCTCCTCACGCTGGTCCTGATCCAGTCCACCATGCAGACAACTTACAGCCACACCCTTATCGGCAAGATATTTACCCACACGCTCCACACCGTCACGATAGTTCATAAAGACAATAGTCTGCTGATTGCCAAAGGCATAAATCATACGCATAAGCGTGTCTATCTTGTCCTTCTCAGCCGACTTTACAGTATACAATCCTATGCGATCAGGTGTCTGCTCCTCGTCAATACGATAGTCGATGCGCTGTGTTCGTCCCATACGCACAAAGGCTGGCATTTCCTCAGCATCGGTTGCTGAAAGCAGAAGGCGACGCTCCACATTAGGCAGACTCTCCAATGCCTTCTGCATCTCGGCACGGAAACCCATGCGCAAGCACTTGTCAAACTCGTCTATAACAAGCCAGCGCACAGATTCTACCGAGAAGTTAAGTTTGTCAATATGGTCGTTCAATCTACCTGGAGTACAAAACACTACTTGTGGACGTGTGCGCATAATAGTGCGGTGTTCGTCCATAGTAGGACGTCCGCCATAAAGACATTCCGAACGCATGCCCGTGCCCATGCGTCTAAATATATCATTCGACTGCATTGCCAGCTCTCTACCAGGCACAATAACCACCGCCTGAACCTCGTCAAGTGCAGGGTCAAGCTTAGTTGCAAGTGGCAAGAGATAAGCAAGCGTTTTGCCGCTACCCGTAGGAGCCAATACCACGATGTCCTTATCGCTGTGCAACACAGCCCCGATAGTATCCTGCTGCATATCGTTTAGCGCTTCGATACGCAGTTTCTGAAGTGTTGTTTCTATATTCATTGCATTATTTGTTTTTATTGCCAATAAGCTGTCTATCTATTGCCGACACACAGCCATCTTTTGCAAAGATACGCAGAATAAAATGAATTCTACAGAAACACAACAAAAAATGTTGAGATAGCATTAATTAAAAACACATTAAAGGATTGTGAATAAAAAAAGAAAAAAAACAGGATGTAGAGTGATGAACCAAATAAAAATATTAATTTTGCAATGGACATACCTATTTTTAATAAGGCAACCGAAATAAATTAATAAGGCTACCCAAAATAAGACAAACAGTATATAGATGGAGCGAACTGGAATATTCGTCGGGTCGTTCGACCCATTCACTATAGGACACGACTCGGTGGTAAAACGTGCCGTAAAGATGTTCGACAAGCTTGTTATCGGCGTTGGCGTTAACGAGAGCAAGCGATATATGCAAACTGCCGACGAGCGCGTTGAGGCCATAAGGCGTCTATACAAGGACGATAACCGAATAAGTGTGGAGAAGTATAGCGGACTTACTGCCGAATTTGCACGGCAAATGAGTGCTGAGTTTATTGTAAAGGGAGTGCGCTCTGTAAAAGACTTTGAGTTCGAACGCGAGCAAGCCGACATAAACCGCCGACTTACAGGAGTAGAGACTGTGCTTCTGTATGCCGAGCCAGGCATGGACAGCATATCATCATCTGTAGTGAGAGAACTTACACACTTCGGCTACGACTGCAGCCAATTCCTACCTAAGGTTCAGGAATAAATAGATAAGTATAAATTTAAAAAAACATATTTATGATTACATATAATGTAGACGGCGTGAAGATGCCGAAGATTAGGAAACGTGACACATCAGCATGGATACGTGCCGTAGCTGCTACATACCAGCTTAAGGTTGGCGAGATTGGCTATATGTTTGTGGATGACGAGAAGATTCTCGAAGTAAACAACGAATACTTAGGTCACGACTATTACACAGATGTCATAACCTTCGACTACGACGAGCCCGGCATTGTAAGTGGCGATATCGTTATATCGCTCGACACTGTGCGCACCAATGCCGAGAAGTTTGGCAAGGAATACGATGACGAGCTGCACCGTGTCATAATACACGGCATTCTGCATCTCTGTGGCATCAACGACAAAGGACCTGGCGAACGCGAAATAATGGAGGCCGAGGAAAACAAGGCACTTGCTCTGCTTGCCGAAATGAGGAAGTAATAAAAATATAGGAGGTATGGTCCACTAACCATATCTCCTACATCATTATCTATATTTGCTATATTATTTATATCTGTCCAGCCTCTACCTGCCTTACTATGCGCTCCGTAAAGCGGTCTACACCATTAGGGTCGTACTTCTTGGTGAGCGAGGCACCAAATAGCGAGGCAAATGCCTGATAAAATCCGGCACGTATCGGACCGAGAAACGCCTGTATCAACTGATACGATGACGAGTCGCACTCGCGGTATATTAGTTTTATTAGCAACTTGCCCTGCGAGTAGGTCAGTTTTTTCATGCGTGGAGTATAACGCTTGCGTATATCCTTCTCCACAAGTTTCATGTGCTCTTCCTTAGCCTTCTTGTTTGGCAATGTCTGCAGATAGTCGTATGTCTCGATTATAATGGCATTCACTTCCTTGGCAATAGGCAACACCTTCTTGATATTAGCCACCAGGCGATTGTATGCCAGGCGTTGACGTGGGTCGGCAAAGGTTAGCTTGGGATAAATATACAGCGCGTTAAGCTCTACATATTGTATGCTGTCGCCATCGACAAGGGCCTTGCTCACTTTTACCATCGGCACAAATGTTGGCGATGATTGGTCGGCATTGCTTTTACTGTCGACATCGTCAGTATCGACGGTTGACGTGTTTTGCCCATAAGCAGCGCCAAGGCTGAATAGGCACAACAATAATATAACTATATGTCTTGCTTTCATAACTGGGTGCAAATGTACACAGAATATTTGGAATTGAGAGAGTTAATTAAGTAAACAATATTAAACCATTACATTTTTTTATTTATCACTAAGATGAGAAGATTCATACTCACTGCCTCAATAGCCCTTCTTGCTGTTGCGGCAAGCGCAGTACCCGCAAAACGTGGACAATGGCGCAACGTACAACTTGCCAACGGAAATACTGTTCGTGTTCAACTCGTAGGCGATGAGCACATGCACTACTATGCAAGCGAAGACGGAACACGCTATTCGTTCGACTCTACCACCGGATTCTATTATCCTATTAGCGACGTACAGATGGCTTCCAAACTTAAGCGTGCAGCCGTACGCCGACAGGATATTGCCAACAAGAAACGACCATACAGACTGGGCAATATCGACAAGAATGTATTCCAAGGCACTAAGAAAGCTATTGTTATTCTGGCTGAATTTACAGACAAAAAGTTTAAGGCTGCCAACAACATGGCACTATACAAGAAAGCCATCAACGGCATAAACTATAACGAAGCGCCTTTCAACGGTTCGGTACGCGACTACTTCCGTGCGCAAAGCCACGGACAGTTTGACATCGACTTTGATGTTGTGGGCGTGTGTCCACTTAAAGGCAATTATGCCGAATATGGAGCAAACTACAGCGACGAAGACGAGCCCAATGCCTACAAAATGATTGTGGAAGCCTGCCAATGGGCACACAACAATGGCACAGACTTCTCTAAGTACGACTGGAACGGCGATGGATACGTTGACCAGGTGTATGTGCTGTATGCCGGATTGGGCGAGGCTGACGGTGGCGACGTCAATACCGTATGGCCACATATGTTCTACCTTACATCTACCAACTATAAGAAACCGCTGACACTCGACGGTGTAAACATCGATACATATGCTTGCGGACCTGAATTGCAAGGCGGTGGCAGCAACAATGGCGTGGGTACTTTCTGCCACGAATTCTCTCACTGTATGGGTTTCCCTGACCTTTACGACTATAACGGCAAATGGTATGGCATGGGACACTTCGACCTTATGGACGCCGGAAGCTATAATGGCAGTGGATTCTTGCCTGCTGGATACAGCGCTGCCGAGAAGAGCGATTGCGGATGGATTGAACTGAAGGACATGACAGACATCACCGAGACTGTAAACATTACGGATATGGCTCCACAGACTCAAGGAGGCGATGCATACATAATCAAGAACAAGGGCAACGAGGATGAGTTCTACGTTGTAGAGTATAGAGCACAAGAGGGATGGGATGCCGAACTGCCTAACCAAGGCATTATGATTACACAGATTGACTATGATGCCGATGTCTGGGAATACAACTGCACCAACACAAAAGGTTACTACTACAAGGGCACCCAGACGCTCTTGAACAACCACATGCGTTGGACTATAAAGCGTGCCGACAACTCTTCAAGCTATTTCAGTGACGGCCATGCTCTGTACCCATACAATAGCAACAACAAGCTTACAAGCTCATCCAAGCCTGCCGCAAGCTTGTATACCGCCAACAGCGACGGTACAAAATTCCTGAACGTAAACATAGAGAATATGACCTTAGCCGACGACTATTCTACGGCTTCTCTATCGTTCGTTCCCAAGAAAGACAGTGGATCGGAGAACAAGCCCGTTATTCCAGAGGGCGATTATCTATTCTATGAGTCGTTCGACAAGAACAAGGGTACTGGCGGTAACGACGGTCTGTGGAGCGGTTCTATAGCAAGTACACAGGAGCTGAATAACGACAACGAGGGCTGGACAAGCACTAACGATAAGATATATGGTGCCTACAAGTGTATCAAATTGGGTACTACTAAGCTTGCTGGCACCGCAACATCACCGGCTTTCACCGTCAACGGCACCGCTACCCTTACCTTCAAGGCTGGAGCATGGGATACAACCAAGGACGGCACTACACTTACAGTATCGACATCTAACGGCTCACTCGGCCAGACATCATTCAACATGACACGTGGTGATTGGACTAACTTCAGTACCACTATCAACGCTAATGGCAACGTGAAGCTTACATTCACTACATCTGCCAAACGTTTCTTCCTCGACGAGGTTATGGTAACTGCCACCGCAACTGGCATTGCATCAACAACTGCCGACATTGCCAAGACTACCGTAATTGGATACTTTGCACTCGATGGCACACGCTTACAGAGCCCGAGAAAGGGTATCAACATCGTGAAATATGCTGACGGAAGCTCTAAGAAAATTGTTATGATGTAAACAGGTTGTTTACCTCAAATTATGAATACGTTATCATTGGCTTACGAAAACGTTATCGATCAACTATAAATACGTTTTCGTTGGCAAATGATAACGTATTCATTTTTTCACTAAATAGTAAGCAAGTGTAAAGATACAAAATTAGTTTCAATTCAACGACCAACCTACTGCCTTGAATTTTGACCTTTACAATGATGAAAAGTAAAAAATCGTGGAGATATTCTTCTTTGTCCAATAATTTGACAACAGTGTCTAATTATTGGACATTCTGTTTCATGAGACTTCTGTGCTAATCTTTTGACCATCAGTAGAATTGTAGTTTTGGCACAGCCATTGTCCTCATTATATAAAAATGAAGACGATTATGAAAAGAATAATAATACTGATAGGATGGATACTTGTTGCGTCAGTAGTCTCGGCACAGAGCTGGGGTCTTGACGACTGCATGAGGTATGCAGCAGAGCATGCTACGGATGTGAAGCGTGAGACTATCAACGCACGCCAACGCAAGCAAGACTACCAACATGCTGTGGTTGCTTTCTTGCCTACTGTAGCAGGTGGAGTGCAGGGCCAATATGCTTGGGGACGAAACATCGACCCTGAGACTAATACATATAATAATGTGACGACATTCAACAACTATTATCAGCTTTATGCCGAGCTGAATGTGTTTGACGGTTTCGCTACAATCAATGCTTTCAAGCAGGCTCGATTGAGCCGTGACTTTTCTGCTACGGCGATGCAGAAGGCGCAAGACAATATAGCTATCGATGTTATGCAGAAATATGTGGATGCTGTATACGCTGAGGCAAGCATACAGATAGCAAGCGAGAAGTTGAGCGAGAGCCGACGTATGCTGGCTAAGATGCAACGTCAGTATGAACTGGGCGAGAAAGGACGACCGGATGTGGTACAGATGGAATCGCAGGTGGCTGAAGACGAATACTGCCTGACGCATCAGCAGAATATGGCAAGGCAGAGTCTGCTTGCCTTGAAATCGGCTATGAATTATCCCATAGGTGATGAATTGAAGTTGGATATTCAATCTAAAGATAAGGAGAAAAGTCTTGCATCATGTCAGCTGACTATAGGCGACAAACCGAACTCTGAAACTATCTATCAGAGTTTCCTGAATATCTCTCCCGATATGAAGTCGGCAGAGTATGAGGTGGAGTTGGCACGATATGACTATAAGATAGCAAAAGGCAGATTGCTGCCCTCGCTCTCGCTCAGTGGTGGCATCACTACCAACTATTACAAGAATCTCTCTCTGAAAGGGCAATAC
>ERZ1027181.435-NODE-435-length-21240-cov-4.820958_pt1 | contig 21240 bp, 13 predicted proteins | sample MGYA00519247_ERZ1027181 | MGnify/ENA primary metagenome ERZ1027181 (study PRJEB26926, sample SAMN06164415) | human gut metagenome | biome: ENVO:00009003; feature: ENVO:2100002; material: ENVO:00002003 | host: Homo sapiens | place: USA | collected 2012 ...
ATGTACCCGCCCACAATTTTCTGGTAGCGCTCCAAAGATGCCTCAATGGTGGCTGCCCTTGCCAGCTTCCCGGGTTCACACAGCACTACATTAATTCTCTTCTCTTTCAATGTCTCGGCCATATCCGGTGCAAAGTCTATCTCCTTAAAGCCAATAGAATTGCAAAAGTAGAAGGTAGACTTTTCTCCGCTTGCAACCTCAACCACGTCTGAAACGGAAAGCGATCTGCCGCGGTACCCGTCAGGATGGTCGATGTTAAACATCCGATACACCTCTTCAAGGCTTCCGCAGTCCACTTCGCCCTCAAATACCTTGTCATAAATCTTACTGTTAATCATGTTGGACCCCTGAAAGCGTTCCAGATTCTCATAGTTTAAAAAGGCCACATTGTCATTGTCGCGATCCATATTGACCTGATATATTGCGATATTCATGTGCGTTCCGGCTCCTTTCGTTTCTTCATTTGCCCTACACGAGTTCGCAGTTCATCATTAACATCCTTTCCGCAGGATGGCGGCTCGTCGAAGGCTTGATATTTGCCTTGCAGACCGGATGCAATCCCTTCCGCCGCACAGCGACCGACGACGTCATTATCCAAATGAAGACGGATTTGATAAATGGACGGGTGCTCATTGAGAAATTGGGTCAACGCAACCGGAACAACCCCGTCTCGTTTTGTCCGAAACACACCGGCTAAAGATAAGAGGGTTTCGGCTTTCCAGTCGCGCCCTTCCAAAAGCTCTAGCGTCGCAAAGCTCAACAGGTCAATGGCAGACTCAAATACATGGACATGATCTGTAGCCGGGTTTTCATTCAGAGAAAAGGGAAAGCGCTTGTCGCTCCCGGTTAGTTCTCCTTTGTAGTTCCCAACTGTACCGCGAAGAGCGCCGTATCTTGCCTTGCCGCTTGTGTCGTATCCAATAAACACTGCATTGTGATAGTCCGCTGACTCAAAGAGCAGCTTGTTGTCGATGCAGTGCCGAATAATAACGGGATGGACACCTCGACTCGTCAGATATCGCTCTACTATGTCTGTTGTCTTGGACAGCTTTGGCATCAGGAGCTCTGTGGTTTTTCGTTCCCTCGGGCAATAGAAAATGGGCGGCTTTTCTGCCGCCCGACCGAGTATTGTTTCTACTGCCTGTATGAAATAATTTCCTTTTACCTTGATAAGATAATCCAGCGCCGATCTGCCTCCGATACCCTGTGAAAACCAGCACCACTTCCCGTTGCTGATTCGCAGAGAATCATGCGCTCTGGTGCAATAGGTGTCCCCCGACACATGCACGAGCTCTTGCGGTTCATAATTGCGAAGAAACGTTAAAAGATCCATTTTCTTAGCTTCTAAAATATCCTCCGCTGCGATATAGCTCATAGGGTATCACCTCGTTTCATGCAGGTCCGTCAGCGAACTGGTTCTGACTACTGCATTGGCGCGGCTCTCGATAATGTTGCGGACATGATCCATATAGCCGAATTCGCTCTTTTCAAAATCCGCATATACATCCGCGAGTGGGCTGGGGGATTTCAACAGGGCTCTGCACTGCTTATTTGACAAATCAAATTCCTCCAATGCCAGCACAATGTCCTCCCTTACTGTGTATTCATAACAATAGTTCAGAATCTCATCGGGCGGCTGTGAAAGCAGCCAGCTTCTGAATTTTTCCTGCTCTGCGAACACCTTCTTATATAGAGCGGTGTTCAGTTCTTCGCTTGTCATTTGCATACCCTCCTTCATAAAGATTTAGCCACTGATGAGGGGATCACCGGCGGCTATGTAGCATTTCAATTGAGAAGTTGAACATATTTTTAGCCAAGTTCTCAACGGAAGTGAACCTTGACAAAAAGAAAGACCGTCCACTTTTTCAATGAACGGTCGAATCAGGTTGTATTCAGTTTTGCAGGGAACGTTTGCCGATTTTTTCGCTGTATGTTCCCCATGCTGTCTTTGTTATTCCGCTTCTTCTTCAGCGTGAAAACCAACCATAAATCTCTTCAGCAGAAATGTGCAGAAGTATGGGAAGGTGTATATCCTATCCTCATGCCCAATATTGTTCTTTGACAACTTAATCCCGTATCTGATGTCCGGGTAGTGATTAGAGGTAATCAATGTTTTCATTGATTTTGCCCGCCCACTTTTCGCCTTTACTTCAACAGGAATCAAGGATGCGGTTGAACGAATGAAGAAATCGGCTTCCAGAGTGGAATCCTCTTTTTTGTAATAGAACAGCTTATATCCTTGCTTGATGAGAGCTTCTCCTACCATGTTCTCATAGAGGGCTCCCTTATAAACACCCAGGTTCTTATTGGCTCTTAAATCCTCCTGCGATTCATCATCCAGCATGGATACCAAAAGACCCGTATCCGCAAAATACAGCTTGAATGTGTCAGGCTCGTAATTACCTCCCAACGGCAGCTCCGGAAACTCCATGCAGTAACAGATGTTGACCATACCTGCATCCGAAAGCCACTCCGCGCATCCTCGATAATCCCGGAATCTTGCGCCGGTTGCCACCTTGGAAATCTGGAATTTTTTGTTTTCCCTTGCAAGCTGCGGCGCGACCCGGTTGAACACATTGATAATTCTTGTTTGATCGATTCCGGTGGCATACTTGCGAATATCTTCTTTATAGTCCGCTATGAGCTGCTTCTGCGTATCAAGCGATCCCTCAAAGGTGTTTCGCTCGATATACTCCGCGACGACAGCAGGCATTCCGCCAAGGATATTGTAATCCAGAAACAGCGAATGGAAGACATTCATCTCTAACTCGCTAAAAGGTTTGAATCCCTTCATGTGGGAAAGCAGGTTTTCTACCGTGTCATCTCCATAGCCCTTTGCCCACAAGAACTCCTCGAAATCCATCGAAAACATCTCATAGTCTTTTTTATACCCTACGCTGTTGCTTTCGATCTTCTTGTAATTGACTCCCAGCATTGACCCACTGCAAATCACATCAAACCGCCCATCTATGCAGAAGAACTTGAGCGATGTTGCAATTTCCGGAAACTCCGTAATCTCGTCGAAGAAGATCAGCGTCTTTTCGGGCACAAACTTCTTTGTCGGGTCAATGAGTGAAATGTTCTTGATAATGTCAGCGGCTTCATATCCGTCCGCGATGATTCCCTTGTATTTCTCGTCACGGACAAAATTGATCTCGATCACATTTTCGTAATGATCGGCAGCAAAATGCAGGATCGACTCCGTTTTGCCTATTTGACGGCTCCCCTTGACAATAAGGGGCTTTCTGTTTTTATCTGCTTTCCATTCCTCTAAGAAAGCATCTACTTTTCTTTTCAAATACATCTGAATCACTCTCCAACATGAGGTTTCTGCTTCATTATGCACAAAACATGAGCGGTTGTCAATCTGCTCTGCACATTTCATGAGCGAATTTGAGCTGCTCTGTACACATTTTTAGATTATCGACCTCATTAGTTTATGATAGCCGCAAGGTTTTGATTCCTTGCGGCTATCATTGGTTATTTCATGATTTTCAGTAACAGCTCATTGACGTCTTCGGTCGGTTTGCCCTGCGCGACCAGCTTGTTTCGGAACCCCAGGAGCGCATATTTAGCGAGCCGGAGTTCTTCCGGATTTAACTCAACAATTCGCTTATCCTTTTTGCGTCTGAACATATCAGGCACCTCCGTCCTTTGATCTGGCTTCAATGTAGCGGCGGAAGTGCCGTGCTGCAAATGTGCGAATGATTTCATCGCTCCCTGTCATCGCTGGAGCGGCTCGGTTCTTCATCACCTCGCTCACCGTCCACGATCTCATTCTCCTTCTTGTCCAGATTGAGTAGGGCGTTCAGCTCGTTCAGGCGGGCCGTTTTCACCGCAAGTTCTTTCTCCTGAGGAAAGGACTTCTGCACCTCCGTTTTTGCGTTATCCAGTTGGATATGAGTATTCTCCAGCTGCTCAACACACGCCGCCATTCGTTCCTCAAAAGCACCAAGTGCGTTATCCAGTCGCTGAATGTTGCCGAAGATGTCCGTGCCCAGCGTGACCGTATGCCGCAGCTGATGAATCAGTGTGATCTTATATTCCCGGCTGAAGGTGTCGAAGGACAGTTCCATATCGAAGCCTCTGTACTGACCGATGGGAATCGGATCGGGGCTTGTCATGGACTTGCAAAGGCCGAGGATGGCATCACCGGCAGCCTTCTTTTCTCTTACCGTGCCACCCGGCATAATCATCGGGGAGAAGCCGTCCTCGTTGGGCTCGGTATTTCTTTTGCGCTGGTCAATATCCGCCTGATAGCCCTCAATGCGCTGCTCCAACGATTTGATTTTCTGCGGAAACTCCTTCAGGATTTGATCCTCCAGCGAATAGCGTTGGCTCAGATGGTTGGCCTTGAGCAGCTTCAGCCGGGACACATCAATGTCCAGATCCATCTTCTCCTTGATGTGGGGATCGCCGGCGCACAGCGCCTTGATTTCCGCATAGCTCAGGGCGGTTTCGTCAATGTCCTCCGCAGAGCGCACCGGGGATTTGCTGGTCATGATCTGCCCAATGAACTTCTGCTTGGATTCCACCAACTGATACAGGTAGCTGTCGAAGGTGTTCTCCGTGACATAGGTGTAAATATCGACCTCCCTGTTTTCGTTGCCCTGGCGGATGATTCGTCCTTCCCGCTGCTGCAGGTCAGACGGTCGCCACGGACAATCCAAATGATGAAGTGCCGCAAGCTTCGTCTGCACATTGGTGCCGGCTCCCATTTTCTGCGTGGAACCGATGAGCACACGCACCTGACCGGAGCGCACCTTGCCAAACAGCTCTTTCTTTTGCGCCTCGGAGTTTGCCGTATGGATATAGGCGATTTCCTCTGCCGGAACGCCCTTGGCAATCAGCTTGTTTCGGAGATCATCGTACACATTGAACTTGCCGTCGCCGTGGGGCGTAGACAAGTCGCAGAATACCATCTGTGTCGATTTCCGATCGGCAGTGCGCTGCCAAATATCAAAAACATTCTCCGCACACGCGCCCACCTTGCTTGTCTCGCTGTCGGGGAGCATATCGTTCATGAGCCGCTGATCCAAGGCGAGCTTTCTGCCGTCATTGGTGATGAGGAGCATGTTGTCCACGCTGGAATCCACCATCTTATTGCGGACACGCTCGGCTCGTTCTGAAAGAGAGGCCACCATTTCCTTTTGCGTTTCCGATGGCTTCAAAACAACGCTGTGGTAATGGGCCTCCGGCACGGGGAGCTTGAGCATATCCGCCGTTTGAATATCTGCGGTCTCCTTGAACATTGCCATGAGCTCCGGTAGATTATAGAACTTCGCAAACCTTGTTTTGGCGCGGTAGCCCGTGCCCTCCGGAGAAAGCTCGATAGCCGTCACCGTCTCGCCGAAGGTAGACGCCCATGCATCGAAGTGGAGAAGGTCGTTCCTTTTGAGTGTGCTGTACTGGAGATATTTCTGCATGGTGTACATTTCAACCATGCTATTGGAGATGGGCGTACCGGTGGCAAACACAACGCCTCTGCCGCCGGTCAGCTCGTCCAGATACCGGCACTTCATATACAGGTCGCTGGACTTCATGGCCTCGGTTTGGCTGATGTTGCCCACATTCCGCATTTTTGTAAATGCGGCGAGATTTTTATAGTAATGCGCCTCATCGATGAAGATACGGTCAACGCCCAGCTCTTCAAAGGTCACAACATCATCCTTGCGGGACTGGTCATTGAGCTTGTCCAGCTTCTGCTTGACCGTTTTCTTGGTTCGCTCCAGCTGCTTGATGGAGAAATTATCCCCACGGTTTTTCTTCAATTCGGAAATGCCGTCCAGCACTTCATCCAGCTGTTTCTGCAGGATGGCACGCTGTCGTTCCAGGGACATGGGGATTTTTTCAAATTGGCTGTGCCCAATGATGACCGCATCGTAGTCGCCGGTGGCAATGCGCCCGCAGAACTTCTTGCGGTTCTTGGTCTCGAAGTCCTTCTTGGTGGCCACAAGAATATTGGCGGAGGGATAGAGCTGGAGGTATTCGCTCGCCCATTGCTCCGTCAGATGATTGGGGACCACAAACAGGCTTTTCTGACACAAGCCCAGCCGTTTGCTCTCCTGTGCAGCCGCTACCATCTCGAAGGTCTTCCCAGCCCCCACTACATGGGCAAGCAGGGTGTTACCGCCGTAGAGAATGTGTGCAATGGCATTGACCTGATGCGGCCTCAGTGTGATCTCCGGATTGATTCCCACGAAATTCAGGTGGCTGCCGTCATACTCGCGGGGGCGAATGCTGTTGAATTTCTCATTATACAGCTTGGTCAGCTGCTCCCGGCGTTCCGGATCGCTCCAAATCCAATCAGCAAAGGCCTGCTTAATAAGCTCCTGCTTGCCCTGTGCGATGGCGGTTTCTTTCTTGTTGAGCACAGCCGTTTTCCTGCCGTTTCCGTCCTCGATGTAGTCGAAGATTCTTACATCCCGGAGGTTCAGGGTTTCCTCCATGATCTTATAGCCATTAACTCTGCCGGTGCCGTAGGTGTTGTGGGCTTTTACATTGCTGCGGTCATAGGATTTCCCCTCCACATTCCATTCGCCGGTGTACTGCGCGTAGTGAACATGGATGTTCCACTGGCAATATCGAGGGGTACTGAACAGCTCAAACATAAACTGCTCAACGATTTCCGGAGGCAGCCATGTTGCGCCCAACCTTACGGAAATCTCATTTGCCGTCAGGTCAACCGGCTGCACCGCCTCAAGAGCACGGACATTCTCTCCGTAATCCTCGGGGTAGAGTTCCGCACTCTGCTTTGCCCAACGGAGCTTTTCACGGACATTGCCGGAGAGATATTCATCTGCAGGGAGATACTTCGGCTTGCCGTCCTCTTCGCTTATGTGCATGGGGTTGAGGAAGATCACACCCTTCAAATCCTCAAACAGCTCCTGCTCGGTTTTGCCGGTGAGCTTTGACATATACGGCATATCGATTCTTGCTTTTTCTGCAAGGGACAGCGCATAGGCCTCGGAAGCCGTGTCAACCGACTGCACCGTTACCTTCTGCTTGATGGTTCGTTTGGAGAACATATCTGCCTTGCGGAGGAAGTTACCCTCATCGTCCAGCACCTCCAGCGAAGCAAGCAGGCAGTAGGAGCTGTCGGAATTGAATGCCGAGTTGTTGGCTCTTGCGCTGATAAGCCCATATTTTTTGCTGAAATCATCATAGAGGCGATTGAGTTTTTCCTGCTCTGCCTTGATATCGGCATCGGGATAGTCCTCCGTCTGGTACTCAATCAGCGTCCGGACACAATCACGGATGGCAATCATGCCTTTGATGCGGCTTTCGGCAGTTGCGGAAACATCCACGGGGTTCATGCGGCTGTTTTCCCGGTAATAGATTTTGCCGTCCACCACTGTGAAGCTGAAGTTCCGCACATCCGGGTCAGCGGGAATAGAAATGTCCTCATCCTCCGCTTCAAGATCGTCGATTTCAAATTCGGTAATCTCGGCATGAATGTTCTGGATGGCATCCCGCAAGAGGTCCCCAAGCTCTGCATTTTCATAAGCAATACAGGCGGACTCCATGCCGTGAGGTCCGCTGACCATCTGCATGTCGCCCAACACCATTTCAGGGTTGTCCACAAAATAGGCGTTCATCCGGATGCCATTGGCATCGGTGGCCAGATGCACCCAATCGGGCTCAATATCCACCACTCGGTCACGCTTTTGGAGGAAGATAATGTCCGATGTGACCTCTGTGCCGGCAGCGGCCTTGAAGGTATCATTCGGCAGCCGGATAGCGCCGAGCAAGTCGGCTCTCTGGGCAATATACTTTCGAACATTGGGATTTTCCTTATCCAGCGTACCCTTTGAGGTAATGAAGGCGATCACGCCGCCAGGCCTGACCTTATCCAAGGTGCGGGCAAAGAAATAGTCATGGATGAGGAAGTTGTGCTTGTCATAGCGCCTGTCCGGCACCTTGAACTGCCCGAAGGGGACATTGCCGATTGCAGCGTCAAAGAAGCTGTCGGGAAGATTTGTATTCTCGAAGCCCTGCACCGCGATGCTGTTTTTCTGATACAGCTGCTGGGCGATCCGCCCGGAAATGTTGTCCAGCTCCACGCCATAGAACTTCGCGTCATTCATGCTTTCGGGAACAAGCCCCATAAAGTTGCCGATACCGCAGGAGGGCTCCAGCACATTGCCGGTCTGAAAGTGCATGTTCTCCAAGGCACTGTACACCGCCTTGATCACCACGGGCGGAGTATAGAAGGCCGTCAGCGTGGATTCTCTTGCCAACGCATATTCCTCATCGGAAAGCACATTCTTCAGCTCGGTATAATGGGGATTGTCCTCCTTGAAGAACTCGGATAGACCGCCCCAGCCCACATAGTCGGCAAGCACACGCTGCTCGGTGGGTGTCGCCAATCGGCTTTCCGCATCCAGCTTATTCAGAAGCTGAATGGCACGGATATTGTGATAGAACCGTTCCAGCGGCGTGCCCACACCGATATCATCTCTCTCGATTTGGAAGTTGGTTCGGTACTCGGTGTTGATTTCCGGATGCAGCACATGAGGCTGCACCTTAGAGATTCTTTTCACCTGCGGAGGTGGAGCAAGGGACGCTTCGGCTTCCTGCCCATCCAGCAAGGCTTCCGCATTGGGATAGGTCACGACCTCGCCGTCTTTGACGGTGCTGATGGGCAGAGCATCCAATTCTTCGTCCGTTAGGCTCTCAATTTCGGAATCGTCTTCTGCCAAATCTTCCGTTTCTCTGAATACCCGTGTGCCGTCCGCACCAAACTCTGCCTCATATCGGTCAATCTCTCGCGCTGCTTCCCGGTCTGCCTCTAAAGATAGAATATCCTCGTGAATCTTCAGGAGGTTTTCCGGCGTGAACTCAATATAATCGCAGTCCATCTCATAGTCATTTTCAGTTTCCATGAAGAACGGAGTATTGATGTCCGCAAGAAACTGATCCGACATTTCTTCAAGGTCATTTCGGAAGTCGGCGGCGTTTTCCGGATGGCTGGCAATGTCATACTGCTCGACAAGCTCTTCAAAAGCAGAGAAATCAAGATCACCGGAAACATACTGTCCGCCTGCATCTGCATCGGGATTGAAGTAGATCCAGTGAACCTTGTTGCTGCCGGTGTCAAGGGATATTCTCGCCTTCGTATTGTCTGCGACAGGGGGTTCTTCCACGATTTGCAGCAGCTTGTCATTCAGCGGATTTTCTTTGAGCCGGTTATCGAACTCCTCACGAGACAGCTCCTTGTTAAACAGCGGGAACTGTGTATCAAAGAGGACGACCTTCTTCTCGTCAAAAGACAGCAGCTCGTATTCCTGTGTGCCGACATAGACCGTATCACCGAGATGATAGCGGTATTCCTTCTGGGACTCCGGGGGAGGGTTCAGCTCATCAAAGGTCGGTTCAAGGGACTTCGCCACATCGCTGTTCAACGCTTCCAACATGGCTTCGCACCGTGCAGTCAAGTGGGTGTTGTCCGCAATGATCGTATTCATTGCTTCGCGCATCATGGGGAGGATGAAGTCACCCTCCGCTGTACGGGCGTGCATTTTCTTATCGCCCACGCTGAACGCACCCCAGCAGCTTGACAAATAATACAGATTCAGCGCTTTGCTTTCCTCGCCGAGCTGCGTCACGAAGTCGTTATAATCATAGACAATCGACCGGAACTCATCAGAGATTTCACATCGTTCCTTACGCACCTCTGCCTGCTCCCGGTAGGCGGGATAGTCGTCCTTTTCGGCCTGGCTCAGATAGCGGTCGGCACGGATCAATTCCCCGATCCGCTTCTCGACCTTATTCCACCGCAAAAGCAATTCTGCATCGGGCTGAGAGATTCTGCCTCTGCTGATTTTGATTCCTTTAGCGTCGTGGCTTTCATCGAGATTTCTGCCGGAAATTGCAGGATACGCGCCGCCGGTGCCATATTCGTTTTTCAAAAAGGTGATATCGTTCTCGGAAGAATCCTGTTTGAGAAACTGCTCATAGATGCGGAATTTGCCCTGATGGATGCCGCTGCCCCGTGTCAGAATGGCGTCGATGTCCTCCTGAGAAATGGAAAAAGCGGAGGATTTTTCTTCCTCCGCTTCTGCGATAATTTCCTGCTGCTGTTCAACTGTGGGGAGCGTTACGCGTAGATCAGGTCGTTCAGAATCACTTCCTCCGCCGAGTGGCGAATGGAGTTCATCATCTGCACCCATCGCATCTGATCCTCCGCCTTCAGCTGCTCCGTCACTCCGTTCAGCGCCTTCAGCTGCTCGGTCAGGTCGTCCAGCATCTTCTGTGCCTGCCGGTCCACCTCCTCCAGATGACTGTTCAGTGTTCCGTTCAGCAGCATCCCGGTGTAAATCCCATCCCGGTGTTCGCGGAGGAATGTCCGCCGCAGCATTCCATACTTCCCAAGCTTCGGGCTCTCCGGCACGGTCAGATCGGGAATCAGATAGTCCCCCTGCATCGTATAGGTCAGTTCCATGTTCGTTGCTCCTTTCCTTGTTTTCTGTTCGGTTCTTATGATACGCAGAAGAACCGGTCTGCGCAAATGTGCGAATCTTCCGCTTTTCCTCCTTCTCCATTTCCTTGACGGTTTCTCCCATTTCACGGATGACCATCTCAGAAATATCGCTGACGGCGGCACCGAGCACGGAGATAACCTCCACGGTGTTGAAGTCAAAGAGGTGGCTGAAATCCTCCCGGTCAAAATACTGCCTCGGCTCATACCCCGCACGGGAGAGCGCCATAAAAGCGACGCTGCTTTTCAGCGAGGTTTTCAGCCACGCTTCAAGGCTTGTGTCGTCCAGCTCCTCCAGAAAGCTGCCGGCTTTGACAGCGTTCAGTTCCATGAGATAATCTGAAAGATTATCCTCCACGGCATAACCGGAAATATCTATGAGAAGGTGCGGGAAATCTCGCGGCTCCTCCACATCACCGAAGCTGGCCTGAAGGCTTTCCGATACCGCATATTCGTACTCCGGCTTCATCTGCCAAAGGGTGATGTTCCTTCCGGCACGGCTGTTGGTGTCGGAGATATCAAAGACATGTCTCAGCTTGTAGGGAACATCTCTGTCGATCAGCAGCGCGATGCCTTTCGTGCCCTTGTTTACCCATCTGCCGAGTTTATTCCATGTGTCGATTTCCGCACACGCCGTTGCATCCGGCTTCTGCGCATGGATGAGCAGCTGCTCCTTAAAGCTGTACTTGTAGTTGTTTGCCGCCGTAATCAGAAAATCGGTATATCGGTCGGCATTGGAGGCGATATCCCTGGCAGTCTGGGATGCCATCTCCAAAATGATTCTGTATTTGCTCGGCATGGGAACTCCCTCCTTATCTTACTTTGATCGTGACCTCAACGGTCTGCGCATTCTCTCCGAGGATCGACGCAAATAAAAGCCCGGTTCTGGCGTTGGATACCTTCGTCACAAGCTCATTCAGCCGGCAGACGGTGGTATTGATCTCTTTCTGGTTATCTGCGTAGTAGTAGCCCGTTTCATCGCTGCAAATAGGAAAGCCATCCTGTCGCAAGGCACTGATCTTGCGGCGAATATTTCGTCCGTCAAGCAGAAACAGCTTTTCAAGCTCCTTGCTGTGGATGGCATTTTCTTTGCCAATATGATTTTTACGGAGATACTCGCAGATGGCTTTCTTCTTATCCATAGCTTCTCCTTATCTCTCAGGCTCGTGTTCTTTTTTCTTTGGGTGCATTGCCGGAGGCTTTCTATGGGGATCGTCCGCTATGAAAAGCCCCTTGGGCAGGGTATCCAGGTCGTTCAGGAACGTGCGGGAAATGGTCTTGCCGTCCCGGTCTCGGTACAGAACGACGCACAGCGGCTCTCCGTGATAGAGCGACTCCTTCAGGTCTTCCAGGAAGCGCTGCTCATCGCTGTACTCAACGCTGCTGCATACTTTTCCGTTGAAAGCCAAATAGTCCAGTCTGGCAATATAACTTTCGCTCGGCAGTGCTTGGTTCATCGCGCTTCACCTCGTTCTCTCTGCCTGGTTGGAAAGCTCCAGCCGTACACTTTTCCGATCTCATCGCCAAGCCTGCGGGTGACACGGGCAATGTCTGCTCTGGTGGCTGTGCCGTTGTAGATTTTTTCTTTGAGCCGGTCCTTCTGCGCCTGGGAAACATTGTCCTTATATACCCGATAGAGATAATGGTTTGTGCCGTCATGGTGGGTGTCATCGCACCGGAAATCTCCGTTTCGGTCCACATACCATGTGGTGTAGTCGTAATCAGAGTAAAGGCAGTCACGGATATTGCCGCTTGGGATTTCCTTATATCCCATGCGCCTGCCATTCCAGAGCCCCAGATCGGCAACAACCAGAATGGGCTGGGAAAGTTGAATGTCCAGATTGAGCCGTTCGTCCTCAAGGTAGTGCCCGTTTTCCTCATACATCATGGCGACGCGCTCGTCATCGGAAAGCGTCGGATATTCTTCCTCCATCCAATCTTTCCACTCCTCATAGTCAAGGTCGGCATTAGACCAGATACGATAATCACCCTCACTCATCGTGCATCACCTCTGTCCTTCGGCATCACGGGCTTTCCGTCTGCGTCATAATTTCTCGGGTCTGCGGCGGGCACCTGAAAGCCGAACATAGAGCCGGCCTTCATCGCTTCTTCCTGCGCTCGGCTGACGCCGAGCTTTGCATTATACTCATTCGCGATGCTCCGGGCTTCGTCCTTGTCGGTGACGGGAATGTCCGTCTTGAAGTAGCCCTTTTCGCCGCGCTTGATGATAATGATTTCGTCGCTGCCGGAAAGGACGCTGTAGCACTGCTCGGGCAGGTTGTCCCGAACCGGCTCGCAGGTATGGCCGCCGTATTCCATGCGCTCGGCAAACTCACAGATGTGATAGAGGTTGCTCCCGATCTCCACATGGTAGTCGTCGATATACCGGCAGGTGCGAATCTGGTCTTCATTCCACGAATAGTGGATTTTCACCTTGCCGCCATCCGGAATGCGAAACAGCTCCTTGTAATGGCTGTCAATAAAACGGATTCCTTTCTCTGCGTCCTTCAGGTGCTGATCGAGCCAATCCCGGCGATAGCAATAGCAGTACAGGTTGTACTCGCCTCTGTCCGGGTTCAGGCGCAGAAGATAGGCATATTTTTCGGTGTCCACACGAACACCATAGTAACCCGGCTCCTCCTGCATACGGCTTTGTGGGGTGCAGTAGCAGTACTTGGCAAGCGCCCTGCGGTTATGAAGAATGTCGCCTTCCTCACGCAGAGAGTTGATTACATCATCAAACTCCGCCTTGAACTCGTCGGTTTTCAGCTCTTCCCGGAAGTCAAACCAACTGCTGAAAAAGCCGTTGCCGTCCGTGTCCATATCAGCCCGGAGGTGACCGATCAGTCCGGTTTGCATGGAAATCTGCGTGCTCTGGCGAAAGGTATATTTGTCCTCCGCCTCGATCATTGCTCTTTTTTCATACTCGATCATCTTGCGTCACCTCTTTCTTTAGCCGGCTTCTTTTCCTGCGCGTGCATCTCTTTTGCTTTCTCCAAGCCCTTCTGCGCCCATTCGGGAAGCTTCTTTTCATCCATGACGCCGAGAAAATCCGTGCGGTAAAAGGAGGTCTTTCTCCCGTCGTACAGAGAAATGCAGTAGCAGGTACGGCCTCGCGCATTTGCCTGCGCGCCGAAGCCGCCGGTACACAACATAAGCTGATGATTGGCGTGGCGAAACTCAGGCCGGAGAATGCTGCCCTTGATGACAACCACCTTGTTCTCAATGGAATCTTTGTAGGAAACTGGCGCGCAGCTTTCTGCCATGAGTTCCTCATTTATGCCGACCTCCTGACAGGCTCTCTCGTTTTCCTGAATAATCTCCTCGGCTGCATCCGCTACGCGCTGGCCGAACACCTTTGCAATCTCTGCAAAATCGTCGCTGACCAGCACTCCGGAATAGCGCTCGAAAATGGCGTTGGTCTCTACAAAGCAGCACATATACCGTTCATCCTTGTCGGCGTTGGGATTCTCGCCCAGAGCAATATCCTTGTGCCCGATATACATGGAATACTTTACGGAGTAATCTCCGATTTTTCTTGTCTCTTCCATAGCGTCTCCTTTTATAAGCGGGGCGGCATCTGTAAAAAGATGCCGCCCCTTGCCGTTTTACTTTCTGTTCTTCAGGCGAAGAACGATCAGCCCTGCGATAATAAACACCACAAGACCGATGCCGATAATGACCTTAGCGTTCATGCTTGCCTACCTCCTTCTTTTTGCGGAAGGTAAAGAAGGCCGCTGCACCTGCGCCGATTGCAGAGATACCGGCAAGTGCCGCCCAAAGAGGCATATTGGTGGTATCTCCGGTCTTGGGGATATCCGTAACAGGCTTGAGCTTGTTATGGAACTTGGCAACGACCGTCTTTCCTTCGTGAACGGTTACGGTGACATTTGCGGGAAGCTCATACTTTTCGTTGGCTTTGTTGGATACCTCGGAGATCACATAATCGCCGATGCGCAGCCCCTCGATGTGGATCTGACCCTTCTCATCGGTCACGAAGTCCTTGCTGAAGGCATTGCCGGTGATATCCGAGCCCTCCACGCGGAAGGTAAAGCCCTTCAGCACGCCGTCATCCGAAGTCTTTTCAATGCGAATGCCTCCGGTCTGTGCCTGGTTGACAAAGCCCTTTCCGGCCTCATTTTCCACGACGACGGTTTTACCATCTTCCTTAATGGAGAAGCTATAGGTTTTCTCATCAAGGAAGAAGCCCTTGGGGGCCTCGGTTTCCTTCAGCGTGTAATCGCCGTAGGGCAGATTGTCCAGCTTGTAGACGCCGTCGGACAGCTCCTCCATCTGGCCCACGAGCTTTCCGTCACGGTACACCTCAAAGACTGCGCCGCTCAGGTGATGATCGGGATAGTCTTTATCCACCTTGGTCAGCTGAACGCTGCCGCGAATGAGCTTGTTGGTGATCTCAATCTCGACCACAGCGCCGTTCTGATCTACCTTCACGGTATAAGGCGTGTCATCCATCACATAGCCCTCCGGTGCAGCGATTTCACGAACCACATACTCGCCATAAGGGATGTCCGCAAAGGTGAAGCTGCCGTCCTCTGCGGAAACGGTGGTCAGGATAGGCTCTGTGCCGTCAGTAAGGAACAGACCGATGGTAGCTCCGGCCAGCGCCTTGCCGTCCTCATCCTTCTTCATGCCGTGGATCTCCCCGTAGATCATCTCGTTGGTAATGCTCTTTCCGTCATTGACGGCAAGCTCCACAACGGGGATTTCCTGACCGGCATAGGCGAAAGTCACAGGGTATTTCTCATCAGAGAGCATATAGTGGCTATCGGTGCTGATTTCCTTGACATAGTAGCTGCCGAAGGGAACATCGCTCTTGAGCACAGCCTTTCCGTTTTCATCAAGGGACATGATCTCAATGAGACCGTCCACAGGAATGACGGAGCCGTCTGCTGCGGTAAGCTCCTCGGCGGCATAGAAGCCGAAGGTCACGGCGGAAAGCTCGTTATTCATACCGATACCGAACTGCTTGTTCTGCTCCAGCACCTTGGAAAGAGAAATCCGCGCCTTCTGTCTGTCATTGCAGAAGCTGGCAGCGGTTTCGGTGATCTCAATCTCCTGCCCGGCATAGACAAGCTCTGCGGTATGGGCGTCCTTGTTAATGACCATGCCATCGGGGGCGTTCATCTCGGTGATTTCGTATTTTCCCAGATACAGCGGCTTGCTCTCCGCCATGCTATCTGCGCCGGTGGTCACCGTATCCACCACCTCGCCGGCACTGCAGCGCAGCGTACCGTCCGGAGTGTAGATGTCCTCCGTTGCCTTGATCTCATAGGTTGCTCCCGCAAGTCCCTGCACCGTATAGACCGGCTGATAGACCCCGTCCGCCGCCGCAACAGAGGCAAACACCTCACCGGTTTTGGAAATCTTGATGATGCCCTTCTGCGCGTAGTTGCCCAGCTTCACCGCAACGACCGTCACGCCGCTTTCCTCGGTGGAATTCTCTTCGGTCACATCGAACTTGACCGCCTCATGACTGAGCACATAGCCGTAAGGAGCGGAGACCTCCTTGAGGGAGTAGCCCTTGCCAAACTCCAGCTTCTCCGGCGTGATGAGCATGCCGGCGTCATTGGTGTAGAAGGTGTCGATGGTGGTAACCTCCGGATAGGTAAAGGTCATTTCCACCTTGGAGCCATCCGGACGAAAGATCTGGAAGCCCGCACCCGCATAGGGAATGGTATTGCCGGTCTCCGCATCCACCTTGATGACCTTAATGAAGGACTCGAAGTTAGCGTTGTTGATGAGGTAGCGGTAGGTCTCGCCGTCCTTGGCAATGAACACATCAAAGTCGCTCATCAGCTCACGACCCTCCCAGCCGGAAACCTGATGCACGGTGTACACGCCGTAGGGCAGATCCTTGCTCTGGGCAAAGCCGTTTTCATCGCAGGTCAGATAGTCCCGCTCCGTATCCTTTGCCGCCTCATAGCTGCCGGCAGATTTCAGATAGACGGCGAATACTGCACCCTCCTCGGGAGTTTCGATCTGCGTATCGCCGTTATCCGAGTGCTTGATGATGGCGATATTGCCCTTCTGCACCTGCTCGGCAACAGCCACAGCAGGCGCAGCGTTCAGCTCAACGGTGTAATTGGCCGCCTCTGCACCGACAGGATAAACGGTGCTGTCCAGCAGATATCCCTCGGAGGGGCTGATCTCACGAATCGTCCAGTCGTCGCCGCAGACATAATAGCCGGTGGTGAACTTGCCGTTCTCGTCGGTGTAATAGGTATCCACAAGCTGATCGCCCTTGTAAATGCCGTAGGTCGCGCCTGCAAGGGAAGCGTCGCCCTGTGCGGTTCCCGCTTCAGCATCAGACTTAGTAACTGTCACATTGAACTTTTTGAGAATATTGGAAAAGCTCTTATTGGTTGCGCTGTTCCATTCCACTGCGGCGCTCTGGCTGCCGGGAACTACATAGCGAATGGCGGTGTCCATCTCCTCCAGCGTGTAGCCGGTGCCGATAAGCACATCCTTAAAAGTCGCCACACCGTTTTCATCGGTAACAGCAAATTCATCCACGGGCAGACCGCTGAGGGAGGTTCCAAAAAGGTGGAACTTCACACCCTGGTTCAGTCCGTCCTCGGAGGTCTTGGTCACGGTCAGATCGCCGCGACGGAGCACATTGTTAAAGGAAACCGTCGCCGTCTGTCCGGCAAGCACGGTAACACGGTGGCTTTCCTGGGGTACATACTTGTCGTAGCTCTGTTCAGTGACGGTATAGACACCGGGCATCAGATTGTCGATGCGAATTTCACCGTTCCGGTCGGTGGTAACGGCCTGATTGACGCCCTCGCCGGTGATGGTGAAGGTAATGCCGTCCACCTTGCCGTCCTCGCTGGTCTTGATGATTTTAGCGCCGCCATAGCTGACCTTCAGCTTGAGGAACGCTCTTACGGGGTCGCTGACGGAGGCCGTATAGGTGATGGTATCCTGAACGCCACCGTTGGGACCGTACTTATAGTCCGTCCAAACAAGAACGCCGCAACGGGAAGTGCTTCGAGTTGCGGAGATCGTCACATTGCCGCTGGGAGCCGTATCGGTGGTGATAGTGAGCGTATTGCCCGACACGCTGAAATGAAAGCCCGTCTCACTGGCGGAGAAGGTAAACTGCGACAGCACGCGGTTGGTATCCGTAAGCTCAGCAACATACTGACTGCCGTCCCACGCAAGCTCAATGGTCTTTGCGCCGCCGCTGCTTCTGCTCATAAAGCTGGGGCAAATGGCATGGCTCTGTACGCTGTACTCGATGCTGTCGTAATAATCCATGATTCGGCTATACAGCGGATGATTGGGGGAAACCAGCGACAGGATCTCGTCATAGCCGCCGGTGCTCACATGGTCAAAGTCCGCATCGCGCTCGCCCACAACCGTTTCCCAAACAAGTAGCTGAGTTGCGAAGGCGTGAGCCAGCTTATCCGCATCGGAATCGTTCTGCGATCTCCACGAGGTGGAAAGGTTGCCCTGATAGCCATACTGCATGATACGGCCCAGCAGCAGCTTAATATCGTCCGGCTCGATGGTGTTGTTGTACTGGCTGGGATAGTTATCCCAGAAATCCTCACCGAAGCCGTGGTAGGTATCGCCGACATTTCGGGAGAGGCCGGGCTCGATGCAATAGCATACCTTCCCGTCAAAGGAATCCATACAGTGCAGGGTGGTGTAGTTGCTGGAGCCTGTTGCCCAGCCGTTCATGTAGGTTTTCGCGGAGTGTCCCCATGCGTCCTCGGAGTAAATCTGAGCAGCGTCCCCGTCACGGGGGAAGGAAATCATATAGGACTCCGCTGTTTCGCTTGCGGCGAAGGCTGTGGTCGTGCCAAAGCCCGCAAGCACGGTGAATGCCATGAGGACTGCAAGCAGTCCCGACATTCCTCTTTTGAAAATCTTCTTCATTCGTTCTGTCCTCCTTCAAGGCATGAAAAAAGCACCGTGCTTCCACGATGCTCATTTCGGTGTATTGATTTGTTGATGTTTATGCGTACCCGATATAGATCAGATAGCTGCTTGTGCCGACGCATTCGTACCAGATCCAGACCGCAGTTATCTCCCCATCCTTCGCATATCTGTTCAGGCGTGAGTTAATGTCTCGCTCCAGGTAGATGCAGGTCGGCTTTGCGGTGATCGGATTGTCCCAGCAATCGGTTGCTGAGCTATCTAAGGTCAGCCCCAAGCTCACCGCCGTGCTTTTTGCGTAGGAAATCCAGTGCTCGATATCAAATGCGGGTTCAGTTTCCGGAGTCGGTTCCGGCTCGGTTATCGCAGGAACGGGCGGTTCCTCTTTTGGACATTCTGTTTTCTCCGACTTCTCCGGAATCACGGGGGCCTGTTCGTTTTCTTCCGATGCCGGCGCATTCGATTCCGTGGGTGCGCTTACCGGCTCAGAAGAAAAGCTCGGGCTGCTATCGTGCTCGTCCTCATTTGGTATGCAAGCTGCTGGATCGGCGGCTTCTGTCGGGGCTTTGGTGTGAGCGCTTGAATCTGTGGATACCGGCTCAAAGGAAGCAGGTGTTTCTTCCTGTGGCGTTGGAGCTTTCGATGTGTTTCCTGCCGTTTGGCCTTGCGAGGGCTCTGCGGCGCATCCGGAAAGCAATGCGGCAAGCAGGAGTGCGCACAATATAAGAAGCTTTTTCATGGGATGACCTCCAATGACTGTTTTTCTCATATTGTACGAATGCGCTTTGTTTTCTTCAATTGTGCCGCCTGTATATTTTCCTTTTGAGCTGGTATTGCCGGTAAATGAGGGGGGAGAGTGTGAGAGGGGGAAACATGATTCCGCCCCAAAAAGGGTACACTGCTCCCTTGGCGAAGAACCTATCTTGCGTCATTCCGACTTTTCTGCCTTTCCTGATACCGGTGATAATATTCCAGCGCTTTTAGAATATACTCACCGGTTCTTTCGTAAGGAACGCTGGCAGGGATAAACCTTCTGGCCTCTGCGTACTTGATGTTGATTTTCTCCCTCTGGTTCGGCTTTTCCTCGCTCATGATCGACTCGATGACCTCGTTATTCAGCTTTCCGTCCTGGGAGAATCGCTTCAGCTTAATGGCCTGGGCAAGGGATGGCGTGGCATCTGCGTAGGCGATTTGCTCCAGCAGGGCGCGCTGTTCCTCTTTTTGCAGGTACGAAAGCTCCACCGCCGGTCTAAACGCAATGCGCCCCTCGTCAACCAAATCCAGAAGCTCCGGAATAAGCTCAGTAAGGCGAATATAGCGGTATACTTGGGCTTGTCCATCACCCGTAGCTTCCTGAAATATAGAAGCGGTTTTAACTCCTCTCAAATTGTTATCCACTGGAGAACAATTTTCCATACTCGGTCTGCCTGCTTGCCGTTTCATAGCTTCCAGCCGCATCTTATACGAAAAAGCCTTTTCACTTGGCAGTATCACAGAGCGCTGCAGGTTCGATTCCACCATTAGAATGATGGCCTCGTCTCGGGTCATCTCCCGCACCTCGGCCTTCACGGTATCAAACCCAGCAAGCTCACAGGCCTTCTTTCTGCGATGCCCCGACACAATCTCGTACCGCCCATCCTCCTTTGGTCGGAGGGTGACAGGGGTGATGATCCCGCGCTCCTTGATGCTCTGGACAAGCTGATCCATGTCCTCGTCCAGCTTCACCTTGAAGGGGTGGTCGGGAAAATCGTCGATCTCCGAGAGGGGAATATCATAAATGCGCGGGAGCTTGTTTTCCTTTCGCTCCGCGTCATTCATGAAAAGCTCATCGTACCCGGTCAGGCCCAGATCGATTTTTTGCACGCTCTTCAATCTCTGTCACCTCCTTTGTGAGTGCCTCATACGCCGCGGCGACCTTGCCGTTCCTGTCATGGGAGAAGATGCTTTCTCCGGAAAGACTGCACTCCGCAGCTCTTACCGAAAAGGGGATTTCGGAACGGAACACGCGGATGTTCTCTCCCACGGTAGAACGAAGCGAGGAAATAATCGCCTTGGCGTTGTTGGTGCGGTTATCCACCATCGTCAGCAAAATGCCGTCAATCTTTAATCTCGGATTGATCTGCCGCTTGATCTTTGAAATGGAGCGCAGAAGCAGGTTAAGACCTTTGGTTGACAGGAAGTTCGGCTGAGACGGGATAATCACACTGTCTGCCGCAACCAGTGCATTGACCGTCATCATGCCCAGCGAGGGCATACAGTCAATCAGAATGTAGTCATAGCTCTTTCTCATGCCGTCGATAGTATTCTTCAGAACATACTCACGGCTCATGACATTGAACAGGCCCGTTTCCATACCGGAGAGCTCAATGTTCGAGGGGAGCAAATCCACACCCTCCTGGTGCCGGATAATTGCCCCCTCCGCAAGCGGCTCATCATCAATGACTGACTGCATAAGGGACGACAGCGACACATCCAGCTCATCGGGGTTCTTTACGCCGAGGCTCACCGTTAGGCTGCCCTGCGGGTCAGCATCCACCAGCAGAACCCGTTTGCCGGAGCTTGCAAGTCCCACGCCGAGATTGACTGTGGTCGTTGTCTTGCCGACGCCGCCCTTCTGATTGGTGATGGCGATCACCTTACAGTTTTCCATGGGGTTTCCTCCTTTCTCTGAATTTGAATCATTTCTGATCCACGAAAGCCTCAAAATACCTTTTGGGGCTTTCGTCGCTGCATTTCATTTTTCCTCGAACCCAAAATGCAGAAAAGGAAATCAACAGGCGTTCGGCTGCTGACCGAACTCATAGGAATCTCACCTCTGCCGGGTACTCCGCCAGCCCCATAGGGAAGTATCATTG
>ERZ1027181.453-NODE-453-length-20702-cov-11.358599_pt1 | contig 20702 bp, 24 predicted proteins | sample MGYA00519247_ERZ1027181 | MGnify/ENA primary metagenome ERZ1027181 (study PRJEB26926, sample SAMN06164415) | human gut metagenome | biome: ENVO:00009003; feature: ENVO:2100002; material: ENVO:00002003 | host: Homo sapiens | place: USA | collected 2012 ...
CTCGTGGGCTCGGAGATGTGTATAAGAGACAGGTCCTCTTTTGCCCCTCGGATTCGGTGCTTTTCCTTGCTTTTGCTTTTGCCTTTTCCATTTTTCCGTCCTGCGTCTTGTCTCCTGCGGTGAAACATGATGACAAGCGATGAAATGAATAGTCTAACATGTTGTAAACTAATTATTTATCAAAATACATCCTATATATTTGCACTGACAATTCATAGTTATCAACTCTAAAAAACAAAGTCATGGCAAAGAAAAATGGAAGGGACGATCCCCCTAAACCGCAAGTCTCCGAGAACGAACAGATGAGCGACATCGTGTTTATCCTCGACAAAATGGAACTGATTTTACAAGCCGTGTCCGAAATCTTAAAGGACGGCAGGTACAAGACGGTTCCGGCAGACAAGGAACACCAAAATTCCTTTCTGAAAATCGACCGCTACGCCAACATGTTCGAGAATTTCCTGAAGAACTTCTGGAGCCAGCTCAAAGACCCGACACGGTTCGGCATCCTCTCCGTCAGGGAGGACACGTTGGACACCCCGGAAGTAAGGCAGGCGGTCGAGGACATTGCGGCAGGAAAGCAGACCAAAGCCGTGGAGGAATTTCTCAAGAAATACGAGATTGTCCCCCGCGACAAGGAAAACCAAAGTATAAACCATCAAAATCAAGAAGAAATGGCAAAGAAAAATGAGACCCCGCAGCAGGCAGCCCAGGATGGCGGCCAGCAGCAACCCAAGTACCGTTACAACGAGTCCATGATCAACTGGGAGGAACTGAAGAAATTCGGGCTGTCCCGCGAGTATCTCCAGGAGCGCGGACTCCTCGACCAGATGCTCAAGGGCTACAAGACCAACCAGGTCGTGCCCATCAGCATGAACTTCGGATCCGCCGTATTGCGCACCGACGCACGCCTGTCGTTCCAGCAGTCTGTCGGCGGACCGATTGTCCTCGGCATCCACGGAATCCGACAGAAACCTGAACTTGACCGTCCGTATTTCGGGCACATCTTCTCCGAGGAGGATAAGAAGAACCTGCTTGAAACGGGCAACATGGGACGTGTCGTGGAACTGAAAGGGCGCAACGGCGAATACATCCCCTCTTTCGTCAGCATCGACAAGCTCACCAACGAGATTGTGGCCATGAAGGCAGAGAATGTGTTCATTCCCAATGAAATCAGCGGGGTAAAACTGACCGAACAGGAACAGCATGACCTGCGCGAGGGAAAGAAAATTTACGTGGAGGGCATGATCGCTAAGTCAGGTAACGAGTTCGACGCCCACATACAAATCAATGCCGAACGCAGGGGCATCGAATACATCTTCGAGAACGACAAGCTCTTCAACCGCCAGAAGTTGGGCGGCGTGGAACTTACCCAGAAGCAGATTGAAGACCTGAATGCCGGCAAGGCCATCTTCGTGGAGGGCATGCAGCGCAAGGATGGGGAAGTATTTTCCTCGTATGTTAAGCTGGACGAGGCTACCGGACGGCCAGCGTACACCCGTTACAACCCCGACTCCCCGGAGGGCGCACGCGAAATCTATATCCCGAATGAAATCAACGGTGTGAAAATCACTGCCGAGGAGCAGCAGCAACTGCGGGAGGGAAAAACTATCTTCCTCAATGACATGGTGAACCGCAAGGGCGAGGAGTTCTCGTCATTTATCAAAGCCGACCTTGAAACGGGAAGACTCAGCTATTCACGCACGCCGGACGGGTTCGAGCAGCGTGAACAGTTCAAGATACCCGACAAGGTATGGGACGTGGAGCTGAGCCGGAAACAGCGAGCCGACCTCCAGAGCGGCAAGGCGGTACTGGTCGAGGGCATCAAGGGCTACGACGGCAAGACCATCTCACAGTATGTCAAGGCGAACTTCAATCAGGGCAGGCTGGACTTCTACAACGAGAATCCGGACCGTAAGCGTGAGGCCTCGCAGCGCAACGTGGTGGCAAACGTACAGAAGCAGGGCCAGGAACAAAGCAGCCGGAAATCCAAAGGCGCAAGTATCGCATGATGCGTGAATCAAACGAATGTGGAATCCTAAAAAAATCGGAAATATGGAAATGAACAATGGAAACACCACGCCTTTCAAGGCGGAAGATGTGAACTGGGACGAGCTGGCAGGCATCGGCATATTGAAGGATGAACTGGAAATGTCGGGAGAACTTGACACGTTGCTCCGGGGAGAAAAAACAAAAGTGATACCGCTCAGCCTCGTGCTCCTCGGCGTGGACGTGGTGATGGACGCCACCCTGCAACTGGTACGCAAGGACGGCGAACCGCTGATCGAGATCCTCGGTGTCAAGCCATCGGTATAACGGCGCGTTACCGGTCAATCCGACAAGTTAAAATTAAAAAATGTCAAACCGCCGTTTCCTGTTTTCCGGTTCCGGTCACGGGGAACGGCTTAAATTTTATCCTAACATGAAAGCAATCATAGCAGAAAAACAGAGTGTGGGCATGGACATAGCCCGCGTGGTCGGCGCAACGGAAAAAAAGGACGGCTACTGTACAGGCAACGGGTACATGGTCACATGGGCGTCTGGACACCTCGTGTCGCTGGCACTGCCCGACACATACGGCTACACAAAGGCTGTTGCCGAAGACCTCCCGATGATGCCGCACCCGTTCCGGCTGGTATCCAGACAAATCAGGACGGACAGGGGGATGGTGACGGACATTGCCGCCTCCCGGCAGTTGAAGGTCATCGACGAGGTGTTCTCCAAGTGCGACGACATCATCGTGGCAACGGATGCAGGCCGTGAAGGGGAACTTATCTTCCGGTGGATATATGCCTATCTGGGTTATACCAAGCCGTTCCGACGGCTGTGGATCTCCTCGCTCACGGACGAGGCCATCCGCGAAGGCATGGCAAACCTCAAGGACGGAAGCGGTTATGACAGTCTCTATGCCGCAGCGGACAGCAGGGCAAAGGCGGACTGGTTGGTGGGCATGAATGCCAGCCGCGCGTTGGCGATAGCCTCCGGTTCGGCAAACAACTCCATCGGACGGGTACAGACCCCTACACTCGCCATGATATGCGCACGCTTCAAGGAGAACCGCAACTTCGTTTCCACTCCCTATTGGCAGCTGCACATCACGCTGAAGCAGGGAGAGGCGCACAGGCAGTTCATCCACCCGGAGGAGTTCAAGGAGAAAGGAACGGCAGAGGCGGCATACCGGAAAATATCTTCCGAATCCGTTGCGACAGTCACCAAGGCGGAACGCAAGAGGACATTCCAACAGCCCCCGCTTCTCTACGACCTGACCGCACTCCAGAAGGACTGCAACATACATTACGACCTGACGGCGGACAAGACCCTTTCCATCGCCCAGTCGTTGTATGAGAAGAAACTGATTTCCTATCCGAGGACGGGAAGCCGATACATACCCGAAGATGTCATGGCGCATATTCCTGTCCTGTTGGAGAAAATCGTGGCTATGCCCGAGTTCAGGGAATACGGGCACACTTTTGACTTTTCCGGCCTGAATACCGGAAGCGTGGACAACGCGAAAGTGACCGACCATCATGCCCTGATTATCACGGGTATCGTGCCGCAAGAACTGTCCGAGGCGGAATCTGCCGTCTATACCCTGATAGCCGGCAGGATGCTGGAATCCTTTTCCCCACCCTGCGAGAAAGAGTCTTTGTCCATGGAATGCACCTGCGAGGGGATGGATTTCCGTTCCCGCTCTTCCGTCATTGTCAATCCCGGCTGGCGCGGCGTGTTCCGCAGGAAAGAGGACCGGGAGAAGGACGAGCCGGAGGGCAATGGGGAAAGCGCGGTGTTTGCAGGTGGCGAGAACGTTCCCGTAACGGGGCATGGGCTGGCACAGAAAAAGACCCTGCCCAAACCGCTTTACACGGAAGCCACTCTGTTGGAGGCTATGGAGACCTGCGGCAGGCACATCACGGACAACGAGGCGAAGGAGGCCATGAAAGACGTGGGTATCGGCACGCCGGCCACCCGTGCCGCCATCATCACCACACTGGTCAGCCGCGATTATATCGCACGTTCCGGCAAGAGCATCGTACCGACCGAAAAGGGAATGTATCTCTACGAGGCAGTGAAGGAGATGCTTGTGGCGGATGTGGAACTGACCGGTAGCTGGGAGAAAGCTCTGGCACAAATAGAAAGACACACCCTTGATGCGGAAACTTTCATGCGCTCCATCAGGGACTACACCAGCAAGGCGACCGGTGAAATCCTGAAACTCCAGTTCAATACAATGCCCGGCAAGGTATTCGCCTGTCCCAAATGCAAGACAGGAAAAATTATCATCCGTTCCAAGGTGGCCAGGTGCGACCATGACGGGTGCGGGCTGCTGGTGTTCCGGCGCATTCTGAACAAGGAACTGACCGACACACATCTGGAGCAGCTTTTCTCGTCCGGCAGCACCAAGGTCATCAAGGGCTTCAAGGGGAAGAAAGGCGTCCCGTTCGATGCGGCCGTCACTTTTGACACGGAATATAACCCGGTATTCTTGTTTCCGAGAGACAAGGGGCACAAGAAAGGATAGCACCGTCATTCCAATTCGCGGGCAAAGGTAGCGCACCGCCTTGTTCCGCAGGCAAGGTCAGGCCCTCCGGGTTTCGGGAAAAATCATCCTCACTGCGTTCCGGTATTTTCCCCCGAAAACCTTGCCTGTGGAGGCGGTACGCTCCACGGCCCTTGAAATTGGAAATGACATGTTTCACCTATATAATAATGCAAGGTCATGAAAACAAAAGAATGTATCGGCAGAGCAAGGACAAACAGGTGGATTAAGATTGCGGCACTGGCCATTGCAGCCTTCATCGTGTTCAGCTATCTCCATTCAAGAGGCATATCGCCGGTATGGACGGCGGTCGCCATCGTCTGTTTCAGCGGCTTCTTCAAGCTTCTCTATAAGATCGCGTGCCTTCTGGTAGCGGCAGCGATATTGTTCTGCATTCTCAGTTATCTGGTCTTCTGACAACACCGGGATATGGAACGGATATACCTTACAAATTCCTGTAAATGCTTACAGAGCGGAGCTGTCCAAAAGGGCGGCTCTTCTTGTATCCACAAGCCAATGGAGATGACAACGTCAGAAATACGTACCGAGCAGAATGATAGACAAATACAGCCATTGGCAGGCCGGGAAACTACCGGGCAAAGTTGGCAAACGCTTCTTTTCGGACGGCAAGGTCGGGCCTTTCAGGTTTCGGGAAAAATCATCCTCACTTTGTTCCGGTATTTTTCCCGAAAACCTTGCCTTACCGGAAGCATTTGCCGTAAGGCCCTTGTAGTTCAACGGGCTGCCAAAGCCCGGGTATTCACAAATAAAATAATAAAGTCATGAATCAAGCAATCATCTCAAGACCGCCGATGGCGCCGTTGCAGATACACATGCCGGTGCCTGTAACAAGAAAGAAAAGGACAGTGGAGCCTGAACCGGCAATCAAACTGCCGCCCCGCGGAACGACCGGGCCGCTACATATCTCCACTTTGTTGAACCCCATTCTGGAAATATGCCGCCATCCCGACCGAAACAGGCTGCTGGCAGAATTCTTCAAGGACGCATGAAATCAATGTCTAATTATTAAATAATTCAAGTTATGTTTTTTACACAGATCAACCAGATGATGAACCAAAGCGTGGATATCACGATGGTCATCCGCAAGTCAGCAACAGGCATGACGGTATCCGTATTGCCGAAGTCGAACGGTCTCAAGGACGAGGCGCAGAACCGCATCGTGCCGCTCACGCTCTCGGGGCTGCCCGAAGAACTCGATGCCGGATTCATCGGCGCGATTTCCAAACCCATCCAAAAAGTTTCCGGACTCCTGACCAACATGGTGGAGTTCGAGAAGCAGGTGGACAAGGCTGCCGCCGACAGCAAGGCGGCGAAGGATCAGAAAGCCAAGGAGACGAAGGAGGAGAAAGAGAAGCGCGAGAAGTACGAGAAGCACATGAAGAAGGCGGAGGAACTGATTGCAGCCAAGAAGCACAAGGATGCCATCGCCACACTCGGTCAGGCAAAGTTGTATGCTACCGAGCAAAACAAGAAGACGGTGGAAGAGAAGATCGAGGAACAGAAGAAGGCGATGAGCCAGGGCAGCCTGTTCGACTTGATGGACGAAGCCGCGCCACAGCAGCTCATGACACAGCCGCAAGCCGGACAGATGCCACCGCAGCCGCAACCTCGCCGGTATATGCCACAGCCGGCGCAGCAATATCATGGACAGCAACCGATACCGGGGCGGCAACCGGTATACAGCCAGCCTGCACAGCCGCAGATGCCACCGCAGCAGCCATACCCGTATCCGCAACAGGGAGCTTATCCGCAAGCGGCACAGGGCGCACAGCATCCGCATTACGGCAATCAGGTAATCCCGCCTTACCCGGAATTGCAGGATATGCAGGCAAACGCCCCATATCCGCCGCAGGATGAACCCGCCTATCGTCCGGAGGATTACGAGGAATATCCCGATTTCCCCCAATCCATGTTAGAATCCCATGTTTCACACTATCAGACAGTTTAAGATTATGGCACTCGAAATCAAAGGAATGACACGCTCGTTCACATTCAAGAAAGGCAATGAAATGCTTGTACTTGCAGACCCTATGCCGGACGAAACGCCGGAAGCGGTCATGAACTATTACTCGAACATGTACCCGGAACTGACAACGGCGACGGTACACGGACCGGTCATCAAGAACGACACGGCAGTGTACGAGTTCAAGACCACCATCGGAACGAAAGGATAATGGATATATGAAAAAAAACAGTAAAGATAAAAAATCATGTGTACCATTGGACGGACACCGGCTGGAACAGCTGGCAAGGCTCATCATCGGACAGACCCGGCGGAATGTACGGTACGGGGCGGACAGGAAAGAACGGATTGCGGCTCCAAACGGGGCCGTAATTCTTTTCTGAACACAGCCCTGCCCCCGATTGCACGGGAGAGCCTTATGGTGGAGACATACGACGGTTACACGTGCAATGGCATCAATGTAATCACGCGGGAAAACTACGGGTTCCTGCGTGATTCATTTTTCAGGTATGCCACGCTGTTGGATATGGAAGCGGTGCACATACCCGGGAACAGCATCGGGGAAGGCATAGCCCGGTTGTACGATGAGATGAACGCACTTGTCGGGGACGACCTGAATGTCAATATCGAGCAGGAGGAAGGACGGCTCTTCTTCCGTTTGTGGAAAAAACACCGGTGGGGAAGCTACACGCTGTATTATTTCCCGGTAAAGTTTCTGGAGTCGCTCAATCCCGTCTTAAGAAGGATCGCCATTACCTTTCTCCATAAACTGATGAGGGCAAACGGCATCGGCACTTTTCTCGAAGACTATGATACGGACTGTATGTTCGAGATGCTTTCGGAATGTGACGACTGTGATTCTTCGGAGGGAAAGGAACGGTTGAAATTGCTGGACTCCTATCAGACCGGCAAAATCAACAGGCTGCTCAAAAGGGTGGAGTCGAAATCCTATTACAAGGACCTTCCCAAAGCCCTTGAAGCGTACAATCCCCGAAACGGGTTTGAACGCACCCTGATCGACGTGATGAAACGGGGGCTGCCGTTCCTGACGGCGGAACGCGGCATCATGGAGTACGGGTATGACGCCTTCTACTCCGAGAATCCGGATTTCCATCCGATATATCTGGAACAACAGATAAGAGTCGTCTATGATACCGAAGATATCGTGTCCGAATATCTGATTGACAATTACAACTGTTACAGCAGGGAAACATACGACATCATCCCTGTAACAGTCTTTGACCTGTCGCCTGATACCGAAGAGCTGTTCCGGATGGATGACTATCCCGAACGCTTCTTCAGATGGGCGGATGAATTCATCAATATAATCTGTTAAGCCATGTTGGAAACGAATGAACTTACAAGAAAACTGAGGACGCTGCTCCATCCGCGGGCGGCACTGATTGCCTATGCCGAGGGAAATGACTGCCACAATTTGTATAACAACCATTATTTTGTCGAGGTCAGGGACATAGATGAAAGCGGGATGATGGGCGAAGGCCGTCCGGTGACGGTGGAGTTTATGACCGAATTGGTACGGGGGTATTCCGAAAAGCATAGCACCACACCATACGGGAAGATCCCTTCCAACCTGCTGTGGTGCGACCCTCGCAAGGGCAGCGAAAAATACATCTGGTACACCCCTCCCCGGAAACGGATGATGTTCTTCAAGGAAGCCCTCAAGATAGAAAACGCGGAGTATCATCTGCCGGGAATCGTCTATGCGGCTGAAGAAAGCCATCTGAATGTCTATGCCTACAAGGACAGGGAACTGACGGACAATACGGAACTTTATGCGGCGCCGTTCTTCAATGTGACAGGAGCAAGCGTCTGTTTAGGTTCAGCTAAAATAGAGAAGCCGAAAGACCTGACCTACGCGAAGCTGCTGGAATACTGGGAGAGGAAATTCTGGCTGACCGAGTTTTCCCATCTGGGAGGCAACGGGAACCCGACCAAATCAAACCTCGTGCTGGTGACAAAGGCGGCCAAGGACAGGGATTTCAACCTGGAAGAACTGAAACCGTTGAACAATTTGAAACTTAAAGACATACTGAAATGAAAAGAGTGCATTATACAGACAGTTACCTGATGAACCCGCAACATCCGGTAACGGTGAACATCATCGGCGCGGGCGGCACCGGCTCGCAGGTGCTGACCTGCATGGCAAGACTGGACGTGACACTCCGTGCGCTCGGACATCCGGGATTGTTCGTCACGCTCTATGATCCGGACACCGTGACGGAAGCAAACATCGGACGACAACTTTTCAGTCCTTCCGAGTTGGGATTGAACAAGGCACAGTGCCTTGTTACACGGATAAATCATTTCTTCGGCAACGACTGGAAAGCGGAAGCAAGACACTATCCGTCTGTATTGAAAGAGATAAAACGGGATGAAATCGCGAACGTCACCATTACCTGCACGGACAATATCAAGTCCAGGCTCGACTTGTGGAAGGTGCTGGGGAAAATGCCGTCATCCTCCTATACGGACAATAACACGCCCCTCTACTGGATGGATCTCGGCAACACGCAGACAGCGGGACAGGTGGTGCTGGGAACCGTGCCGAAGAAAATCAGGCAGCCGGCATCCGGACAATACGAGACCGTCGGTTCGCTGAAGGTCATTACCAGGTTTGTGAAATACGCGAGGGTAAAAGAGGAGGATTCCGGCCCAAGCTGCTCGTTGGCCGAAGCGTTGGAAAAACAGGATCTGTTCATCAACTCCACATTGGCGCAACTCGGGTGCAATATTCTCTGGAAGATGTTCCGTAACGGCATGATAGAACATCAAGGGGTATTTCTTAATCTTGATACGTTGAAAGTGAATCCGATAGCGGTATGAAACGGTTCTCCCTACAGGACGGGCAGATGAGCAACTGTATCCTCTCTGCCCGTTTTCTATGGTACAAGGCAATTATAATAAACCATTTTTATTTTTCCCTGAAAAAAGTGTCGGTTATTTCATTGCAGAACAAAACATTTTTCTAATTTTGTATTTGAAAAAGTATTCACTCTAATAAACTGATATGTATGACAATGGATACATTGTAAAATGTCGCTCGATTTTAACAAATGATATTTGTTTGAGCGAAGCTTCGCATAAAGCGGACATTTTTCTTGTGTGCATTAGTTACCTTACATATTCCCTTAAAAAGTGTATTGATAATTTGGAAGTGTGGAAAATTCGTGTAAACACACACACACACACACACACAATTATCGCGCGTCAATATATAATAAAACATTTAATTTACAATGGATTACCGGAATCAATTATCCGGGGTTATCCTTGTCTTACGACAAAAGTTCCTATAAATACTCATCCTCTGCCATATTGTCTCAAAAAAAGCAGGATATTTTTATGGTCCGACGGTACTGGGGAGCGTTCTCTGCGCCCGAATATCGTCGGTTTTTTGTTTCCACCCATAACAGTCTGAAATCTCTTTTAGTGTTTAAGTATCTATGATTGGAATATATGGAAATAAACAAACCATGCCTGAATCCCAGAAAAAAGAACTTTTTTCCGCAGGTATTACCTATATGGTAAGTGGCGAATATGCCTTTGCCTTCTCCTGTTTCACGCAGGCAGGAAAGTCTGACCTGCCGACACTTTACAACAAGGCGTTATGCTGCTACTACCTTTCTCTGTATAATGACTGCCGTTCCCTGCTGTTGGAAGCGGAGAGGCTGCTGCCACCGTTAACGGAACGTCTGCCGGAAAACCTGCCGGAAGCCGTCCTCCGCTGGGAATACGAAAAAAGCCCTGCCGGTTGTCCCATGCCGGAGGATGCTCCCGATAACCTCGCCGCCGTACAACTGTTGAGGCTGAAAGCGAAAGTGTCGGCCAGACTGCACCTGCACACGGAGGTGCGGACTATCCACGCCCGTTTGGGCAATAAATATCAACACATTGAAGAACTGATAAAAAACATACAACCATGAAATACAGTGACATATACAGACTTTATTCGACAAGTCAGCCGAAGGATGCAATTCATCAGGCGCTCCGGGAAGTGCCCGTCGATGACAGCGACGAACAGTACGAAGACCGTTCTCCGTTGCATCTTGCCTGCCAGTATGGAGACGCGGAGGGGGTCAAGATACTTCTTGAACGTGATGCCGAACCCAACACGAAGGATGCAAACGGTTCCACCCCGATTCATATCCTCGGCAGAACCAGTGCCGACCGTGCAGATGAAGACAAACTGAAAGAAATAGCCGTCATGCTCATGGAACATGGAGCGAATATACCGCGTTCGGCTAAGAATACGACGGCCCTTATCGAGTGCGTAAGGAACCGTCATTTCAAGATGGCGGAAGCGATCATAAATTCCGGAACACGCGTCAACTCAACCGACCTTAACGGCGAGAACGTGCTTTTCGGTTTTTGTGCCGCTTCAGGCGACATCAGAAGGGATATCCGGTTCGCGAAAAAGGAACTGGACGAATCCGTACAATGCAGTTACCCCGAAAACAAGATAGAGGAAATCAGGAGCAGGATTGCAAGGCTGGAGGATGATGGCGAAGCCGCCTACCGACTTGCCAGAAGGCTTGTTGAAGAAGACAAGGTCGATCCGGAAGACAAGTCAAACAGTGGAAAGACAGCCTGGGATGCCGCCATAGAGAACAAGGCGATGAAGATCGCGGCCTTCCTTTCCGGAAGCGACCCCGATGTTGACGAACTTTCGGCCTTGCACGGCAACATGGACATATTCCAGGCTATGTACATGAAGGATATGGAGGCGCTGGATGCCATTCTGCGTTCGGGTGCAGACCTGCAGACGGTGTGCGAGCACAAGGATATGTATGACTTTGAAGGCAAGTCGCCCCTCGCTTGTGCGTTCAGCTGGTTTGACAGCATACAGGATGCTCCGGCCATGATTCTGAACGGCGGAGCGAATCCGAATTACCGTTTCCCGAATGAAGAAACGGCTTTTTCGGTATGGGTGAGCAAGGACTATTTCTGCAAGGATACCGAGGTTTACAAGGGGCTGCTTGACCTGATGAAGAAAAAAGGCTGGAATCCCGAGCTTCCTGTTGATGCAGAAGGCAACACGGCACTTGCCCTTTCCTGCCGCCATACCGGCTACAGGTTGGGTAAAATGGCATTCGGTTGGCTGCTCAAGGGAAAGGCCGACCCCAACGCCGCCAATCTTTCCGGCCAAACTCCCATGATGATGCTCTTCGGTGGTCATAAGGCGAACGAAAAATATGTGCCTTACGGCTGGTCAGCCGGTTCTGACGACCCCACGGAAATCCTCGAAAAGCTTCTCGAAGCCGGAGCTGACGTGAACAAGACGGACAACCGGGGAAACACCCTCCTGCATTATGTGGCGGCATGTTGTCGTGACAGCATGGCACAGAAAGCGCTTGAACTCCTGCTGGACTTCAAGCTGCCTGACGTAAATGCCGTAAACAATGAAGGCAAAACGGCCATGGACGTGGCGGCAGACTACAACAATGACAATCTCGTAAGACTATTATTGAAATATTCTTAAACAAAGATATATGGACAACAACCAGACATTTCTCAATGCTTGCCGAAACGGGCAGAAAAGCATTGTCCAGATATTCCTGAAAAAGGGAGGAATTGACATCAACAAAAGGGATCAGGAAGGAAACACTGCTCTTTATTATGCCTGTCAGAAAGGTTACAGGGACATAGTGGCTCTGCTTCTTGACAACGATGCCGACGCGTCATGTATCAACAACCGTTCCGAAAGCCCGCTCCACGCGGCGGCACGGAGCGGCAACAAGGAAATCCTCGGGAAGCTGCTCCAGAAGGGGGCCGACATCAACGTGACGGACAATGAAGGACAAACCCCGCTAATATGCCTGCTTGACAACAAGCGTACAGATGCCGCCCTTTTCCTGATGGATCAGGGAGCCGATACGGAGGTCGCCGATGCCTCCGGCCACAAGGCCATCGACTATGCCACAGCCCACGGGCTGCGGGAAGTGGTCGCCCGACTCTCGTGCGGGAATGACCGGGATGCACGTGGCAACACCCCGCTTCATCAGGCCGTGTATAACGGACAGGGTGAAATTGTCCGCACGCTGCTCCTGTCAGACAAGTCCATGCTTGACTCGACGAATGACGGCGGAGAGACTCCGCTGATACTCGCCTGTATGCAGGGGAATCTTGTCATGGTCAACCTTCTTCTCGGGGCCGGAGCCGATCCCGGCAAAGCTATGCTGAGCGGCAATGCCCCGATACATTACGCGGCCATTTCAGGTAACCGCTTTATAGGCGAGGCTCTGCTGAAGGCCAAAGCTGCGGTTGACGCACAGAATGACAACGGGGAAACCCCGCTTATTCTTGCAGCCAAGGAGGGCCACAACGATTTTGTGTCCGTCCTGCTTGAATTTCACGCGAATGTTAGCATCTCAGACAACCTCCAGCACACCGCCCTGTACTATGCAGGAGAGCGCGGCTTCAACGAAATCGTGGAAAAACTTCTTGAAAACGGAGCGGAATAAACAGGTAAGATATTCATTAACAAATTTAATATTAGAAAGATATGGCAGAAGAAACCAAGAAGACACCTCAGACACCCGAGGAAATCGCAAGAGAAGCACAGGCTCAGGCCATGAAAGCAGCACTGGAACAGGCGCAAGCCTTGTATGGCAACGTACCCGGATTTGAAGGCACCGACCTGATGAAGATGCATGAAAAGCTGATGCAGGACTCGGCCGAGATGTTCCCGGGAGTTGCGGAGGCACAGGCATACCAGGCAAAGATGATGGCAGAATCCGCCCAGGATCCCGAGGCGATAATGGAGACCTACAGCAAAAACATCGAGTTCGCAGGGAACATGATGCAGCAGGCAATGAATGCCGGATTCATGCCGGAAGGTTTACCGGATTTCTCGGACGGTTTTGACGTATATGCAGGTTGGGAAATCACCCGCAAGGGCGACAACAGCCTGACACCTGAACAGAACAAACTTCTGGCTTATGGGGCACCTCTGTTCCTATACAACGATGACAACGTGGACTCCCTTGAAAGTACAGCAGGCACGGACACCCTTAAGGAAATGCTTGAGGAATGGTGGGAAGTTACTGACAGGAAGAGTGCCCTGGAGACCATCTCATGGCTGCTGAACGAAGGCCAACATGCCGGTGCGGATCCGGCCTTGGCTGAAATCCGCCAGCGTGGAATCGAGGCCATCACCGAGGAAGAAAAGGCGGACGAGGACAGCAAGATCGGCGATGCGTTCACGATAGCTGAATTTGTAATGGGAGTAAATGAAACGACGGAAGCGGACCTGCCCGAAACCGTGCTGGCATGGGACCTTGTACGTGCCGTGAACATGGCCCGTTGGGCTTTCATCTGCGGCTACATCAATGAAGACGAAATGTGGGAAGCCATCAGAACCACTGCCGGCATAGCCAAGGAATCCTTCAGTTCATGGGAAGAATACGGCAACAGCTTTGCCGTGGGACGCGGAATATGGAGAGGCGAAACAGATGACTACGAGACTGCGGATGAAGTCGTGGGAGCGCTTCTCAATAAAGAAGATTCCCCTTGGAAGGCAATCGAATGGTAGAATCCAAAAAAATAGAATCAACAATATCTTAAAAGTTTTACGATTATGGCACTTTTCAAAAATGCAGCAACAGAATGGGAGAAAACCATGACAGAGAATGATCTTGACCAAATGGAAGCACAAGGTCTTGACGTAAGTAAATACAGGGAGAAACTGGCCGCACGGCGTGCAAAGGAGGCCGAAGAAGCCAAGCGAGACAGGGAACTGTACAAGAACCCGACACAGCTTGACAAGATGAAACCGTACATGCAGACGCCACGCAGTTCTGAGACCGAGTTCTTCAAGAAACTTGCAGGAAAGGCACCATGGCTGGGCAAAAGCAAGTGGTTGAGAAAATTCACGGAAGGATATATCGTTTACGCGGGGATTGTCAGTGCCCCGGCAGAGGCGTGGAAAGGCGTGAAGCACAAGGACGACTCTTTCCATGGTATTGGCATATACGCACTGGACAAGGGACACATGAACGATATGGAATGGCTGAAGAGAGTGATGGAAAAGCTGCGCAACATGTGTGAAGGCAGGCAGCCGGTAGCTCCCGGATGTGAGGGCGTAGTCAGTCTTGCCAAGGAGGAGGACTGCTGGTCAACCGTGAAACTGAGTGGTGAAATCGTGGAAGGCGCCGATGTGGAAGTAAGGAAACTTGTCCTTTATTACAAGGAACTTCCCCAAGGCTATCTTCCTTCAGACGGCATCGTCCCCCACTTCTACTGGGAAGGGACAATCAGAGTCATACCGGCTGAATTGTATGTCTAAATCCATCTGAAAATATGATTATAGCCGTTATATGTATTATCGTGGTACTGCTCATAATTATTTTATGGGCAGTATTCACTAACAACAGCCTTATTGCAAAGAAGAACCGGGTCAAGCAATGCAGAAGTGGTATCTGCGTGGTCCTCAAACAGAGGAATGACCTGATCCCCAATCTTGTCGCATCCGTAAAGGCATACATGGGGCACGAGAATGAGATTCTCATCCGCATTGCCGATTTGCGGTCAAGGGCTTCGAACGCTACAGAGTCCGAGCAGATAAAAAGCGGTACGGAAATGTCCTCGCTTCTGTCAAGACTGAATGTGGCGGTGGAAGACTACCCGGAGCTGAAGGCGAACCAGCAGTTCCTTCATCTTCAGGTCCAGATCGAGGACATGGAGAATGAGCTGCAGGCAATCCGGCGCACCTACAATGCCGCTGCTACCGATTATAACAATTACATTGAAATGTTTCCGTCGTCGATAATCGCATCCTGGCGCAAGCATGAGCAGCAGGAGTTGATAGAGTTCCCGGAAAGTGAGATCAAGGAAGTGAAAGTGGGAGAATTATTCAAGTAAAGCATGGAAGAAAGTCAGAATATAGATTTCAAGGGCATTTCCCTTCACATGAAGAAAGAGATGTCCCGTATCAGGATGCTCCGGATTGTGTTCCGCATCCTGACCTCCATTGTCTATCTGTGTACCGTCGTGTGGTTCGGTTTCTGTATCTTCGGCGGATTCCTCGTGGACCGTACTGACTATGAGACTTCCGTCACCACGGGAAAATACCTCATGATAGGCTTTGCCGTATTTTTTGTACTTCATTTCGCATTCATGAAATGTTTTGCCGCGCTGAACAAGAGGGAAACCTACACGATGGCCCACATCATCTACCTGCTGTTCCCGGGAGCAAGGTACAATCCTTCCGGTTCCATACAGCCGAAAGTCTTTGCGGACAGCCGCCTGTTCGGAACGGCATTGTCATCGGGCAATTCGGTAAGTTCGACCTGTTACGGCCGTCTTGACATTCCCGTCGGAAATGACATGATGACTGTCGTGGATGCCGGTGTGACTTCAGCCAATTCGAAAGATTTCTCGGCCTTCAACTTCCTTGAAGTGCCGTACCAGTATTTTATCCGTCCGATATTCGGAGTCAGGATAGAGAGCACGATGCACAGTTTCAGGGGCATGTTCGGGTGCTGCAAGCTGAACCGCACCTTCAGGGGCTACGTGATGCTGCTGCCCGACCATCTGGAAAACAAAATCGGCTACCTGGCGCAAACAATCCAGGGAATGAAGGAAAAGTACGGGGCAAAATTCGTACATTTGGAAGACCCGGAGTTCGAGAGGCATTTTGCCGTGTACGCGGATGACGAGGTGGAAGCCCGCATGGTGCTCACCCCGGCGATGATGCGGAAGCTGACCGCCCTGCGGAAATCCTTCAGCCGTGACCTGATGCTCTCTTTCAACGGGAACATGTTCTACTACGCATCCGACACTCCGGACGGTTTCTTACGTCCCGGCAGGAAGTCGCTGGATGACGAACATCTGCTGGAACAACTGTACAGGGAGGTGAACTTCTGTCTCACTGTAGAAAATGGAATCAAATAATCAACAATAATCGAAAACGAATAAAAAGAATTACAACATGAGCGAACTTAAAAATCTGTCAGCCATTCTTGAAGGAGGTGCTGTTCCGGCCGGTTATAACGGGAAAGCAATCGGCAAATTGTCTAAGACATACCTCAAACTGGAAAACCGCAAAGTAGTAAACCTCTATCCCATCAGAACCGTGATGCACGAAGACAGCCGCTATTGCCTGTATGCCTGCCCGTTGAAAGGGACTGAAATTGACGAGGCCACCCTTCAGAGCATCAAGGCTGAAGTGGATACGCTGGAAATCGGTGAAATCCGTTATGATTCCGTACAGTCCTGTGGCTATGACTATTACATAGTAGATCCTGATACAGGCCGTCATATACTGACAGGACAACGGGATATGGATTCGGTAATGGAAATAAGCGATCATTATGACGGCGTCATCCTGTTCAGCAAATCGGTATTCTCGCCAAGAAAGGCCAATCAGCTTGATTGTGCCTATGCCTTGATCGGCATTGAAAAACAGCCCAACGAGTTCAAGATAGAGGCTATTCCTAATAGCGCGATAGGCCAAGCACCTACGATACTGGAATTTGAAGCTCCGCAGGAATCGCCTGCTGTCGAAAAATACAGGTCGGCCATGACGGTCCTGTCCATAATCATCACCGCGGCTCTGCTTATCTGGTACTTTTTCATAAAATAATATCACCGAACGAATAACTTCACTAATATCCGAATATGGCTACATTCAATTATTCTTCCAAATCGTCCATCAAGGACAATCTAACTGAAATCCTTGTCGGTGCCGGACTGATAATAGTACCGGTAGTTTATCCTTTCGGTATAAAAGTCGGTACACTTCGCATCCTCGGACCGTTACCAACAGCTATCATCCTTGCCCTTGTCGGACTGTACATGCTGTTCAGAGCCTGGCGGAAGATACATAAGGCCCGCAAGTTGGCTGCCAAAAGCTGTATCATCACGGTTGACGGCGATAAGGTGACATACCCGGTCATCGTGAAAGGAAATGTTGAGATGCGTTCTTTTACATTGTCGGAAATATCCAGTTCAAACTACAATTACGACAATGGTATTCTGACAATCACCCTCGCCAACGGCTCAACGGCCAAATTTGACGTTGATTTCTTTGACGGACTGCCACAGCTTAAAGAATTTGCGGCGCTCTTGAAAAAATAAACCGGTGAGATATGGAATGGTTGGATAAAATAAAGGATTTTCCGAATCTGATACAGCAGGAACCCCGCTACGGCTATCTGGTCGTGGCGGGCCTGCTTCTGATATGGCTTGTCGGTGTCATCTGTGGCTGGAAGTGGACGTATTCCCGTCCGGGTAGTACAGGAGGTAACTTCTGGATGAATCTGCTCGGTCCGAAAACTTTCCGGTTCTGGCTGGGAGTGATTCTTGCCGTCGGGATAGGACTGTCTCTGTACCTGTTCTCTATTTCCGGCAAATAGCTGAGTGCTCTTTCCCGGATGCCACCTGTAAACTTAAAAAGTGATTGAGTATGAAAACAATTCCAATTATAACCTTCTTCCTGTGCACGGTGATGTATGCCCATGCACAGCTTAACATCGTTCCCAAGAACGATGGACTGAAAGAGTACACGGTGACAAATGCCCACCCCTATGACAGCCTGACGAACGTGGAGAAGCGGAGTTTCACTTCCCTTCCGGGACAGACCCTGTACATGCATGGGGTAAAAAATGACAGGAACGGCTACTGGGATGCTTTCTACACGGTCAATTTCCTTACCGGGGATGACCGAACGGTGTACAAGGCGGTCAACATCAGTACCACCCCTTCTAAAGAGGTAGTGGGGAAATATTACGAGGTAGTGAAGGTCTGGACAAAGACAGACTACCTGTCGGCTGGATGCTGCCTGCTGCTCCGTGAAAAAGAAAGCGGTGATGAGATGTATTACAACCCATTCAGGTATCCGCTGAGCATGACCTGTATAGGGTATTATGAGAAACTGAAACGCTTTGTCGGACAGACATTCCTGTCACTTGCCAAGGCCGTCGAGACCGAGGACGGTCAGGTAATCACCCCGGCTGAAGGTGCGGAGTACCGTTGTGTGGACATCGGCCTGAAGATGAACAGTGACGGGGCGTTTCTGCTGATGGAAGGTGCTGACGGTGTCCGTGTGGAAGCATTTCCTATAGGCGGTGACGAGGTGTACGAGTTTGTAAGCACGGCACGTATCGGCCAGCTGGAAAAACGGTACGGCGAGAAATACGGGAAGCTGATTGCCTTCCGCAAGGTCGATACCGGCATGACGAGGGAAATGGTCATCGCCGCGTGGGGCGAACCATACCACAAATCGGAAGTCAAGAAGGAAGGCAGGACTCTGGAGACATTGCGCTTTTCCGACAACCGCTATGTTGAACTGCTTGACGGGGAAGTACAGTATGTGCGCATCTATTGAACGGAGCGCAACCTTTATCTGTAAAGTCACAGGCAGGGCCTGCATTTATCGTATATTAACAGATGAAAGTACCAAGGAATCAGGGTAAAATACCTATCTTGCGCAAGAATCTTCAATAATTGACGACTCAAAAAGAAAGAACTATATGGAAAAGGATAATATCAAAGGATGCTTTGTCTCGTCCGTGTTGCTTTCACAAAATCAATGGGACAAGAAACAGTTCATCCATGACTTCGAGGAAGACTGGGGAATCGTCCTTACCGATGACGACGACAACGGGGACGTACTTGTCGGAATGTTCAGCGGCATGACATTGGCAATAGCCATCATGCCCGGTCCCGTACCCAACGGAGAAGCGGAACACTATGCACAGGGCAACTACCTGTGGAAAGATGCAACAGAAGTGGCACGACAACACGAGGCACATATCCTCGTATCCGTGACCGGAGACCAATCCAACCTGCTGGAGAGAGCCAAACTGTTCACCAGAGCCACGTCTTCCTGCCTGAAACAGTCCTACGCTACAGCGGTATATACCGACGGTATGGTGTTCCAACCCGAATTTTACAGGGATATGGCCGCACTCCTGCAAGAAGATGAACTGCCCGTCATGGACTGGGTATGGTTCGGCATCTACCGCACACAGAAAGGAATCCCCGGCATCTATACCTACGGACTGAGAAAATTCGGGAAAGAGGAAATCGAAGTGTATGCCCCTGCCGATCTGAGTGACATCCGTGATTTCCTAATGGACATCGTGCATTATATCCTGTCGGATGATGTCACCTTGCAGGACGGGGAAACCATAGGATTCTCCGAAGAACAGAAACTTGCCATCACGCTTAGCGAAGGCATCGCTTTGGACGGCATGACATTGAAACTTGAATATCCGGACGAATGAGAAAGGTAAAGGGAAACATAAGAAAAATGCTTGCGGCCATCGTTCTCACGCTGCTGTGTTGTTCTGCCTTCGCACAGCGGATCGTGGAATCCGGTGACTTGCGAACCACCACGGACGAACAGCATGGAACAGTCGTCCATTATCTGAAGGGCGGAAAACGTCCGCTATCGGGCAAATTCCGTATCTTGCGGGGGCAGGATGAGGAAATAGTGCATTTTTCCAAAGGGGTTATGCAGGGCGAGTACAGGCGTTTCCGCAACGGCAGCCTGCGGGAAAAGGGCAAGTATACCGACGGCAGACGGCATGGTCTGTTCGTTTCCTATCATCAGGACGGAAAGACACCGCAACGGGAAGCACCCATGCAGTACGGGAAGATAGACGGTACGGTAAGGACATGGTTCAGCGACGGGAAGCCGGACATGGTTCAGGAATATAGGCAGGGCAAGCGGAACGGCAAGGAACAACGCTTTGACCCGAAAAGCGGCAAGCAGATCTACGAGGCAAACTATACCGACGACCGGAAAGAGGGAAAACAATGGAAAATCAGCGAGGATACCACCGAGAGATGGGTCAGCAAAACCGTCAGCCACTATAAGAACGGCGAACTGGACGGCCCCTACGAATACACGGCCCACCTACATGGCAAGCTGTACGCCTACAAATCCGGCTCGTACAAGAACGGCTACAAGCACGGTTCGTGGAAAGAAATCGACCGGGACGATATCGCAGTCCAAGGCGAATACACCGAGGGACGCGAGACGGGACACTGGATACGATATGATATCATAAGCGGAGAAATCCTGAACGAGTGGGACCGGTAAAATTTAAAAAACATGGAAATATATACTCCAAAACCCAAAATCAAACTTTCTCCTGTGGTAAGAAACGGGAGAGAATTTGTCGAAGTGACTTTCGGTAATGACAATGACATCCG
>ERZ1027181.460-NODE-460-length-20522-cov-8.269263_pt1 | contig 20522 bp, 14 predicted proteins | sample MGYA00519247_ERZ1027181 | MGnify/ENA primary metagenome ERZ1027181 (study PRJEB26926, sample SAMN06164415) | human gut metagenome | biome: ENVO:00009003; feature: ENVO:2100002; material: ENVO:00002003 | host: Homo sapiens | place: USA | collected 2012 ...
ATCTACACAAGGAGTATCGTCGGCAGCGTCAGATGTGTATAAGAGACAGCCTAAGTATGGCTTGGTGCCCATGTCTGTTCAGCCAGAGACTTTCTCGGCCGAGAACACCTCAAAGATTTCGTCGCTCATCTCTACAAAGCTGCGCGAGTTTGGCTTGGAGCTACGCAAGATGGTGGCCGACGGCAAGAAGGCCACGGCTATCAACCAGCGCAAGACCGAGATGCTTGGCACCGTATACCACATGCTGTCTATCACGATGGGCGAGCCTGTAAAGGAGTTCACCTACCAGTTCCGCAACAAGGACGGCAAGGCTGTGGGCGAACCACGCCGCTTCACTCCTAAGTCGTTCTACGACGAGGTAGTGGGCCATCCGTTGGAGGGAACATTCATCATGGTGATGAACGACCCACGCCGCCCTTACCACAAGACTTATGAGGTGGAGTACGACCGCCACGTTTACGACGGACAGAACTGGAAGTATCTTAACCTGCCGGTTGAGGATATTGCCAAGCTTGCTATTGCCTCGCTTAAGGACGGCAAAAAGATGTATTCGTCGTACGATGTTGGCAAGCAGCTCGACCGTACCTCTGGTTATCTCGACACAGAGAACTTCGACTATGGCTCGCTTTTCTCTACCTCGTTCAACAAGATGAACAAGGCTGAGCGCATCGCCACCTTCGACAGCGGCTCTACACACGCCATGACCCTAACGGCTGTAGACCTCGACAAAGACGGCAACCCCATTAAGTGGAAGGTTGAAAACAGCTGGGGTGCCAACAACGGCGTCAACGGCTGTCTTATAATGACCAACCGCTGGTTCAACGAGTATATGTTCCGCCTTGTCGTAGACAAGAAGTATGTGCCGGAAACGTTGCTCAAGGAATTCGACCAGAAGCCTTTGATGGTTATGCCAGAAGATCCGTTGTTTGGTCAGGACGATTAAAAAAGAAAGAAAGAAAGCCCCTCCTCCCAATAGGGATTGGAGCAATATGCAACATAAAAAAAACATTTGGATGTTCGCCAATAATTGAACATCCAAATGTTTTTTTTTATTTGAATCTATACGTATGTCTCTAGGAACTTTATTGTTCCCTCAACCTTAAGCGTCTTTGTTGTAGCCGGCACAAGGATGCTCTCGCCAGCCTGGAAGCTGATGATGTTGCCCTCGTTGTCGGTAATCTTTGCCTCGCCCTTCAGTCCGATGAGGACAACAAAGCTGTCAAGCTCGGAGTAGTCGAGCGTCATTGGCTCGTTAAGGTCGTACACGGCGGTGCAGAAGTAAGGACACCGCACCAAACTTACCCCCTGATTTTTGGCAGGTGTATACTCTATGCGATAGCTCGAAGAAACATTATAGTCGATGCACTCGGCAGCCTGTTTGGTGTGCAACTCACGATAGTTGCCGTGCTTATCAATACGCTTATAGTCGTAAATGCGATAAGTAACGTCCGACGTCTGCTGTATCTCTACAAGGAAAGAGCCTGGACCAATGGCATGTATGCGTCCTGCAGGTATAAAGAAGCAATCGCCCTCCTTAACATTATAGCGGGCAATGGCATCCACAATAGTGTCGTTTGCCACCATTTCGGCATACTGCGACGGTGTAATCTGTTGCTTCAGTCCGCACAGCAGAGTGGCATCCTTGTCGCTGTCGAGCAGATACCACATCTCAGTCTTGCCACGTTCTTTGCCATGACGCTTGGCTATCTCGTCGTTTGGATGTACCTGTATGGACAGGTCCTGACGAGCGTCAATAAACTTGACGAGCAACGGAAACTCGTTGCCAAAGCGCTCGTAGTTGTCCTTTCCTACAAGTTTCTCCTTCAAAATAGCTACAATATCATTTAGTTTTTTCCCTACATAAACTCCATTGGCTACGACTGTCTCATTGTCGGGAACACCTGAAATTTCCCAGTTCTCACCTACATTATGCTGCTCGGTGCTAAGGTGCTTGAATTGGACAATCTTCTCGCCACCCCAAAGGGTTGACTTTAGAAGGGCATTAAATTTAATTAATTCCATATATTTATATATATTAGTATATATTACTAATACGTTTCTACATTAGTAGTTTCGTTCTAACACGTTCTGAAAGGTTAATTCTCCTTCCAAAACTGCGGTGTGAATATCACTAAGACGCTGAATATCTCAAGACGGCCTATTAGCATCAGCACCGAACAAATCCACTTGGCTGCTACTGGCAGCTCGCTCCACGACATAGTAGGACCAATCTCGGTACCGAGTGTAGGGCCCACATTGCCAAGCGAACTAAGTGTTATGGTAATGGCATTAGTATTGTCGATGCCCATTGCTATCATCGAGAACGAGCAAAACAAACATAATATAAGGTATATGGACAAGAAGGCGAGCAGCGTTACACGCTTAGACGATGGTACATTTGTACCGTCCACACGCATGGGCAACACAGCATTGGGGTGCAACATCTGTCGAAACTCGTTTTTTATTATCTTCAATAGCATAACGCAACGAATGCACTTAAAACCACCACTGGTTGAGCCAGAGCACGCTCCAAAGAACATACATACGGCAAGCACTACCCACGTAACGTGCGGCCATACTGCAGGGTCGTCGGAAAGCAGACCTGTTGTGGTAATGAACGACACCACCTGAAACACGCTGCTGCGCAACGCAGGCTCAAGCGCGTAGCCGTTCTTCCACATCAACTCGAAGGCTATGAATAGTGTGAAGGCCACTACTACAAAGAAGTAGAACTTGCATTCGGCACTATTGAACAGGGTGCTTATCTTGCGCTTCGACGCCGTGATGTAAAGCATGGTGAAGTTGACACCCGATACAAAGCAGAAGAAGGTTACGATATACTGCACCACGGGGGTAAGGTAGCTGTAGTCGCTATGTGTGGCAAATCCACCCGTAGCGGCTGTAGTGAAGCTGTAGTTCACGCTGCTAAAGAAATCCATTCCGGCTAACTTCAGCGAAACAATACACAGCAACGTGATACATAAGTATACCACCCATATCCACTTTGCATTGGTGCTGAGTCGGGGGTGAAGCTTGGTCTTTATGGGGCCCGTAGCCTCGGCTGCAAACACCTTTACGCTACCTCCCACCAACGAAGGCAACAGGGCTATCGTGAAGAACACGATACCAAGACCGCCTATCCACTGGGTAAACGAGCGCCAAAACAGAATGCCGTGTGGCAGAGCGTCCACATCGTCGATAATGGAGGCTCCGGTAGTGGTGAATCCCGACATTGTCTCGAAGAAGGCATCGGTAAACGAGTGCAGATAGCCACCTATAAGGAATGGCAACGTGCCGAAGAGCGAGAAAACCACCCACGTAAGCGTAACCACAAGATAGGCGTCGCGGCGCGAGAGGTTGTTGTCGCAGTTGCGTGCAAACAGTCGCAACACCAATGCTGTTCCAGCAGATATGGCTATGGAGCAGACAAACGCCAGGAGGTCGTCCTCGTGGTAGTAAACCGACACGCCAAGGCACACCAACAGCATCATTGCCTCTATGAAGAGCAGCGAGCCAATAATCTTGTATATCAGTTTGAGATTTATCATAGGAAGAACTTTTCTATCTTCTTCATGTTTAGGTTGTGGCAGAACACCATAACCGAATCACCCGGACGTATCATCGTGTTGCCCGACACAAGCAGTCCCTGACCGTCGCGCACCAGTCCGCCGATGGTCATTCCCTTAGGCAGTCCAAGGTCCTTAACCGGTTTGCGCGTCACCTTCGAGCCGTCCGACGGAATAAACTCCGCCACATCGGCATTGGCTGTCATAAGGAATCGCACGTTGTGCACATTGGCATCAAGCATCATTTGGTAGATGTGGCTTGCCGCAATCGACTTCTTGTTGATTATGGTGCCTATGTCCAGACTCTCGGCCATGCTCACGTAGTCGATGTTCTCCACCATGGCCACCGTCTTGCGCACGCCCATGCGCTTGGCTGTGAGGCATGCAAGGATATTGGTCTCGGCATTTCCTGTTAGCGCCACAAAGGCCTGTGTGTTCTTTATACCCTCCTCTACGAGCAAGGACAGGTCGCGTCCGTCGCCGTTGATTATAAGCGCCTTGTCGTTCTCAAGTATAGAGTTCAGTCGCTCGCAACGCTGGTCGTCGGTCTCTATAATCTTCACGTCCATGTAGCTTGGCATAGTCTTTACGGTGCGCACAGCTGTGGCTCCGCCTCCCATTATCATCACGTTCTTCACGTCCACATAATGCTCCTTGCCCACAATCTTTCGGATGTATGGAATATATTGCTTGGTAGTCATAAAGTAGGCCATGTCGTACATCTGCAGACAGTCGTTACCGCCTGGGATAATGGTGTCGCCTTGGCGCTTTATGGCCACAATGTGGTAAGGATCATCAGGACCGCAGAGCTCGCGTAACGGGCGGTCGAGTATTGTGCACGTCTCGCGCAACTTTACGCCCAGCATAACAAGGGCTCCGTCGTGTACGTCCCAACGCTGCCTAACCCACGACATCTTAAGTCCGTTGTTGATGTCGATGGCGGCCAACATCTCCGGATAGATGATAGAGCTTACGCCCAACTCTGAGAAAAACTCCTGCAGCTCGGGGGCTATGTATTCCGAATTGTCCACCTTAGCCACGGTCTTCTTGGTTCCAAGAGCCTTTGCAAGTGTGCACGCCGTCATGTTCTGGCACTCGTTTGGCGTTACGCCGATAAACAGGTCGGCATCCTCGGCACCAGCCTGTTTTAGTGCCTTTATGCTTGTAGGCGATGCCTCCATTGTCAGGATGTCCACATCCTGGCCAATACCTGCCAAACGTTCCTCGTTGGGCTCAATCACAACGATGTCGTCGTGCTCGCGCGACAGCAATCGTGCAAGGTGGGTTCCGATGGCATAGGCGCCAGCTATTATTATCTTCATTGTTGTCCCTCTCTAATTACCTTCTTTATCATGTCGTTGTCGATGCCTGCAATAACCTTCAGCTCGTTTACGGTTCCATGCTCCACAAAGTGGTCGGGCAGACCTATTCGCTGCACCTTCACATCCTTGTTGTTGTCGCTCATCCACTCCAGCACGGCCGATCCGAAGCCTCCTGCACGCTGTGCGTCCTCCACCGTAACCACACGTTTGAAACGGGCAGAAACATCCTCCAGCAGCTCCGTGTCCAGAGGCTTGCAGAACCGCATGTCATAGTGGGCCACGCTCAGCGGGCACCCCTCTTCCTTAAGCTCGTTTACAGCCTTCTGCACGTCGTTGCCAATAGGTCCGTAGCTCAGCACAGCCACGTCCTTGCCCTGACTTATGCAGCGTGCCTTGCCCACAGGTATTTCCTCAAGCGGGCATTGCCAGTCTTCGCCGCACACGCCTTTTCCACGCGGATAGCGTATAACGACGGTTCCCTTGCCTGGCAGTTGGGCTGTGTACATCATTCGGCGCAGTTCGCGCTCGTCCATAGGCGAGCACAGGGTAAGGTTGGGCACAGGTCTTAATGCCGCTATGTCGAACACGCCATGATGCGTAGGTCCGTCCTCGCCCACCAATCCGGCACGGTCGAGGCAGAACACAACGGGCAGATTCAGTATTGCCGCGTCGTGTATTATATTGTCGTAGGCGCGCTGAGCAAAGGCGCTGTAGATGTTGCAGAAGGGCATCAGTCCGTCCTTAGCCATACCACACGAGAATGTGGCTGCATGTCCCTCGGCAATACCCACATCGAACACCCTGTCGGGCATTTCCTTCATCATTATGTCCATAGAGCATCCTGTGGGCATGGCTGGCGTAACGCCCACGATGTTGGGGTTGCTCTTTGCCAGTTCCAGCAACGTCTTGCCGAACACCTCCTGGTATTTCAGCGGAAAAGGCTCGCCCTCGTTGATACGCTCGCCCGTGTCGGGGTCAAATTTGCCAGGCGCGTGCCATATGGTGGCATGCTCCTCGGCAGGCTTGTAGCCCTTGCCCTTAACGGTGTGCAGATGCAGCAGCTTTGGTCCGCGCATGTCCTTAAGCTGTTCAAGTATGCGCACCACCTCGCCCACATCGTTGCCGTTGAACGGTCCGAAGTAGCGTATGTTCATGCCCTCAAAAATGTTCTGCTGATGAGCCAGCGCCGACTTCAGGGCGTTGTTCAGCCGTATTATTCCCTTGCGTCGGTCGTCGTTCAGGTAGCCCTTAGAGCGCAGCCATTGCGAGGCACGGTCGCGCAGCCTATTGTACGTGGCATTGGTGTCAAGGTTCAGCAGATACTTCTCCATACCTCCCACGGCACGGTCTATGCTCATATCGTTGTCGTTCAGCACGATAAGCAGGTCGTTGGGCGACGACGACACGTTGTTCAGTCCCTCGAAGGCCAGTCCGCCCGACATGGCTCCATCGCCTATCACAGCCACCACATGTCGGTTGGCGTGTCCCGTCTTGCGAGCCGCCACAGCCATGCCCAAAGCCGCCGAGATGGAGTTGGACGCGTGTCCGCACGTAAAGGTGTCGTAGGGGCTCTCCTCAGGCGAGGGGAACGGCCTTACGCCATGCAGCTTGCGATTGGTGTGAAAGTTGTCCTTGCGGCCCGTCAGTATCTTGTGGCCGTAGGCCTGATGGCCCACATCCCACACTATGCGGTCGTTGGGGGTGTTGAACACGTAGTGCAAGGCAACCGTCAGCTCCACCACGCCCAGCGACGATGCGAGATGACCTGGATTTTCGGCCAATTCCTCAACAATGTCGCGGCGCAGCTCGGCGCACAACCTGGGCAACTGAGCCACGTCCAGACGACGCAAGTCGCTTGGATACTGTATGTTGTCTAAGAGTCCTAATTTGTCGTTGTTCATGAAACTATATTTGAGATTTGCCTGCCCCTACCATTCATTTTATGGCGGCAAGGCAGATGCAATATGCAAAGTTAATGCAAATGGTTGAAAGCACAAAAAATAAAGATAGATATTTTGATGTAACAAAAATGTAACGCCTGTGCAATATATATGATGAGCAGAATGTGTATCTTTGCAACGTAATCAAAGAAAAGATACAATTTCTTTACAATTACACGGCTGAAAACTATATACATTATTAAATATAAGATGAAACAGAACCAGAGAATACTTGTTGTGGACGACGAACAGGACTTGCTCGAAATCCTTAAGTTCAATCTTGAAACCGAGGGCTACGAGGTGGCTACAGCCTCGTCGGCCGAGGAGGCGTTGCAGATGGACATAGCCTCGTTCTCGCTCTTGCTGCTCGACGTGATGATGGGCGGAATGTCAGGATTTGCCATGGCGCGCAAGCTGAAGGAAAAACCCACAACTGCCAACATGCCCATCATATTCCTAACAGCACGCGACACCGAGAACGACACCGTTACCGGATTCAACCTGGGTGCTGACGACTACATATCAAAGCCTTTCTCCCTGCGCGAGGTTATGGTTAGGGTGCGCGCCGTACTGCGACGCACAGCCACCAGCGCCGACGAGGGCGAGCCACAGGTGCTGTCGTACCAGGGCATCATTATGAACCTCGACAAGAAGACGGTAAGCATCGAGGGCGAGGACGTACCATTCACCAAGACCGAGTTTGAGCTGCTTAACCTACTGCTTAGCGAGCGTGGACGCGTATTCTCACGACAGGAGCTTATTGAGCGTATATGGCCAAAGGACGTGCTGGTGCTCGACCGAACCGTGGACGTAAACATCACGCGCCTTAGAAAGAAGATTGGCCCATTTGCCAAGTGCATCGTAACACGTCTGGGATTTGGCTACTACTTTGATGCTTAAAAACAATAAAAAAAGGCGTTCAAAACAATAAAAAAAGGCGCTAAAAACAATAGAAAAGGGCGCTAAAACAAAAAAAAAACAAACCGAAAAACTATGCGAATATCCGTTGGAACCAAGCTCTATCTCAGCGTGCTGTCCGTGTTCCTGGTCTTTGCCGTGGCATTCATCGTGTTTCAGCAAACCAGGGAGAAGCAGTATAAGGTGGACACCCTAAACCTTAAGCTGCAAGACTACAACACGCGCATGGAGGAATATCTGCACCTCTTTCCCGACTACTCGGAACAGGCGCTCGACGCTTACGTCAAGTCGCACAACATGCCCCATCTGCGCGTTACGCTTATATCGCCCAGCGGACATGTGATGTACGACAGCAGCCTTAAGCAATACGGACATGTTGCCAACCATGCCTCGCGACCCGAGGTGGCAGCCGCCTTGAGCAAGGGCGTGGGCTCTACCGTGGAGCGCAACAGCAAGACCGTCAACGGCGACTTCTTCTACTCGGCCACATACTTTGCCAACGACTCGCTCATCATTCGCACGGCCCTGCCCTACACCAGCGACCTTGCCAAGTCGCTACAGGCCGACCAACACTACATTTGGTTTGCATTCGGCGCCATATTGCTGCTTACCGTCATACTGTACCGCTTTACACGCCGACTGGACGACAACATTCAGAAGCTGCGCACATTTGCCACACGCGCCGACCACGGCGAGTCGCTCGACACAGAGGACCTTGTTGGCTTTCCTGCCGACGAACTGGGCGAAATTGCCGAGCGCATAATCAAGATTTACAAGCGATTGCAGACCACACGACGCGAGCAAGACGTGCTTAAACGCCAACTGACGCAGAACATTGCACACGAGCTCAAGACGCCTGTGGCAAGCATTCAGGGCTATCTGGAAACCATCCTGGACAATCCCAACACCAGCGACACGGCACGCGACATGTTCCTTAAGCGATGCTACGCCCAAAGCCAGCGCCTAACGTCGTTGCTGCAAGACATCTCAACCCTAAACCGCATGGACGACGCGCCCGAGATGATGGGCAACGAGCAGGTGAACATCTCGGACATCGTGGCCAACATACAGAAGGAAACGGCCCTGCAGCTGCAACATAAGCACATGGCTGTTGTCAACAATCTGCCACAAGGAATCGTAGTGAAGGGCAATCCCAGTCTGCTGTACAGCGTATTTCGCAACCTAACCGACAACGCCATCGCCTACGCTGGCGAGGGAACCACCATCACACTCGCTGCCACCCCAATCAACCGCCACGAAACCGACGACGACGCGAACTACTTGCCCAAGTGGCACTTCTCGTTCTGCGACAACGGCGTGGGCGTGCCCGCCGAACATCTGCCACGCCTCTTCGAGCGCTTCTACCGCGTGGACAAGGGACGATCAAGAAAAATGGGTGGCACAGGACTGGGACTCGCTATCGTCAAGAATGCCGTCATTCTGCATGGAGGCAGCATAAGCGTGAAGAACAACGAAGGTGGTGGACTGGCATTCGACTTCACGCTATAACAACACGAATTATCCACAAAAATGTAGAAGTTACGATCTCCGAACGAGGGCACAGAACCGTACCACGTAAGCTATACATTATCAATACTATAGCCATTTGCGTGGTACGGTTAGCATTTTAGCCTCCTAAAATATAGGGGTTGCATTATTTTCATATAAAAATTTTTCGATATTGTTTCTTCAGTTCTTAAATTATTGTTATTTTTGCAAGGTAATTTACAACTAACAGGCAGAGCCTATTTTTTAATTGCAAGAATTATATTGTCTAACTTTTAAAATTTACAGAAGAAACAGATAGAAACACAAGAATGAAACGCTAAAGGTTTTGCAATTATGAGAATTGCAACCTGTCAATGGGATTTAATCGGGGAAGACACAATTCCTCGCAATCATTAACAATGCGTTTCCGTTCTATACTTTTGATATTGAGCTTTATTGCTCTTGTTCTCTAATCATGAATACCGCCAATCATTCAACGCATGAGAACAAGCAGTAGGAAGGTTCACGCTAATAAGGCGTGGACTGTTCCTCGCTTGTTATGCGTTCAGGTCACTTGGCGGTAACCTATGATTAGACAGGCAGAGGAACGGTTACACGCTTTTTTTTGTATACATAATCCTATTGACCCACAGACAGTCACTTTTTTACTAACCAGGCACAACACGCTAAAAAAACAACACAAACCATGCGTGCCACAAACAAAATTATGTATATGAAAAATTTAAAGTATCTGTTCTTAATGCTTTTTGCCGTACTCGCGTTCGCATCGTGCGAAGAAGAAAACGAAGACCAGGAACCAACATTCTCTACATACTTCAAGATGAGCATAACCAACTGCGAGCGCGTAGGCGAAAATCTCAAAGTCGACTTCACGATGAAGAACATATCGGGAAAAGACCTGCAGCAAGTGCAGCTCAACGGCGGCAGCGTATGGGACATGTGTGAGGACAACACCGGAGAGAAATACTATTCGGAACTCTCGCTCGGCGAAAATTGGCAGACAAGCGTGCGCACCCCGATGAGCAAGGGCGAAATCATTATGGGATCGTTCCTCATCGAAGACTTCAACACATCTACCAAAGCCAACCGACTCAACCTTATATTCAACTGCTCATGCCAGACTCTCGACTTCGACGGACGCGGAGAGATTGACAACATTAAAATTGCCGACAACCGCATTCTGAGTAACGGCATTTGCACTAACGATCTCGGACTTGAATACACGCTCAAGAGCGCCACAAAGAAGACCGTAAACGGAAAGAATGTTGCCGAAATCATATTCACCGTGACAAACAACACCGGCAAAGACCTGTACGACTTCCAACTAACCACCGACGACGCAAAAGACAACACCAACGAGGAATACAACTATATGGGAATATCTCTCAATGGCTCCAACTTCCAGACAGGCATTGCCACCAAGCTGCGCCAGTCGGCAACACAGCAGTACACCGTCCGCATTGAGAATGTAAAGCCCAATGCCAAGACATTCTGTTTCGAACTGAGCTGTATCGCCAACAACTATCCATTTGGCGACCACGAGGTTGCATTCTACAACATTGCAGTAAAATAACTAAACCCATAAAACTATGAGAAAACCTTTCTATTCGATTATGGCAGCTACTTTCGCTGCCATAACATTTACAACACTATCGTGCAAGAATGGCACAAAGGAACAACCTACACCCAACGTTGAGCAGGCTGACACAACTGCCACCAACCCCACAGCTACGGCACAGCTAGAACAGCAGTCCAAAACCGAAGCCAACAAGCCCGGCGACCGCCCGACATTCCAGCTTGTGGGCAACGTGAAGACCTGCAAGTGGAAGAACGCCGAAGCCAACGGTGAGACCGTAACCTACGCCTTTGACGAGCAGGGCAACCTGACGACCATCAACGGTCGCAAGGAGAACATCTCGCGCAACAAGCAAGGACTGATAGAGAGATACGCGCTCGGCGAGAACGAACTCACAAGCTATTTGTTCAGCTACGATGCCGACGGCCGTGTGAAGAAGTCGTCGATGAGCGATGCTGACTCTGGAACCGACAACTACACATACAAGTACAACGACAAAGGCTTCGTAAGCTCGCGCTACTGCAAGGGCGAGATAAGCGAAATGGGGGCCGACGAACCGATAACCTACGAGGAAACCGTAACCTATGAGTACACCAAGGTAGACGAGCATGGCAACTGGACCAAGCGCACATGCCACGGTGCCACCGGACGCGACCCGTGGACAGAGACCCGCACAATAGTATATTATTAAACCAATAAAACATTGCATATGAACAAAAGAACGAAGTGCATGATATCGGCGCTTATAGCCACAACGGCAATTATGTGCTCATGCGGCAACAGCATAGACGGCTACAGTTTCACGGGCAACGGCGTGTTGGGAAGCATACCGGAGGCACGCGCCAAGTGCTACGAAGCATACCATTCGGAGGCCGACAACATGAAGAAACTAATGGAAAAAGCCCGCGACAAGCACGCCATCAACGTGTCAAGCGACGACTTTCTGAAGGAATACGAAAAGATGCAGAAGCGCATACACGACAAGATAGGCGACGACACGCGCAAGGCATTGGTTGACGACATGGCACGACTTGAGTCAGGCAAGGACTTCCCGCTTGAAGACAAGACAGGAATGAAATTCGGCGACTTGAACATTACCGCAAGGGTTGACACAGCCGACGCCATGGGCGGCTATATAACCGTAAAGCTCAAACGTAACGACAACTCACAGGTCACTCCTGAATTGTATTATCTCGGCAAGGCTGCCGATGGAACTGTAACAAATAAAGGTATGGCGCATTTCCACTCATACCAGAACTTGCAGTTCACAATCGGAGAGTACAACGCTTGCTCACTTGACGAGACTCTTGAAGACAACGACAAGTACGACAAGCAGATGCATTATCTCATGTCGCTCGACAGCATCGCCTCTATTGAGCTTGTCGACTACAACACATACTTCGACTATACCGACAAACGCGCAACGACAGAAGGTGTTGGTCCTGTAAAGATTGGTGCGAAGATAAGCGAAATGCCCGACTCGTGCTACATATACTGCTACAAGGAAGAGATACCGGTTAACCAGTCGGACATGACCGTTTGCGAGTTCAGCGACAAAATGCACACCACCCTCTTCACCGCCATCGGCGACGGCAAGGGAAAGATTAAGAGCATAGAGGTAGAGAAACTGCCGATAAAGCTCGGCGGAAAAGTAGCAAACACGCATACATTCGTCAGAGATGCTGTGGAGAAGCTAAAAGACGCAGCTGAATGGTCGTATGACTCGGAGTCGCAGAACGCCATCGCCTCGTTCGAGGGCGGCAAGGTGACGATAAGCTTCGGCAATCAAGTGTTCAACGAGAGTGGATGGGCAAAGTACCAACAGCTGCAGAAAGGCGCGAAAGGCGTAAAATTCGACTTCAACGACTTCAACGACTACGACACGTTCGAGACTTACACAATCAATGCTAAATAGTAACAAGAAGAAACCTATAAAAATATGAAAGCAAAAACTATCATCGGCATGGCTCTGGTGCTGTCGTCACTCAGCGTGCAGAACGCCAACGCCCAATTCTTCAAGAAACTCGGCAAGGTAGCGGGAGCTTTGCTTGACGCAACCACCGAATCGACTAAAACATCCAACAACAGCAACTCGTCAAGCAGCGACACAAAGGGCTACATTCCTCATATCGACTTCAAGGTGACATCGTGCGAGTACTGGGGCGACGAGGTGTTGCTGCGGTTCATAGTAATTAACACCTCGACGAGCGACATCACATTCCGCCCATTCTGGGGCGAAATAAACGACGCCTATGCCACCGACGACAACAACAACATCCACTCTATCAGCTTCAATGTAGGAGGCGAAGACGGTTGGGGCGGCGAGCTGTTCAAGACGTTGCCCTCTGGAGTGCCCGTCAAGGGATTCATCTCGATAAAGAAGGTGAGCACAAGCTGCCGCTTAATCAAGAGTGTGCGCTTCGGCGGCATTGTGGAGGACGGCAAGAACAACCAGAAGTTCAGCTACACAATAGGCTCCAACGCCATCAAGATGCCAAGCAACACCAATGCCGACAACATATTCGTGTCGCTGCCCATTCTCCAGTACAACCTCAACAGGGTTTACCGCGACAAGACCGGCAAGAATGTAATCGTAGACGCCACGGTGAAGAACATTGGAACCGACGCGTTCAAGCTGGCAGCCAGCGACGGCAGCGGACATGCAGTATACGACAGCGAGGGCAACTCCTACAAGCACACGATGACAATAGGCGGCAAAAGCATAGACAACTGGGACGGCGTTACGCTTCAGCCCGACATTCCTATGAAGGCATTAATAACAATACAGAATGTGCCTTCGAACATTCATGAGTTCAGCATCATAAAGCACAGAACCGTATGCGGCGACAACTATTATGACATACAGATAAAAAATCAGAAATTTTAATGCTCAAATGAAGAAGACAGACAATTTACTCTTGTCAACAATTATGTTGGCATCATTCGTCTTGCCGTCTCAGGTCTCGGCACAAACCGCTGACGAAGCCAAGGAGACGGCGTTGAGCTTCATGACCCAGAAAAGAGGTGGGGCTGTGAATCTCTCCACAGTTAACATCGGCAAATCTATTGCAAAGGTAAAGGGTAAAGGCGGAACAGCCGCCGACAATGGTGGTGTGTATGCCTTCAACGCTGAGGAAGGTGGCTACTGCGTAGTGTGCGCCGGCAACGGCAACACGCTGGTGGCGGGCTATTCAGACAAGGGTTCTATCGACCCAACCAACATGCCTGACGCCATGAAGGTGTGGCTTGCACAATACCGTGAAGCCATGACAGCCACAGACGCCACTACCGAACCGCATTGGGAGGGCAAGACGGTGGCTCCTGTGGCACCTATGCTAAAGACACAATGGAATCAAGGCGCGCCATACAACAGCAAATGCCCGTCCAACGGCACGAAGACGGTAGTGGCAGGTTGTGTGCCCGTAGCATTGGCTCAGGTGCTCAATTACTATCATCAGGACCGTAAGGGTGACGGCAAGCTGGAGTATGCCGACGTAGAGTCAGAGACCGAATACAACATCGACTACTCTACTACCACCTACGACTGGAACAACATGCTCAACACCTACGATGGCGTAAACGCTACAAAGACACAGAAGGATGCCGTGGGCAAGCTGATATTTGAGACTGCAGTAGCCAGCAAGGCAAAATTCGGTTATGACGAAACCAGCGCTTACCTTCCATTCGTTGCCCTCAACCGATACTACAATTATGAATGTATGTATGTGGAACGCGACCTGCATTATTATGTCGACATGGTACGCAGTTCCGATTACTACATCTCCACGGACAAATGGATGAGCATGATACAGGATGAAATGGAGGCAGGACGCCCCATCATCTATTCTGCGAGCGACGTGAGCGGCGGCTACATTGTCAAACCCGCGAGAAACCACGCCTTCGTCATTGACGGCATTGACGACAAGAACTATGTACACGTCAACTGGGGATGGGGCGGCGTTGCCGACGGATATTACGACGTGGCGATACTCAACCCGGGCGGAACATTCAATTACGAACAAGGCTATCGCTGCCAGCACTCCATGATTATCGGCATACAGCCGCGAACCACCGACTGGCAGGAGGCGTGTTATCAGCCGTTCCACGTGTGCGACTGGGCTGCTTCGCGTGGCGATGCCGTAAAGGCACCACAACACAACGCTAAGGCAGCACCGGCAAGAGCAAGCGAGAGTATTGTGACGTCGAAAAGCAACATGTATTACTTCATGGTCACCAATACGTACGACTCGAAGAAAAGAAACATTATAACCGTTCTTGCCAATAACGGTCATATAGTGACAAATCTTACTTCCGGAGTTTACCAACTGGACATTAAGGGATGGCCAGACATCACGCGCTACAATCTTTCAAATAGCTTCAAAAAGGTGCCGCAAGGTGTGGCTGACGGCGTATACGAACTGCGCTTGGCATATTATGACAAGGACAACAAGCCACAACTCTGCCCTATGCCAAAGCAACTCATACCTACCCTCGAAATCGTGAATGAAGGAACGGGCATGATAATACGTGGTTTGGAGGGAGAAGACCTTGTGAAGACTCTCACCATCGAAGATGTTACGCCTGCCAGCGAAATATATGCTGGTACACGCTTCTATCTGAACGTAAAGGCATCGGGTGCTTCACAGAACACCTACCTGCAGTTCCGTAATGTGAATACTGGCAAACTTTACGGCACCAGCGGATCAAGCTCTGTATCGTTCAATTTCGTCTACAACAACTACACAGCCACAACAGCCTTCAAGTTTGAGCCGAAGAACGTGGACAATAACTTCACCATGCCGGCCGGACGCTATCAGGTGTTGGTGCCAGAGGGACAGACTAAGGTGGTGATGGGAAAGGACATATATATAGATGTAGCGGAGAAGCCCAACTATCCTATCCTTGACGGCACAGACCTGGTGTATGCATACGACGGTTTAGTGATGGATAATGATGAGCTGAATTGTAAAACGTTTGAAAACGAATATTATTTGGACGGCTTTTCACCAGCCCTGAAATACGCTAACAAAATCACGAGTCCGGTGACTCTGCGCATATACGCAGTAAATCAGGACACCAAGGAGGAGCGACTATTGACCGTAATAGAGAACTGGACGGTAGGCACAACAATTCCATACAACAATCGCCTGTACCCGCTTACGGGCAACTATGAGTTCAAGTGCCGCTATCTGACACCCGACGGCGAACGTGCCGGACTGATGCCACGCGACTTTTACGGCAAGCCTTCTTATTGGAGATACGAGCTGAAAAACAACTTGAAAACACCCAATATGAAGCTCATCTCATGCAAGATGACGTCAAACAACGCTCCAGCCAAGGCGGCATACGCAGACGACACACAATATACAGCCAATCTGCAGTTCGATCTGAAGTATCACTACCCATACAATCGTGAGGACGGTGAGGAAATAAGCAGAAAAGCCGTCGTGAAGGCAATTTTCTACGACAAGGAAAAGGGCGAGATGGTGGCAGACTCGGTAACTAATGTGATATTGCAGCAGAACGTAACGCAAACCATCACGCTTACGCCCATGCTCTCGAAGAACGCCAAGTACAACGGAACGCTCTTTTTCAACGAAGAAGACTACAATAATGGACAATACTATACCTTCGTGGTTACGCCTGACGAGAAAAACATAGCCGACTTTACGGTTGATTCCGAAGGCTTCACAGGCATTGGCTCTATCAGCACATCCGACCAGGTGTTTGAGATAGGTGAAACGTTAAAGGTGTATGGTCTCAACGGAGTACTCGTCACTACTACAACCGTGACTTACGACCTATGGCCGCGCCTGCTCTCGACGTTGCCTCAAGGAGTGTTCGTACTGAAGTCGGGCATAAAGACAATAAAGTTCAGAAAATAAAAAGAAAAATTGCAGGACAGTAAAACTTTGCAAACAACATAAAATTAGGGCTGACACTTAATCAAAGGTGTCAGCCTTTTTGTAATCATTTTACAAAAACACATAAATAATAAATAAATAGCGCTCTATTCTTGTATTTCTCACAACAAAATCGTATTTTTGCAGTAAATCAAAACAATAGAAATATGGCACAATTCATCAATCCTTTCTCTGATTGGGGATTTAAACATATCTTTGGTCGCGAAATTTCTAAAGACTTGCTGATTTGTTTCTTGAACGACCTGTTTGCAGGCGAATTCGTAATTAAGTCGCTGGCGTTCGGCAACAAAGAACAAATCGGACTGTCGAAAGATTCAAGAGAGGTGATATTCGATATCTATTGCACAACGGACGAGGGCAAAGAGATTATCGTGGAAATGCAAAACCGAGGACAAGAACACTTCATTGACCGGGCTTTGTATTATACCTCACGCGTGATAGTAAACCAAGGCATAAAAGGCGAATGGGACTATGATATACGCCCTGTTTACACAATATGCTTCATGAACTTCGTCGACCCGTTGCTGCCATTGGGCAAATTACGAACGGACATGATACTCGCAGATAAAGACAATGGAAAGATGGTGTCTGACAAGATACGCATGGTGTATCTAATGCTGCCGTTCTTTGAGAAGACAGAGACAGAGTGTGAAAACGATTTTGAACGTTGGATATTTGTTTTAAAGAATATGAATACATTTGAAAGAATGCCATTCCTGGCTAAAAACGCAGTATTTAAGAAATTGGCTGAGATTTCTGACCTTAGAACTCTCAGCAAAAAAGACATGGACAAATACGAGGATAGCATCAGAATTATGCGCGACGCCTACGCCACATACAAATACGCCATAAAGACAGGCTTGGAAGACGGACGAAAGCAAGGATTAGAGGAAGGAATGGCGCAGGGAATGGCGCAGGGTATGGCGCAGGGAATGGCGCAGGGAATGGAAAAAGGTATGGCGCAGGGAATGGAAAAAGGAATGGCGCAGGGAATGGAAAAAGGTATGGCGCAGGGAATGGAAAAAGGTATGGAAAAAGGAAAGGCTGAGGCTGAGCGACAGAAGAACATTGAGTTTGCAAAGCTCATGCTAAGCGATGGCGACTCTACAGAAAAAATACAAAGATATACGGGGCTTACGGCAGAAGAAATAAACGAAATTGCACAAAGCCTACATTAATAATGTAATCTCACAAAGCCTACATTAATAAGCAAACCATTAAATATAGCTATTGCGTGGTACGGTCTCCGAACCGTACCTCCTACAAGCCCCATTCGCACGCTCCAAATCCAAAGCATAATCCGCAGTCTTTACCTTGCAGAATAATGTCGTTCATCAACATTTTACGTCTATTCGCACAGAGCCAACACCACACATTTCTTAATTTCTGTCTGCCGATACTTCATATCTATCCCCTTCTTTCTCCTTATTACATTCACATTTTTATTAACAATCTTTAGGGCGCAAAAATTTTCTGTATTTTATTTGCTCGTCATGACAACCGAACAAAATAAAAGTAGTAAATTTGTATTTTCTAACACCCTATAGGTGTTTTTCAAATTATTTAATTTAATAATTAAAAACCACAAATGACAGAAACCCTTCAACAAAAGTGCCTTAAGGCTTACTACAAAACCGATATTGAACCAACGCTCGACCGACTGCTTCAGGTGAAAGACATCGTCTCAAATTTTGAACTTGAAGGAGCCGACCGCCTGTTGAGTGCCCTTAAAATGAAGCACATGGACCTTGACGAGATTGAACGTCTGGCAGAATATATATATCAGGCTCGTGAGAAAATGGATAAGGAACTCGTGCGACTTCATAAATACGAAGAGGTTTTTAATAGTGATTTTGCCACCGACCACAATTTTTATTACAATTCCGTAAGTGAGATTCTCCGGCATATGCGCAGCCATATGTCGCCATTGAAGACCATATTCAGGAAATTCTGCCCAAGGAAGCATCCCACGCCTGCCGAATGTGCAACTTTTGGCATACAACAGAAGTCGGCAATCGAAGAGTCGTTATTGGGCAAGAATGTCTACGAGTTGAATCTATTCGACTTGTCCACCTATCCGTCTGTTGTGCAAGGCTTGTTTTCCGAGCTTATAAAATTCTTCAGGGCAGAAGAAGAATGCATGAACCTGTGCACGGAGATTCTGAAGGAAGAGATGGAGATTCGTAACGACCCAACAAGAAGCAAATGCTCTCTGGACTCATATAGAAACAAGGCATACAAGCGTCTTAAGAATGAAATAATGCTTATAACTGAAGACACGGTTAACAGCCTTAGAGAGATAACACCTGCATATCAGAGTTACCTAAACTATGCCTCAGAAGAGGGATTTGCGCAAGGTGAATTTCATAAGCACAATCATGCCGAAATGGAGCACTTCTGCATTATAGAATGCTTCACGGATACCGCTGACATCACTCTGGAAGAAAAGGCTCTGTGGGGCAACAATCCCAAAACCGTAAAGAAGATAAAGTATGTGATAAGTCATTTTGACGAACTCTTGCCACCTGACTTCAAACATAAGGACATGGGAATGTACGAGTATATATTCTGTCAATGGGCGTTGCCCAACAATGTGAAAAAAGCTCTTGAGTATTTCATCAGCCATTACAAAGGCCAGCATAAGGTAGTGAAATATGCTGCCGTGAACAACCATAGACAGAAATACGAAAAGGATGCTCCAGCTGTAAAGCGCTTCCTTTCCAACATTAACGTACTGTTTACCGACAGCAACGACGAGGATTTAATGGGAAACATAGCCTAAAAAGTAGATTTGTTTTTAGGGTTTTTATCTGAAATATACAAAAAGTGTATCGGCCGACTATAGCTGATACACTTTTTTAGTTTACATAAGTATGGTTTGGTGGAGTTTTCAAGGAAAGTAGATTGATTTTGCATAAAAAGTAGATTGGGACAGAGTGTTCAATCTACTTTTTGCCTTTTTCCAATCTAATTTCGGCTTTTTCAATCTACTTTTTATCGCAAAAGCAGAATTGCAACGCATTGAAAACCAGTATTTTCACGGCAATACGTAATCTAATTTATTCCTTGGCTACCAACGAAAAAACAGCGAAATTTGCATTGTCTTAGTAAAACAAAGACTACCCGATGAGTGAGTTCGAAATCACAAGACGGGGAATGATGGTACTATAAAATACAGCATGGATTCCTCTTCGATTGCTGTCGTACCAGAGAGGACATTTTAATACCGATATAAACAATGAAAAAGGTATTGAATCCTAACTTTCAGGCAGGCTCAACAACATGCAACGAGCCTCGCCCCATCGGAGACATTCTCGCCGAGATGCTCTCAAGTGACTCACCCCTCGCCAACGGCCGTCGCAAGCTGCTGACATACAAGCCCAACCTCGCACAGAAAGGAGGCCAAGCATGAAAAGGGACATTTTGCTGTGCATCGACTTGCAGGCTTTTCTGCAGACCGACGACCTGGTGGACGAGAACAAGCCCTACTACGGCACTCTGACGCTCGACGACGAATACCACGCTCAATTTGTGGAACGACCGAGCAGAGCCTACACAAGGCGCAACATGAGAATCTTCGACGGACAATACATCACCCTAACCTATCGACCGAGAGACGGACACATTAGATTCAACTTCAAAGAACTACAACCGGTGTATCTGCTGAACAGCGACATGTATGCCGACGGAGTGAGAAACGAGATTCGCATGGCACTAAAGTGCCTGTCTCTTATACACATCTGACGCTGCCGACGATACTCCTTGTG
>ERZ1027181.472-NODE-472-length-20155-cov-18.085771_pt1 | contig 20155 bp, 23 predicted proteins | sample MGYA00519247_ERZ1027181 | MGnify/ENA primary metagenome ERZ1027181 (study PRJEB26926, sample SAMN06164415) | human gut metagenome | biome: ENVO:00009003; feature: ENVO:2100002; material: ENVO:00002003 | host: Homo sapiens | place: USA | collected 2012 ...
AGAATCAATTTTTATTTTGTAACAGCTTTTTACTCTTTGTACGATATTTGCATGGAAAGAAGGCATGTGCCAATGATATTATGGTTATCACTTGACGGTTGCGCGGAACGGTATGAGAGGCAAGCCTCCTTGGTTTCGGGCGTTGCCAAGCATGAAGTTGCGGAAGCAATAGCGTACGGCACGTGGGACAGCCACCTTTTCTGAGCTGACGATGATGCAGTCGTGCCAGTCGTAGCGAGCAGCGGCACGATGGAACTTGCCGTCGGATCCTGCCACCTCAAAGCCCTGTATGCCGTAGAGCGGATAGATGCCGCCGTCGGTATTCGAGAGTTTCACGATCACCTCATTGCCGTTGACCGTCAGATTCTCGAATGTTGGGTTCTTCGAGATAAGCCCCTTTACGCCGTACGTGTCGGTGAGGGCACGATAAGCAAGGCGCTCGCCCACCTTACGTTTCTGCGAGGGATGAATCTGCTTCATCTCCCATGCGTAAGCACCGTCGTTGTTGCCGATAAATCCACAGTTCTTTATCAGCTTTGAGGCTTTATACTGCTGTTCACGCAGGACGGCAGCGTTAGTGCCGTCAGCATCGTCATACCAGTAAGGAGCTATCTCGACGAAGTAGAAGGGAATGTCGCCGCATGCGAAAGCCTTTCTCCATTGGGTGACGAGCAGTCCGAGACGGCGTGCATAATCGTCCATGTGATAGCCCACATTGGAGCATCCCTGATAATAGATGATGCCCTTGACGGTGAATTTCTCTATCGGCGAGAACGTGCCGTTGCCCCATACCAAGGGTCTGTAATAGTCGGTCTTTATGGCGTCGATGGATTGCTTGTCTAACTTCTCGTCGGTATTGGCTTTGAGATTCTCCTGACTGAGCCACGACTCCACGCGCGTTCCTCCCTTGTTGGCCTCAATCAGTCCGACCGGCACACCAAGACTCTTGCTGAGCAGACGACCGAAGAAATAGCCCGTGGCGGAAGCTCCCCGTACGGTGGACGGCGACACGACGGTCCAACGGGTGTCTGCGTCCTGCTCCGGACTCATCGACATGCGCGACGGTATCTTGGCATAACGTACGCCGCTGAAGTTGGCGGCGTCGATGACAGCGTCGTTATATCCCTCCACGGGACATCCGTCGAAGCCGTGGACGGGCATCTCCATGTTGGACTGTCCTGCGCAGACCCACACTTCTCCCGAGAGCACTCCCTTTATGGTGGTCTGCTCGCCATCGTCGAAGGTTATGGTGAGTGGCGTGAAGCTGGGCTTCGGCGTACGTACACGAACCTCCCACGAGCCGTCCTTTGCGGCACGCGCCGTTACGATGTCCTTGCTCCATGACGTGCTTACGCGGACCATCTTTCCCGGCGTGTCCCATCCCCATAGACGGGCTTCCGAGGAGCACTGCAGAACCATGTTGTCCGACACAAGATGATGAAGCCTTACCTTTGCCTGTGCTCCGAAGGACATAAAGGCGGCTGCCAATAACAGTAATGATTTTCTCATTTTCATATATATTATATGCTTACGTGTGTTTTATTATAAAATCCAATCAAAATTACGCATTATCCACGAATATTGCAAGTAGAGACGACTATTGTGGCTGAAAAGGCTTGGTATCTGCTAAAAAAGTGTTAATTTTGCAGTCTCTAAGGATAACAATAATATTATTTTTCACACATTCATTTCACACTAAGTATATAATTAAGTATATAAGAGGATGAAAACATTCAGTCTGAAACCACAGCTTCTTACGTCCCTCAAGACGTACAACCGACAAACCCTGACAGCCGATATCATGGCTGGTATCATCGTAGGTATTGTCGCCCTGCCGCTTGCCATCGCATTCGGCATCGCCTCCGGCGTAACCCCTGAGAAAGGCATCATCACCGCCATCATCTCCGGATTTATCATCTCGCTGCTTGGCGGCAGCAAGGTGCAGATAGGCGGACCCACCGGCGCTTTCATCGTCATCATCTACGGCATCATACAGAAGTATGGCATAGAGGGACTGATGATAGCCACCGTCATGGCTGGCGTGTTCCTGCTGCTGTTCGGTCTGCTGAAGCTCGGCACCATCATCAAGTATATTCCCTACCCCATCGTGGTGGGATTTACGAGCGGTATTGCCGTGACCATCTTCACCACACAGATAAAGGACCTCTTCGGACTTACCATAGAGAGCGTGCCGTCTGACTTCATCGAGAAATGGGGATGCTACATCTCTCACTTCTCCACTGCCGACCTCTGGTGCTCCATCGTCGGCATCCTCAGCGTTGTTATCATAGCCCTCACTCCGAAGGTGAGCAAGAAGATTCCGGGATCGCTCGTTGCCATCATCGTGATGACCGTCGCAGCCCTTATCCTGAAGAACTATTTCGGCGTGACCACCATCGAGACCATCGGCGACCGCTTCTCTGTAAGCAGCGCCATCCCCGACGCTCACATGCCAGCCATGACATGGGACACCATCAAGAGCCTTGTGGCTCCTGCGCTGACCATCGCCGTGCTGGGCGCCATTGAGTCGCTCCTCTCTGCTACGGTGGCTGACGGTGTGATAGGTGCGCACCACAACTCTAACACGGAGCTGGTGGCTCAGGGTCTTGCCAACATCGCTTCGCCCATCTTCGGCGGCATTCCTGCCACCGGTGCCATCGCCCGTACGATGACCAACATCAACAACGGCGGCAAGACTCCGGTCAGTGGCATCGTGCATGCCATAGTGCTCCTGCTGATCTTCCTCTTCTTCATGCCTCTCGCCAAGTACATCCCTATGGCTTGTCTTGCCGGTGTGCTCGTGATAGTAAGTTACGGCATGTCAGGATGGCGTTCGTTCTTAGCGCTGATGAAGAATCCGAAGAGCGACGTAACGGTGCTGCTCATCACCTTCTTCCTCACCATCATCTTCGACCTTACCGTTGCCATTGAGGTGGGACTCATCATCGCCTGCCTGCTCTTCATGAAGCGTGTGTCTGAGATTACGGACGTGAAGGCTGTGACGGACGAGATTAACGAGGAGAGCGACATGATAAAGGACAATGCCGAACACCTAACCATCCCTGAGGGAGTGGAGGTTTACGAGATTAACGGTCCTTACTTCTTCGGTGCCGGCAATAAGTTTGAGGAGGTGATGGCTGCCTTCGGCGACCGTCCCAAGGTACGAATAATAAGAATGCGCAAGGTGCCGTTCGTCGATTCCACCGGCATCCACAACCTCACCAACCTCTGTGAGATGAGCCATAATGAAGGCATCGAGGTGGTGCTCTCGGGCGTTTGCGAAAAGGTGCACAAGCAGCTGGAGAAGGCACGCTTCTATGACATTCTCGGCAACAAGAACATCTGCTCACACATCAATCTTGCCCTGGAACGTGCAAACGAAATAATCGGGGAGAAAAAATAAAAAGGAATAAAAAAATATAGGAATGCACGCCACTCCTACAGTTAGATAATAAGAAAAGGAGTTAAGAAGTTTTGGCTTCTTAACTCCTTTATTTATAAAATCAAAACTGAACAATTCAAGATCGCGGGCAAAGCCGAGAATAATTCAAAATTCCTAATTCAAAACTTTATATATGCTTTGTCGCGCATATCGCTTAGCTTCTGAAGCATTTCTATTCTGCGCTGGTCCAGCTTGCCCTGCTTAATGCGCTTCTTGTTATACTTCCACCAGTTGAGCAAGCCTCTCGACTCCTCCTTCTTCTTATCAGGAAACTGGCGGTGCACCTTTACGTAAGCGCATAAAGCATCATAATTGTCCTGCCATGCCTCAGCACGGCTTTTCTTTTCAGCCATAACAACAGCGTAACACTTATTCAGCCAGCTTCTCGCCGATGCGGATGACGTATTCGCTCATGAATGAAGCGCCCGGCTGGAGGTGGTTCATCAGATATTTGTCGCGCAGCTGACCCTTATAGCCGAGATGGTCATGCACACCGTACCACGGCTCAAGGCAGATAAACGGAGCCTTCTTGCCGTAGGGAGTCCACACGCCTACGCACGGAGCGCTGAACTCAACGCTTACCTCAGCCTCACCCGTAACAGGAGAAAGGATGTCTATGGCATGAATCTGGCTCTGGTCAAGGATGACAGCGTCGTCCTTGAAGTCTTCCTCCGTAAATGCCCACAGTCCGTCCTGCACGCCTTCGAGAGCATAGCGGTCTGACGTGATGCAACCCTCATGATTGCCGTAAATGCGTTCGATGTGTCCGTTATTGTCGAAGCGCAGCACGCCCTTCACGTCGTCGCCCTCCTTCACACCCGGCAAGCGGAATGCGGGATGAGCGCCAATCTGGAAATGAATCTCCTTCGTATCGGTATTATATACATGCCAGATAACGTGTATCTCGTTGTCCACAAGCTTATATGTCACGGAGAGCATGAAGCGGTAAGGATACTGGCGCAGCGTATGCTCTGTCTCGCTGAGCACGTACGTAACCTTGTCGTCAGAATGACGGAGGAGACGGAAGTTCATGTCGCGGGCGAAGCCGTGTCTGCCCAGCTGGAATGTGCCGCCCTCCGTGCGATACGTTCCCTGATAGAGTCCGCAAACGATGGGGAAGAGAATCGGAGAACGGCGTCCCCAATACTTGTCGTCTCCCTGCCAGAGATACTCGTGTTCGTCTGCGTCCTTGATGCTCTGCAATTCTGCTCCGAGGTCTGACACTTCTACGGTCAGAAATTCGTTTTGCAATGTTTCCATATAAAAAAGTGATTATTTATTCTGTACGTTCCTTAAACTTCTCAAGCAACCACTCTCTCTGCTCGTCAATGGTAAGCTCCGAATTGTCGAGGAGGATGGCGTCGTCAGCCTTACGGAGCGGCGACACCTCACGGTGAGAGTCGGCATAGTCGCGCTGCTGCACATTCTCAAGGATGGTGTCGAAGTCGGCAGGCATTCCCTTTGCCTCAAGCTCCTTGAAGCGACGGCGTGCACGAATCTCGGCTGTAGCCGTAACGAAAATCTTAAGCTCGGCATCGGGGAAGACCACGGTGCCGATGTCGCGACCGTCCATCACCACGCCTTTCTCTCTGCCCATAGCCTGCTGCGCTGCAACGAGACGCTCTCTTACGAAAGGAAGGGCTGCAACCTGACTGACGTGCTGCGATACGTCGATGGTGCGTATCTCGCGCTCCACGTTCTCGCCGTTGAGATATGTCTCCACCTTGCCCGTCGCAGCGTCACGGCGGAAGCTGATGTCGATGTCATTGACAGCAGCCTTCAGACGCTCTGTGTCCAGACTGCCGTTCTCACCGAACATTCCGCCACGCATGGCAGCAAGAGTGACGGCGCGATACATGGCGCCGGTGTCAACGTATACGTAGCCCACCATCTTGGCAAGGTCTTTCGCCATCGTGCTCTTGCCACAAGAAGAGTGACCGTCGATGGCTATCGTTATTTTCTTCATAGTTATATAAAGTAAGTGTATGTGATTATTATTTATAAGCTAAACGCCACATTGCCCATTATGGAAGAGCTTGAGACGTGATACTTGCCGTAAGCTAAGCTCAGCTTGAAGCGGTTAAGGCTTACACCGGCACCAAGCGAGAGTCCTGCCATGTGGCTGCTTCCTCCTTCTGCATCATTGATGTTCATCTCGTGCGAACGGCGGATGTTATATCCTGCCGCCAACCACATCGACTGTGACAGCGTGGCGTCCACGCCCACCGTGAAGTGGTCGGCAAAGCGATAGTTCCAATGCGTGAGGTCGCCCATTGTGAGGGATATGCGGAAGGGCGTATGGCTGATTTTCTTCGACACGCCCACCTGGAGGTCGAAGGGCAGCGCGTCATAGTCCTCCTCATAAGCCTTGGTCTGTCCGCCGAGGTTCTTGGCAACGATGGAAGCTGAGAATTCGGATTCGGGATTATAATAGTTGACACCGAGGTCGAATGCCACGCCCCATGACGAATAGTCGCCGATGAACGAAGACACCACCTTGGCTGTCACGCCACCGGCAATGCGGTCGGAGAGCATGTAAGAGAAATAGCCAGCCATGGCAATGTCCTTGGCTGAGAAGTCGCCGGTCTGTTGTCCGGAGGCGTCAGTCTGCTTCATGGTGCCATAATTCATAAACTGTCCTGACACAGCCCACGTTGCACGTTCGCCTACGGCACGGTTGAACGACGCACTGGCTGTGGTCGATCCTGCCATGTACGTCATAAAGTTGAGAGCCAGCTGTTTGTCGCTGACAGACGAAAGCAGCGCAGGATTGTGGAATATGAGCGAAGCATCGTCTTCGATGAGGGCAATGCCGTCGCCGCCAACCGCAGCTGCACGTGCCGAAACCGGGAGACGAAGAAAATTATAGGCGGTCTGACTCTCCTGCGCCACACCTTTGAGTGGCAGGAGAAGAAGCGACACCATACATATAACTAATATGCAGACTTTGTTCATTCTTGGATATATCTTATGTGAATGTATCTTTTTCTGAAGATACAAAATTGAATGTATCTCTTATTGAAGTTACAAATTTAGACAAAAAAAACGAAACAAGGCGGTATGAATTAGGATTTATCAGTAATTTTGCAGAATAATTAGTTCCAGCCGGCTGGCTTCATCACCACCTTCGTCTCCATAGGTGTGGGCTACCTGATCATACAATTCCTGTAAGAAATGAGAAAATCAATTATATTAGCACTATTCACAACGGCAGCAATGCCACTAAGCACGCTGGCTCAAGGCACCAACGACGGATTCGGAGAGGAGGAAGTGGACCTCAAATCGCTCTACGAGATGGTCACCAAGCATGAGCAGAAGTCGAAAGCCTTAGAGCTATACATTAATTATGGAGCAGCGGCTCAAGCCACACACGACTCGCGAAACGGCGAATGGGGCGCACGCATATACAACCGCTACCTTAAAATAGAGATGGTGGGATGGCTGACAGACCATATTTATTACCGCTTCCGCCAACGCATCAACAAGTCGAACGTAGAACAGAGCGAGGACAACTTCTCCAAAGCCAACGACTATATGATGGTGGGATGGAAGTTTAACGACCACTGGAGCATCCAAGGCGGCAAGAAATGTCAGGCGCTCGGATCGTTCGAGTTCAGCGAGAACCCGCTCTTCATCTATCAGTATTCAGACCTGGAGGGCAACATTGACAGCTCAAAGGGAGCCATAAACGTGGTGTATAACCCCACGCCAGACCAGCAGTTATCCGCCGAGGTGAGCAACACCTACAACGGCAAGCTGGCAGACGAGTTCGGCAAGGAAGCCAAGATAAGCGACGGAAAGATGACAAGCGACGGCAATGCGGAGCCGAAGCCCGACATCGCCCTGCTCCAGAAAGCCAGTGCGCCGCTGACATACGCCTTAGGATGGAACGGAAAGTTCTTCGGCGGCAAGCTACAGACGCGATGGTCATACATGCTCCGCACGCAAGCCAAGGACAAGTATAGCCAGCTGATACGCTTCGGACAGAAGCTCAAGCTCGACCGCCTGCAATGGTACGTCGACTATAGCATCTCCTTGGACGACCTTGACCGCATGAAGATAACGACGCGCGAGGTGGCAAAGGTGCTGGCGCCGACAGAAACAGACCTCTATATGGGCAAGATATGCAATCTGGCTCTGGTGACGAAGATGAACTGGCAGTTCACGCCAGACTGGAACCTCATGCTGAAAGGCACGTACGAGACAGCCAGCATGACACAGTCCGAGCAGTTCAGAAACTATCGTAAGGCATACGGCTACGTGGGAAGCGTGGAGTATTATCCGGCACGCAAGCAACAGCAAGACCTCAGATTCTACCTTGCCTACATGGGAAGGAAATATAGCTACAGCAAGCGGAGCACGCTGACGGACTATAACACAGACCGTATAGAACTGGGAATGATATACAGAATGAAGCTGCTGTAATGGCGTGAAGATGTCAAGGAAACTGCAAAACGGTTCGCTTTTTACAAATGTTACAGCCCTCAACCCCATCATCGGCTATAAGGCAAGCTCAAAGGTGGCTAAGGAAGCTCACGCAACAGGTCGCTCGGTTTATGACATCGTCATCGAACAGGGACTCCTCAGCAAGGAACGCCAGATTCGCTTCTATGCCGACAAGCTGAACGTATCGCCAGCCTATCTTTCACGTCTGGTGAAGGAAATAAGCGGATCCACCATCAACGAACACGCCACATCCTTGGTATACAAGGAAATATGCAACCTCCTCACCCAGACCGACATGTCAATGGGCGAAATAGCCGCACACCTCAACTTCAGCGACCAAAGCGCTCTGACCAACTTCTTCAAGCAACGGTCAGGAATGTCGCCGCTGGCGTATAGGAACAAGTAAGGAGGCGTTTCTGTAGACGGTACGACGCACAAGGTAATATCAAACAAATAAAGAAAGAAAGGACAACACTATGCACATCGAAGAAAGTTTCATTTGTGGCAAGCATACAGCAGCCGACTGTGAAGACGGCATCGTATGCACACCCAACTTCGTGGCTGTAATCGACGGCAGCACAAGCAAGACACCCTTCCGACTCGACCCAACGATGAAGAACGGACGCTTCGCCATGCTGCTCATCCGCAACTATATCCGCCAGATGGCTGCCGAAGCCACGCTGGAGGAGTTCTGCCAGGGCATAACGAGCCGCATCGCAGAGGAATACGCAGAGCGCGGCATATCCGAACGCATGGCTGCGCATCCAGAGGAGCGTCTCACCGCTTCTGCAATAGTATACAGCGAACATCGGAAGGAGGTATGGATGGTGGGCGACTGCCAGGCCATCGTAGACGGCGTGTTCTACGAAAACCCGAAGCCTTGCGAGCAGGAGACAGCCATGCAGCGCGCCGACATGATAAAGGGCGGCATGACACCAGCAGACGCCCGCCACGCCATAGAGCCGCAGATAATAAAGGCAATGCTCGAAGGCCAGAACCGCCTGTATGCCGTAATAGACGGCACGACGATATACATGCCCGGCACACGACTTGTCAGCGTATGCAGCTCCGCCGTGCTTGCCTCCGACGGCTACCCCACTCTGCTGCCCACGCTTCGCGACACCGAAAAGGCGCTGGCAAAACAACTCGCCGACGACCCGCAGAACATCCGCAGCTTTGTGGCTACGAAAGGTCTCGTTGAGGGCAACAAGAGCTTCGACGACCGGGCATATGTAAGGCTAACCGTATAGCTGCCGTTTTGTATGATAGTTCGCATTCGCACTATCCGCCACAGCACAGACATTCGGCGCAGTGTGTAGACTGTGTATCAACCTATCTTCCAGACGGTGATGCCAAGAGCAGACGGCATCATCGACTGGATGATAGGTTGATACGTAATTTTATTTTTTGATTACCAGACGGTTGTTGTCCAGCTCAACATGATGGGCAAAAGAAAGGGCGGTGCCGTCGAATACTGCCGACACGTCAATGCCACGGCACACCAGCTCGTCGATTAGCGCCTGGTCATGGGCTGCACGCACAGAGTTGAAGCCACGCTTTCCAACCTGACTATTGAATGATCTGACAAGTGAAGTGAGTGTACCGGCTGCGAAACGCGCAGCGAAATCGTTGTAAAATGAATTGTTCATAATGACTTGTTTTTGAAATTAAACTTATTTCCACATCGTATCTTGACCACCGTGGCTGTCGTGCTCGGTTGGTGCAGATCAAAGCTGCTCTTGATGTTTCGGGGGCAAAGGTATAAAGAAAATATGTAATAGGCAAAGAAACGGGAGGGAAAATGGCGCTATAATTGTATACAGCTGATAGGAATGGGCGCTTAACTGAAAGCCTATTCCCTTTGAAAAAACAAATGGAATAGGCTATTTTTATAAGTCACAATTTGAGCCAAGAAACTTCTTTATCGAGTTTCCTATGGAATATAAAAGCTCGTTCGTTATCGGACCGCTCAATTGTCTTGTATGAATGACTAACTTTCGGAGACTCTCGGAAACTTGTCCATCGTAATGAATCCAATATTTTTGGTCTGCATTAGGCAGACCTGTCTTGCGGAAAGTCACTCCAAAAGTATCATCAATTTGTCTGTTGTTTCCTTGGTTGACAATATAACTGCCGCAAGCAAGAACAACAACGGGGAAAGATTGTATGAACTTTGATTCCTTGAACAGTTTAAGTTTTGATTCTATAGTGTCCTTTGGGGCATCGGCAGAATGGCGAGCACAAACATTATTGAGTTCCGTACAGAATGCCATTTCTTCAAAATCCAATTTTCCTGCAACATGTTTTCTGTTTGTATAAACAGTATCGATTATCTTTTGATACTTGCTCCATGTACAACCCTCTCCCTTTTTCGGACGGATATTCCAAAGGTCATCTAAGTTCTTGCCATTTAGCTCATTCAAACACTCAAACGTATGCTCGTCATTAATCTTTTTCAGTTCGTTTGATGATTCACAACCAACAAACAAAATATTGGAATCAGGGTTACCCTGTCCTATATAGAAATTGTTTTTGTTGCATTCCAGCACAAACTCTTTAAATAGCTGGTGTTTGTCTGTCATAATTGTATTTTATGTGGTTGCATACGGTGCTCGGATGTCGTTGAGACGCACAAGACAATTGCTTGATTTTAGATTGAGAGAGACGGTGAGCGAGGAGGGTCTTCATGGCTTTTGGCTTAACAACTGGGCTGTCTCAGAAAATTCATTTATCAATTTTATCATGTTAGGATTATCGTTCCTTACAATTATAGTCGCTTCATTAACCACGCCGTCAGCATCAACCAAAGACGTGCTCATTGTTGAATAACACAGCTTGGTATCTAAACCTTCAAACCAATGTCCAAATAAACGACTACGCATAGCCTGTTTTCCATCACCAGTTGAGCAGATATAAAGTAATGCTACTTGATTTTTATCGAAAAACTCCTCTACTATTGACATTATTGTATCCTTCACCTTCGTATCACGAGGTGATTTTCTATTGTTAAGATTAGCAATAATTAGCTGATAAGCACCTTCCTGTATTATCATGTCATCATACATAAAACTGACAGCAAGTTTCACATCATTATCAGTAACGAAACGATACGAACCGTCTTTTTCAAATAACTGAACATGATATGGAGTTATGGAATTTATCTTATCTACAGAAAGGACATTAATCATAACACGCTGAAGTTTTTAGCTTCCTTACCAGTTTCTTTGCGGTACTCATCGCGCATACTTTTCTCCAACTCAGCTACAAAAGCTTTCTTTTTTTCTAAAGAAGCCTGGAATCTTCTCAACGCTTCTTCTCTTGTTAATTTCTTTGTTTCCATTGTCCACTGTCTTTATCTCATACTTTATATTTGCAAATCTACAACATTAAATCCAAACAGCAAAATCTTTTCGGAGATTTATTGCTGTTTGGATTCTTAACAGACTGCTATATAAAACCGAGTTGGTGAAAATATATGCCATATCTTCCAGCATAGGCACATCTCGCTGTGCATCAACAGAATGAAGGCATGCAGATAAGCACAAAAACGACTTATCTGCCAGCCTATCTTTCAGCCTATCAGCGAGCACTCGGAGATATTCATCTCTATTTTTTATCCCAACCGGCTTATAATCAAGATATTTTAGCTAAATTTGTAAGCAAAACTGAAATATATGATACTAACAGATTCAATGCTCGACGCCGCATTCCGCTTCAGAGAAACAGAATCATGGAAAATGCTTGATGACTCAAATATTTTTGCAGTCAGACTATCTAACGGACAAAACGTCTACTGCACCATAATGGGCAACGGAGGGGAGCACTATTCACTCGGTATCATTAGTGTTTGGCGCAGTTCATTAAACCCAAATCCCTATTATCATTCTCAAGCTTTTTAGGATAATAGTCACCAAGGAATCGGATTTCATCAAAGCATACACTATTAGAGTCTTTCTGATACTTCTCTATAATAGAAATGTATCTTTTGTCATTCTCTATATCGTGATGCAATTTAGACATATCTTCGCTAACTGTCCATGTGCAACAATTTAATGCTCCACCCCATTTCTCGATGAATACTTTCATCTGAACTTGATAAATTCTTCCTCTATAATCTGGATATAAAGCAATAAAATGACTCATTGCTTCATTATCAAGTTTTGTATTGCCAATTCCTGGAACAATAATAACATCACGCGTCTGAAGAGCGTTGATATATGCCCAACTTAATTCGTTATATTCAGAAAGATTCAACTCTATAACATAAAAATGTTCCATCAAGATATTACGCATTTGAGTCGCAATACCATCATCATATACAGAAAGATTGGTTAACACTACAGGTTTCCCTTCTTTTTGTGCGCCGACAAATCTTAATATTCCATCCGTATGCCCACAAACATCCTTTTTATCCCATGGTAGCCATACTATAGTTATATCATCACAAGTTGAATTACATTCTTTAGGTTTGAAAGAATCACGAATTTTAGATTCTATCTCCTTTTTAGATAATCCTTCGTTTTCTATGATCACCTTGTCTGTCATTACAATAAAGGATTTAGTGGTGTAAGTATTTGGTTGTTCTATTTCGCCAACAACAATATTTCCACCATCAATAACCAAAGAAGAATGATTAACGATTAAATTAGTTCTATCAATCTTCTTCATTACTTTATCTACGTCTGTAATGTATTTTTCCTTTCCTCTTAGATAGTCGGGATTGTAGACAAATTGGGAGAAACGATCACATGCAAATTGTATCGGCATATAATCACGACACCAATAATCCTTAGTTAAAGGAAGCGTTTCATGCGCTACGTTATTAGCATCCAGAATTTCACAAACATACTTATAGATATTGGGATAATCTGTACGTAGCAACTGTGAAAAAAACACTTTGTCTTTATATTGTTCTGTTATCATAGCTTTTCAACTCGTTTAAATCCCCATAATCTGTTGTCGTTTATATTGATTCGCTGCATAGGTTCTGCATAGCCCGATGTTTCATCAGGCTCATCTATCCATTCTATACAAAACTTACCATTGCTTAGCATATTTGCTCCACCAAATAAATCATACCAAAAATCATGAGGAGCCCAATTTTTTCTTTTTTCATTATTCTCCCATTCTTTTTCCCCAGGCACAATAGCTTTATAGCCTCTAATCAAGAAAGACGCATGATATTTCTTTTGTGGATCATCAAACAAAACATCAACGCCCGATGGATTTGGACATACAGCACCTAAAGCATAACCAAATTCATCTTTCCCTTTCAGATATTTTTTTTCATCTTTAATATTGCCATCATCCTCGTGGTAATAAAATTCGATGCAGGTCAACTTTAGTTTATACGCATCCTTACAACCGCCATTAACAAGAAAATAGCCAGAGAAGAATGCAGTATCTGCTATTTTCTTAAACTCTTCAAAAAGGTTTGCTTCGCAACCATCAGCGCCTTTGAAAGCTTTTAAGGCTTGAAATAATCTTGATTCCATACTTATTGAATTATTTTTATTTGTAAACTTCTATTGTTTTCTCCAACCATTTATATATCTTCTCCTGAAGACTTTCGGGTTCTAACACTTTTATCATATTGCCGAAACTCATTAGTTTCATATAGAAGTCGTAGGTTGGACGCAATGTTAATTCAAAATCGGCATAATCATCGCATGCATAGATTTCTCTTTGCGAGTGATGCAACGGCAATGTGCGCATATAGTGCTGATGATATTTATCTGCCCTTAACACAATTCTTTGAAGCGGAGCAGATTCATCTAATTAGGCGTCTCAATCTACGTTACAGGGTAATAAAAGATGGTATAACAAAGAAAAATAAAGCGATAAGCTAAATTCATCACTTGCCGCCATGCCGAGCGCAGTCCAGGCGATAGAGGCTCACAACTTATCATTTCAAGCGTTTGGCGCAGTTCATTAAGCAGTTCGGGCCAATAGCGCATTTGCTCGTAGGCAATCTTGATGCATTGCGCTCTAACGGCATAAGGCGACTTGAGGTCAGTAAGTCGCATCAGACAGTAATCAATAAAATCGGTACGGATGTCTTCTTCGGTATAAGGCTGACGAAGAAGCAGAGTGAGCATTAGACGAAGCTTTGTTGTATCCTTCTCTTTCAAACAACGGTCAATAAGCTGGTCGTGCTTGGCATAAAGCCACTCATTGTCGACAGCAGAGAAATGCGTGAATACCCATAGCGCATTGGTTGCCACACGACGGTCGGCATCCAATGTCAATTGGTAGAGTTCCTCTTTAAGATTATCGTTATGCTCGCCTTGGGTCAAGGCGCATAGCTCATGGATGTCGGACTGGGAAAGACGGTGAGAGAGGAGGGATTTCATGGCTTATTGCTTAATAACTGGGCTGTCTCAGAAAATTCATTAATCAATTTTGTCATATCAGGATTGTCATTCCTGACAATTATTGTAGCTTCATTAACCACACCGTCAGCGTCTACCAAAGACGTACTCATTGTTGAATAGCATAACTTAGCATGTGCCCCTTCAAACCAATGTCCAAACAAACGACTACGCATAGCCTGCTTTCCGTCACCTGTTGAACATATATAAAGCAACGCTGCTTGATTTTCACAAAAGAACTCTTCAACTATTGACATTATTGTATCCTTCACCTTTGTATCACGTGGAGACTTACGATTGTTAAGATTAGCAATAATTAGTTGATAAGCACCTTCCTGTATTATCATGTCATCATACATAAAACTGACAGCAAGTATCACATCATTATCAGTAACGAAACGATACGACCCATCATTTTCAAATAACCTAACATGGTACGGAGACTCTGAATTAATCTTATCTACAGAAAGAACATTAATCATAATACGCTAAAGCTTTTAGCCTCCTTACCTGTTTCTTTGCGATACTCGTCGCGCATACTCTTCTCCAATTCCGCTACAAAAGCTTTCTTTTTTTCTAAAGAAGCCTGGAATCTTCTCAGAGCTTCTTCTCTCGTTAATTTCTTTGTTTCCATAGTTTAATGTCTTTACCAATATTCTATAATTTGCAAATCTACAACATTAAATCCAAACAGCAAAATGTTTTCATAAAATGTTAGAAGCTACAATCGTTTGAAAATATAAAACGGCAGAATTCTGTAGTCTTTACCTTCCTCTTCGTTATTCACCATATACTTGAAGCATCCACGCTCCACATAAGCCACATATTGTGACGGCTTGCCTGCATCCTCAAATATCTCACCACGCTTCAATAAGCGCACTTCTCCATGTTCCATGCAGTAAAGACGCAGAGTCTCAAGCTCAAGTCCATCCTGATATGAATTGAACATCTTCACTTATGATTTCTTTGGGCAATATGATATAATTACTGCATACATATCGCCCTCATTCTTTTGACATAAAACATTATAAACTTAAGTAGCTCACATAAATCCAAACAGCAAAATCTTTTCGGAGATTTATTGCTGTTTGGATTCTCGACAGACGGCTATATAAAAACGAGTTGGTGATAATATCTGCCAGCCTATCTTATTGCTTTTCGACTGCAAACTCGAGTTTCTGGAGTCCTTTCTTGTGAATGTTAGCGAGGACGAGCGAGTAACGCACCGACTCACCGGGCTGCATCGACTTGATCTTGCTGAATTCTTCTTCAGGCACTACGTCCTTGAACATCGGACCGTCGGAATTGTTGTATACCAAACGCAACTGGTCGGCGAAGGGAGTGACTACGAACGAATAGTACGCCTGATAGGGTATCGACTGGAACTTATTCCAATTGGCATCGGCTTTGTCAAGGATGTTGTCGAGCCAAATGCGTGCCGACTTGTAGGAGGGCAACTTGCGTCCGTCGGCGTAGAAGATGGCGCCGTCGGCGTTGACGAGATACTTGGTGCTGATGGAATACTTCGTGAAAGGGCACAAGTTGTTGTACTCGATGTCTGCCTCCGACTTGATGTCGTTGTCGACCTTCGTACTGGGTTCGGCTACGAGTCGGTCTTGAAGTATGCGTATCAGCTTGTAGGTGCGATTGTAACCGTCGGCGGGCGGGTTGGCAAGTATCGTTCGCTTTACGGAGAGATAGTATTCGTGACCTCGCTCGTAGGTGAAGCCTTCGATGCTGTTCATGCCTAAACGTTCTATCTGGTTTGGATTGTCGTCGGTCTTGACGAGCAGGCATTCTATCGGATACTCCTGCTTGTCGTCAAACAGAGGGTACGTGATGCCGGTTTCGGGCAAAACGTTCATTCTGATTTCCTTGACGCGGTCTTTCGGCTCGTCATCGGTGCAGGCAGCAAGTGCTGTCGTTAAAAGGAATAGCACAAGGAGCATTCCTTCATAAACTTTGGATTTCATAATTTATGGTTTTTAAAAATACAATTCTACTCAACGTTTCGCATGTCTTTGGTATGCTGTCTATCTATAAAATGCTCTTTCCTGCGAAATCTTGCCTGTAGCGTACCGTTTTTTCATCATATTGCTCGATTTTACACAATTACCACGCTGCAAAAACATAATTACCGCACTGCGGTTATATCGTTACCACGCAAAGGGAACAGCGTTACCGTGGGGTTATTGCACGATACCTGTTTCTATCTCGTTTTCTAAATACGAGAACACATACACCGAACCTTCGTAGTACAAACCACAATCTGGGTTGCACAAACGCTTATAGGTCTCTGAAGAATACAATTCATCAAGTGCCTTCTTCATATTCCACCCATACTTTTGCATCAGCATTTCGACTAACTCGGTAGAGAGACATTCTATTTGAAATTGGATATCTTCGCTCATAATTAGATTTTCTTTAAGTAACTTATTACTTTTTTTGTTCCAAAGAAATGTTGAATAGCCGGTTTATGGAAACGCAGTTCTTCAATCATTCTCTCTTGTCAATCACAACGTTGCTTCCATGATATAATTTCAGCATCCCAATCGTCCTCCATTCTTTTGGCATAACAACATTATATCCTCTACAGCATCCTCTATAGAAAGAGTATGCTCTGCAGCATAACAATCAATAAGGAAATCTATACCTTTAAACCTGCGTAAATAGGCGTATGACTGCGCCAATGTCAAACTAAAACGATTGGCAAAAGCACCGACACAGCAGTTTACATATTCTATTATATTATGTGTAGAATCCATAAGCTTCTAAACGTTTATTCTATATAATTATCTTATCGCAAATCTACAACAATTAATCCATACGGCAAAATGTTTTCAAAAAAAATGGTTGACAACTCGCTTGGTGCGAATTGCCAACCATTCTTATTATTGTCATTTATATAATTCCGAGCCTTGAATCCTAAGAATCTCAATTCAAAATTGAACAATTCAAAATCGGCGTAGCCGACAATTCTTGCTCTGGCAAGCGGCAAAGCCGATTACAAAACTCAAAACTCAAAATTCAACATTGCCGTAGGCAACATTCTACATCGCAGATGTAGCCGCTACCAGCCATCCATATACGCAGCTGCATACACCGAAGAGGAGTACGCCTACTGTGCAGAGAGCAAGGGCTGTGCGTGTGGCGCAGTCGCTCTGGAATGTAGGAAGCGGAGTGTCGGTCTTGTTGATGTACATACACTTAACTATCTTCAAGTAGTAGTAGAGTGACGGTACGGTGTTGACCAATGCCAGGAACACTACTGCGTAGGCGATATTAGAGCCCTGCTCGGCTGCTGCCATGAACACGAAGAACTTACAGAACATACCTGCGAACGGGGGAATACCTGCCAATGAGAAGAGTGCGAGTGTGAGGAGGAACGAGAGCTTCGGGTTGGTGGTGTAGAAACCATCGAATACTGACATCTCTGTGTTGCCCTTGCCACGTGTCTCAACAACGTTGATGACGGTGAACACTGCCATGTTGGCTGCAACGTAGATAAGCACGTAGTACATCAAGGCTGTGAGGCCCATTGTCTCGTTGCCTACGGCTGCAAGCATGATGTAGCCTGCCTGCGAGATAGAACTGAACGCCATGAATCGCTTGAGCTCTGTCTGACGAAGAGCGAAGAGGTTGGCGATGGTGATGGTGAGCACAATGACGATGTACATCAGTGTCTCATAGTATTCTACCATCGGACCGAACACCTTCAGCAAGATTGTCATCAAGGCAAAAGCAGCAGCACCCTTAGATACAACGCTCAGATAACCAGTCACGGCTGTAGGCGCACCCTGATAGGTGTCGGCTGTCCAGAAGTGGAAAGGCACAAGCGAAATCTTGAAACCAAGTCCGCTGAAGAAGAACACCAGACCCATGATTGTCAATGGGCTTGCGCTGATCTTGGCAGCCATATCGTCGAAGTAGAGTGTGCCACATGCACCATAGAGGAACGAGATGCCATAGAGCATCACGCCGCTTGAGAAAGTGGCGGTGAGGACGAACTTGGCAGCACCCTCAGCCGACTCCTTCTTGTACTTGTCGAATGCCACGAGGCAAGCCATAGGTACAGAAGCCATTTCCAGACCGAGGAAGAACATGAGGAAATGTCCTGATGAAATCATCATGTACATACCAAGCAATGTAGAGATAATGAGCTCGTAGAACTCACCCTCCTTGCGCAGCACATCCTCGCGCTCAATCCACGACTGAGCCATGACTACAACGATGAATGCTCCGGCTGTAAGGATAACCTTCATCACCTGGGCTGCTGCTGTTGCTGTATAGAGTCCTGCAAATGCCTCTGCAGGCTGGGCTGTGAAGCATAATACCACCTGAGCTACCAACAAAACGCATGTCAGCATGCTCAATGTAGCGTGTTTCTTCTCGCCCTTCAAGAAGAGATCGGCGAGGAATACTATCACGAGGATTGCCATAAGGCCAGCCTCGGGTATCATATTAAAAAACTGACTATAATCCATTTTTTACTGCTGAACTTATTATTAAAGTGTTGGAATTACGCTAAGGATAGGTGCTACTGCGTCGTTGATGACATGGCTTGCCCAGATTGGGAACGAACCAAGACCTGCAACACAGAAGATGAGGCAGCATACAGCGAAACGCTCGTCCCATGTAGCGTCGGTGAGCTCCTCGAAGTGTGGGTTCTTCACCTTGTTGAAGAGGATGAAGCCTACAGTACGGAGGATGTACACGGCTGTCACAACGATTGATGTGATGGCGATGATGGTGCAGCAACGGTGGAATGTATCGGCATTCTCGAATGAACCGTTGAAGATTGTCATCTCAGCAATGAAGCCTGAGAAGCCCGGAAGACCGAGGTTGGCAAGACCGGCAATCACATAACCTACTGAGAGGAACGGCATAATCTTCATCAAACCGCCAAGCTCACGGATGTCACGTGTGTGTGTACGACCGTAAATCATACCGATGAGGGCGAAGAAGAGGGCTGTCATCAAACCGTGAGAGAGCATCTGAAGGATAGCACCGGTGCAAGACACGCGGGTCATCATCAGGAGAGCGAAGAGCACCAGACCACAGTGTGAAACTGAAGAGTAAGCGTTGATGAACTTCAAGTCGGTCTGTACACAAGCCGAGAATGCACCGTAAACTACTGAGATAGTGGTGAGGATAAGGAATATCCAAGCCAAATCGTGAGCAGCCTGTGGCAAGAGGAACATGGCGATGCGGAAGCAACCGTAGCCACCAAGCTTCATAAGCACACCAGCGTGGAGCATTGACACAGAAGTAGGAGCACAACCGTGACCGATAGGAGACCATGTGTGGAACGGGAACAGAGCACCAAGTACACCGAAACCGATAAACACAAATGGGAACAACACGTTCTGAACTGCCGACGGGATGTGGTTGTTGTGGGCAATCTCAAGGATGCTCATTGTAGAGGCACCGTTGAAGAAGTAGATACCCACCAAGCCGAGGATGATAAGAGCAGAACCGCCCATAAGCATCAACGTAAGCTTCATGGCTGCATACTCCTTGCGACCTGAACCCCAGAAACCAATCAAGAGGTACATAGGGATGAGGGCAACCTCATAGAACATAAACATGGTGAAGAGGTCTATCGAGATGAAGAAGCCATAAACACCAGTAGAGAGCAACGTGAACCACATGAAGAACTCCTTGGTAAGCGGCTTAAGCTTCCATGAAGCGAATGTACCAGTGAACACGATGATGCTCGAAAGCAGAAGCATCACAACGGAGATACCGTCAACACCCACCTCATAGTTGATGTGGAGTGCGGGGAACCATTCCGTAGTGGCGCGGAGAATCATCTCCTCGGTATTGCCTGCTGCGCGCTCGCCGATGAAGTGGAGTGTGAGCCATACGCTCAGTGCCAAGAGGCAGGATGAACCGG
>ERZ1027181.482-NODE-482-length-20041-cov-22.851596_pt1 | contig 20041 bp, 19 predicted proteins | sample MGYA00519247_ERZ1027181 | MGnify/ENA primary metagenome ERZ1027181 (study PRJEB26926, sample SAMN06164415) | human gut metagenome | biome: ENVO:00009003; feature: ENVO:2100002; material: ENVO:00002003 | host: Homo sapiens | place: USA | collected 2012 ...
GCCTCCGTCTGGTACTGGAAATAAAATCTTTCCAAATCTTCGCTGCTGTACATAATTTGATGTTTTAAATTCAGCAGCGAAGTTACTTCTTTCTAATTTAAGCCCTAATTTGAGTGCTTACCTCATTGCGCCGCTTTTATAGTCTAAAAGTGGCGCTATTACAACGCAATAGTAGAGGTATTGGGTGGTAAAAGCGCCACTATTACACCGTAAAAGTGCCACTTTGACAACCCGTTTGTATATGTACTTTTTTCAGAAAACGCATAATCGGCTGTGTATTAGTGTTATAGCCCCAAACGCTCAAAACTCAAGAATTTCGCACCAAAGATTTTGTTGTGCGCCCAACTCATAGTATTGAGCATCAGAAATGCAAATATTGTCTTCGGCAGAACCACCGAAGAATTAGGAATTTTGATTTCTGAGTTATTCTTAGCTTCGCCTGCGCACCCTATATCTGTGTGAATCGTAATCCGTGGGAGACTCCTGCACCCCCTACCCCATGTCTTCATGTCAAAATAATCATGGTTTCCTAAATAATCACTATCCACTAATCTCTACTAAATACTAAATAATCACTACTAAATACTAAATTGTATACTATTTGCCGAACTCTTTGATTCTTTGTTCTTCATTTAGCTGACAGACTAAGAGTTGACCGTGCTTTTCGGCTATGATGTAGCCGTCTAAGCCTTGAACTACTACCTTGCTTTCATCGGCGGCGTGAACTACGCAGTTGTTGCAGTCGTAGAGGCGGATGTCCTTGCCTACCTTGGCGTTGCCGTTATTGTCCTGCGGGAGGAGGGTGCGTAGGCTGCCCCAGCTGCCTAAGTCGCTCCAGCCGAACTCGGCGGGGAGGGTGTAGATATCCTTTGACTTCTCCATTACAGCATAGTCGATGCTGATCTTCTCGCAAGTTGGGAAGAGTTTGCCGACAACCTCTCTCTCCTGTTCGGTATAGAAAGAAGGTGCCATCTCGTCCATGATGCTGGCAAGGTTTGGCTGGAAGGTTCGGATAGCCTTGCTGATGGTTTCGATGTTCCATACGAAGATACCGGCATTCCAATAGTAGTTGCCAGCGGCAAGGTACTGCTCGGCTGTCTCCTGGTCGGGCTTCTCCTTGAAAGCCTCAACCTTGTAGATTTCATCTACGGATGTTGGCTCTGCTGCGGCGATATAGCCATAGCCAGTCTCTGGGCGGCTTGGCTTGATACCGATGGTAACAATGGCGTTCTTATCGGAAGTATAGCTCAAAGCCTTGCTGAGCACTCGCTGATACTCCGAGGTATTGATGACCAGGGCATCGGATGGTGTCACCACGATGTTGGCATCAGGATGCTTCTTCTGAATTTTCCAACAGGCATAAGCGATACATGGAGCGGTATTGCGAGCCTCCGGCTCTGCTAATATGTTATCTACTGGCATGTCAAGGATTTGCTCCTTGACAATGCTGATGTATTTCTCGTTTGTCACTACCCACATGTTCTCGACAGGACAGATTGGCTTCAATCTATCTACTGTCAATTGAATGAGAGAACGGCCCACGCCCATCACATCAATGAACTGCTTTGGGTAATCGGGGGTTGACATAGGCCAGAAGCGGCTGCCTACGCCGCCGGCCATGATTATGATTTGTATGTCGTCGTAATTATGCATCATATTGTTATTGTCTTCTCATTAACTTTGCTGCAAATTCAAAGAAGTCTGCAACATTTTTGAAATTATCAAACTGTTTGCAATATATACTTGCATATGGCTCAGGCAACCTCTGGCGTATATCAGTCTTTATCATATTAGCAAAAGCCTCCTTTGTATAGACTTTCTGTAATTCTTTATATAGTTCTTCGCTCATAATTGTCAATCTCGTAATCTCTAAAACATTCTCTACATGACCGGCACGTAAACAGCCATACCATCATCATAAAGAGCAAACAGAAGTAAAGAAGCAAAGCATTCTTAGCTATCCGCTTGTTGTTATCTGATGTTTGATTTGACATTATTTTTTCTTTTCTATTGATAAAAAACTCTTTCTATAATTCTCCCAAATTGTATCATCCTCAACCTCCAAACTCTATAAATGAGCCTTCAGCAGATTCAAGTTAATACTATTATTGCATGAATGACGGCACTTATCAGAGTTACCGATCAAGCCTATCAGTGATGACGTGGCAGGGTGCGTTGTGGTCTCCCACAGATGGCGCAGATTCACACAGAGTTATTTACTTAGTAATTAAATCCTCACTGCTGTACATAATTCAATGTTTTAAATACAGCAGCGAAGAAACTTATTTCTAATTTGAGCCCTAATTTGAGTGCTTACCAATTATCAAATCTAAGATTTCATCTTTCATTCCTTCTACCTTTTTCTTCAAATCACCAAGGTCTTGCGTTTGACCTAAATGTAAACGATCATTTATGGTTCTGATTTCTGATTCATTCTTTGCGCTATCGTATGAACATATATAAATGTCTCTATTGTCTATAATGTTAAACTTAAGCTGTTTATAACAGTCAAAGAATAATGGTAATAATAATTGTATGACAGCAATACCAGACATTGATTCTATTAAAGCAGTGAATACAAATGATAAGGAATGTGATGATATTAATTTGAAACAAGCTAATAAACGTACAAATGAAACATTAGTTGGTATGGTTCTCATTTCATTTCTCCAACAAGGTTTAATATAGTTATCGATATCTACATCCAAGAAATCTTTACATTGTCGGACAGACATTGAAGAAATGCACTTGTCTAATGAAACAACAGTTTCGTCATAAGGATTATATCTGTTATGCCCCGTTATTTTAGATAATTCATACACGCCTATTAGTTGTTTAATACGTTCTCTTACCTGCATCTGAGCAGCCTCTGTAATAGAAAAACAGAAGGGCGTCGAATTCATGAACTTATTCATATATCCATCATAATTGGCATTCATACCATAGAAATGATGAAACATATGTCTTGTTATGTCATAATCCATCACAAGGATTATCTTGTCAAAACCAAACTTGTTCTTATTATGACAATCCTCATAATATGGGTTGTCTATCTGAGATGACAAAACGTTCATGATTCTGAAAAGATGGGCAGAATCCATACGGTCTAAGTCTTCTACTATCAAGACCGTCTCACTCATCCTCTTTAATGATTCTTGTATAAGGCAAGTAAAAGCGTCACATTCGCTGATACTACCCTCCTTACCATAAAATCCGTTGAGGTAATCATTTGCAACATGAAAAACATCTTGGTCTTGAAATTTATTATGGATTGTTGCAACAAGATCTTTCAAAGCTTCGTATCCAGTCTTAAATCCCTTTACAGGAATGATAGAAGCAACAAAATCTGCCAATTTTAATAAAGATTCTTTGTTGCATACCGAATCGAATACTTTATCAAGCTTATCTTTAAAGTCATTGATACGTTCGTCCTTTATTAGTTGAAACAGGATATCACGTTTGATGTATTCTATTATGTCCTTATTATCTTCTACAACATAATTGACAGGATGTAGGGTTATGAAATAGTAATCACCTTTCATAGAGTCGAAGCTTTTTATGAACTCGTTAAGGAAATAAGATTTTCCATCTCCAAACTTAGCCGAGAAAATCATACGACTTTCCTTCTCAAAGACTTGCTTAAAGTCTGTAATATATTGAGAAATATCTATCTTTTCCATTTCTTATGATTTAGACTTATTCGTTGAGCTTTTTACTATCGCGCAACCTCTGCTTAATTCCATCCAACGTTATGTCAGCCCAATGTTCATAGTTGTTCTTCATCTCCTCTTTCTCTTCATTAGAAAAAGCTGAGTGTTCGATGTAGTTTTTCACACTTTCAACTGCAACCTTCTTGAGAGCATCAAGATATGAACTCTTAATTTGACCAGTAATAAGAGACTCTGTTATCTTGGCATAAAAATAACCTTCAAGATATGCAGTACATATGTCTTTAGCTTCTATCATTTTCATTTCAGATTTGATAATTAGTCGTTGTTACCTAACCCATAACCTAATGATTAGCTATTAGTAATTACTTGGTAAGGGTGCGTTGTGGTCTCCCGCAGATGGCACGGATTCACACAGAGATTTACACTAACCTAATGATTATTGATCATTGATTAGTGATTACTTTACTTGGCAGGGGCGTTATGGTCTCCCACAGATGACGCGGATTCACACAGAGATATTTACTTAGCGATCAAATCCACTGCTGTACATAATTCGATTAGAATTCGGCAGCGAAATAGAGTTTATTTTTATATCAATCTTCCACTCTCACGCAATCGTTTCTTGAAACCTTGCATCACTGTATCAGCCCATTCTTGAAAGTTTTCTTTCATCTCCAGTTTTTGCTTTTCATCAAAACTGGAATAGGCTATCTGTTGCTCTATACATGTCTGAGCCGTTTCCTTAACTAAGTCCAGCGCATGTTCTGTCACTTTGCAATTGGTAAGTTTCTCGCCTAATTGGGCGCAGAAGTAGCCTTCACAAAAAGCTTTACAATATTCTTTTGCTGTCATAACATTTTCTCTTATTTATTGATTAAATCAATTCATTAGTGTACCGTTAAAATCGGGACACTAATGATATTTCTTCATAACCTACTCTAATGAATACATATTATAAGATGAATTTTGATCATCATATATCATTACGACATTGACATTACCAGTAAAATAAGAGGTTGTACCATAATCAAAACCACAGAATTAGCTTCCGTTCATATTAACTGTGGTAAATGATTTTGTACCCATATCATACAAGTTTGCCAGAGAACCTGTAACAACACTGTTACGTTGGAAGTCAAATACATGGATATTATCAACGCTACCAGAACTTGTAAACACCCAAAGCCTACCAGCTCCAAAAGCATAAACAGATCGATAGTCCTGTTTTACCGCCCTACCTATTATAAAGGCAAGACATGAACGCTTATTTGAATACATAGGCAAGACTAATTATCTTTCTTTTCTTTACATTCTTCTACGTATTGCTCCACATTAACAACATTATAAATAAACGATCCGCTCTTTGCATCTTTTGCATTTCCAAATAACTTCAAAACAATTTTCTCCAATTCACATTCCTTACAACGAGTCGTATCGAATTTTATATCAAAATATGAAGCCTCTCGTTTGTTAATATGCAAAGAAAGTTCTACATCTATATCTGACCTTCCCATCTTAACAACAACCTTCGTTCTTTTTACAAAATTAAAATCTCGCTTATCAGTATCTTGTCCATCCCTAAACCAAGCATTATAGCCTAGAGATATCCGACGGAATTGCTCCAATATATGTTTAAACTGCTTATCGTTACTGATTGTGTACTGTTCAGTCATAACACAAGTATTGCCATCACTAGACTCAGTATCCATAATCTCTATTCCTTTAAACTCATAACCAGTATCTTTCTGAACATATAATTCAGAGATTTGTTTTCTACCCCATTCTTGAGCATCGTCAGCTATTATCAGAAGCAAAGAGAAACTATACAAATGCAATTGATAAATATCTTGACATGTATGAGATGATATAGATCTTAATATCTCACGACGCATATAGAATTGGCGAGTGTCTTCCTTGTCGAAAACATAATCTTCATTTGTACTATAATCAGACTCCAAGAAATATAGCAACATCTTATAAATCAACAAAGAACTTAATATTCCATGATTATTCTGCTCCAAAGATTTTTGGAATTTAAAATAGAACTTTGGCTGTAACCGAGCAACAAAATATTCTTTAGTTTTTTCATCAACACTAGGATCTGACTCTATAGCGATTGTACTACAATCTTTTACTCTCCACATCTTTGAACTCATGAAACGAATAACAAAATCATTCATCAAGTTCTGAACACCGCTAAATGAGAAATCCATAGACAAAATAGGATTCTGTATAAAACACTTCATCATATCCTTTGTCTTATCCATTATTTTCATGGACTTTTCTAGAGGATAACCCAAATCGTGGGACATTGCAATAATTGTCCAAATAGAAAGTTTCTCAAAATCTGAAAATTCAAAGCCCTTTACTATCTCTATTGCATGAACAAACTTCGCATTATCCCGAAGAAGAATATCTGTACCTATTATCCATACACGAATCACATGTATTACGTGGTCTCGATAATATTCACTTCCACCGTATAACAAATTCTCAAACTCATTATATTTTTCAAAATACTCATAAAGATTCTGAACGCCATATGCATAAGGAGCTTTTTTAACATCAGGTTTACCAAAAGGCTCCCTGGTATCAAAATAACGTAAACAAACAATAGACTTTTCAATAAGTTTCTTCCACAGTTGGAGTAGAGGCTTCTTAAATCGAAAAATATCAAATGCATCTTCCGTTAATTTACCTTCGATATCTTCTAGCAAATTGAAGACTTCATCGTCAATAGGATTAGCACATGCTGGCGTATCCGTACTTGTACGATAAGAATTAAGGGTAGATAACATCTGTCTTAAATATCTTTTATCATCACTTTGCATAATCACTTCATTTTAAATTGTCCATAACAAGTTTCATCGCCATCTTCCTTTTTAAATGCTTCGATACTTCTTCGCACCACACTCAAATAAGGAGAGTTTTGATATATATCAAATAAACTATTTTTCCTTACATTATCAGGTTCACAACCGAGTTTGGTATTCAAAAGGTCATCCTTGAACACTTCACAAGGATAGACGTTGCCATCATATCGGATGTTTATCTTATCGGATGCTGCCTTGCAATAAATACGGCAATTACTATCCGAATAAGGTAAACCTATCCTAACCTTTCCTTTATGAACCTCATTAAGAGTTTTTATCAATTTAGTAACTTCTCGATTATCATCAGGAGACAACCTCACAAGTGATAAGTTATCCAAAGCCCTTCCTTGCAATACTAAACGCAAGAAACTAACTTTAGAAACACCCAACTGATAGCACATTTCGAATATAGATTTCAAATGCTTATAGTTGACATGCATCGGCACAACATGCGCCTCAACGATCAAACCACTCGAAATACAATCACTGATAGATTTCTTCATCATGTCAAATCCATTAACCTCTGTTCCCATTATCTGATCATAAAGAACAGAGGAATCTGCCTCAACATTAAAGATAATCTTATTTACCATTCCGCGGATAGCCTCAATACAGTCATTCGGCAAAGAAGAGTAAACCTCATCTTCCATATAGATGCCACTCGTATATACATAACAAGCCAAGTCCTGTTTGGCTATATAGCTTACAATCTCAATTATTTGCGGATGAAGGAACGGTTCTCCCCCAGAAAGACAAACTGTCTTACATCCTAACGCTTTAGCATCATCTATTACTCTCTTTATTATTTCTAAAGGAATAATATGAGTAGCATGCGGATTGGAATGAGATGAGCAATAGATGCAACGATTAGGGCATCTTTGCAATATCTCAATCGATATTTCGTTCAACATAGTTGATATTTTAGAATAATGTGGGTTCACTCACCTTTAAATGTTCATGAAAGGAATTCACATGCCATTTAGGTGGAAACATATAATATATAGAATCGCCTTGCGATTTATATTTCTGCTTAATTCTCTTATTACCTACTAATAGGCTGGGCATCTTAGCTCTTAAAAACTTATCTGTTTCACAAAAGCAATTCTGTAAATCCAAGAGTGTAGGTTCATGACCTTTCAAGGGTTTAAACTCTATATAACCATATTTCTTTTGCAATTCCAAGAAATGTTCTTTTGTATATCTAATTGCATCTTCGTAACTATATCCATGGGATATAAAGCACTTGTCTATACCACGAATAGCTCCGATTCCTGCAACAACAAAAGTATTTTCATCAAAATTTATATATGGTGAATAGTTGAAATCTATCGTAAATTGATAAGCAAGGAAGCCTCCCAAGAAAGAGCATCCCCTAAGCAACAAATAGATTTCTTCCAGAGAATGTGCTTTCAGTACTTTGTCTATGATACCTTCTCCAATAAGCTCTTCATTCACCATTGTCAGCCATTTCTCATGTTTCGTAGGCAGATGATCGTAACGCTTATGAGAACCTGTCATCATATAGGCGTTATTGAATATAGGAGCGACTCTCTGTCTTTCACTCAACAATGCACTTATCTTCCTTGTATCAAAGTGTTGAAGAGTAATCTCACCATACGTTTGTTTCAAAAATTCCCAAGTCTCAATCTTATTAAAAATTTTGAAAACCAAGATACGAAGCAGCATATCTTCAGGAGTATATCTTTCTACATCTTTATATATAACATAACGCAACAGATATTGACTCACCCTATCACAGACACGATATACATTTGTGAACTTATACTCACGAAGTATTGGATCCTTTGTCAAGACTCGCTTCCCCTCACATCTTCGCCAAAAAATATTCATTCGTTCTTGAATGAAATAGAAATAATAGCGAAAGACTTCGTCATTAGGGATTATTGGATTATTCAAGACCATCATTATAGATGTCTAATTTTGGAAGCTTAAATTCTTTCCAATTGCATGGGTCTCCATGAATACCTACAGTAAAATTGTCTTCTAACCAGGAAATAAAATCCTTGATTAATTCTTCTGAAACCTCTTTATAACTATAGTTTCTTGATGTGCAACAGATAGACAACAATTCTTTAGGAACTTTAGGAGCATTACATCCGAAATAAAAGAAATGACGTGAGTAAAGAACATTCTTTCCTTTTACATCACGTTTTAAATGCTTTTGATTCACGGAATTATCCTTTTGAGAATGAGCGCATGGTTCTTGTATGACAATGCCATCAGCTCCAGTATGATATATATTATCACCATACATCTGAACCAGCGAACCGTTTAAGACAGGCTTTTTAAAAGCATATTTGGAATCGTTCCAATATTCATCAAAAGTCATCCAGCCCTCAACTCTCATTGCATAAATAAGTTGATTAAGCATATTCATTCTCTTACTACCTGTACCTATAATCCAATCACCTACTGCAAGATTCTTATTTTTTCGTATATCACCTTTACATACAGCAAGAGTCATCACACCACCAAAAGGATTTGGAGCAAGCCCATAATCGTGATCTAATTTATATCTAAAACAATGCATTTATCTAACATTTTATGTGAATGATATTATATATCGGTTGGGCAACCGTCCCACTTGGCTTTTCTGGTGCTGGACAATCTCCCTCTATCATATCAGCAAGTTTATCGGTAGAATTCCATCCAATAATAGGTCCGCCATATCTTTTAAAAGCTTCTGGCAACTCTACAGAGTCCTTACATCCGTGCATATAGACACCTATAATATTCTTGCCTTGCATATAAGCACTCCTTATTTCATAGTTTACCCATGGACGTTCATGAGTATGTTCTCCTATTAGAACAATAAAGGTTCCTGCCCATTTGATAAATCCACGAAGTTCTTTAGCTATTGTGGCATCCTTTACGGAATCCTTACGATAGTCACCTTTTTCAACAGAACTATTTCGAACCGTACATCCTCTATCCGTAAGTCGTTGCTTCAAACGATGAAGCTCATCATCGTCCTCAGAATAATGACTAATGAAAACATTATGAATGTCTGACATAATCAATATTTTTTATAAGGTAACAACAACTCTCTGAATATACTTATATAGGCATAGGAATTTTCAAGCAACTCATTGTGTTCACCTATTTTCTTATATAATTCTATTGATGCGCCTCCAGTGCTTGCAAAAGCATAGCATTTGGCTTTAGGATAAATTGAATGCAACATATTATATTCATCCAAAATACCATTCATTCCACCTATAAATATTGCACATTCCGTCTGATTTTCTGTAAACATCTGCTTACGCATCGCCATTACACTTGCTTGGATGCTGCCATTCACTGCTTCTGTAAAATGTACATTATTAAAGTCTTGTACTTCTTTTGGAATGTTCTCTCCAAATACCTTTGACTGATAAATATCAATCAATGGCATACCTTGCTTAACGTTTTGCATCGCTACATCCCATACAAGAGGAGTTACGGCAGGATGACCACCAAAATAAAAACGTATGCCATATTGTACACAAACGGTGGTAAATGCTATAATAGCTTCACGTATAGCGAATATATTTTCAGTTCCGAAAAACTCTCTTTCTGGAGTCGGGACACTTGCTGACAAGAATATCATAAGCTATTTTGTTATGTTGTAAGATGTGACTGACAATTGCGTATTCAACCATTGTAAATATGAGTCTATACCAGGACGACAATAGCTACCATTATATATTATCTTTTTTGCGTAAGTAGAGAATAAAGGAATCTTGTCAAACATAACCTTTAGATTATACAAGTCTGTACAAGAAGGTATTCTCGTTAAAGGATAAAAACATTCATGAGTAGTATCGCAACGTAAGAATAATCCTTGATTCACTATATTCATGCCATATTCTTGACACAAACTAGCAAATTCATCCAAAACATATTGTCGTTTGAATTGATATGCCTTTATTCTATTTTGCTCCATTTTCTCAATAATATCTTCTATCAACTCAGTATTTACATTAGCCTCTTCACATGACAAATTGGTTTCAATATAATCACAGAATCTATGAAGATTCTTTCTTGCATCTACTTTAAATCGAATATCCAAAACAGGAATTCTTTCACGATTGGCTATATTAAACTCTTCCATACAGTATTCACTGCTATTGAAATCGGGGGAGTCTAAAAGTAGAACTATCTCAGAATCTATTAATTCATGTCGTAAATGTTCTTGGAAATCCACTCCTTCAATGATTGTGTAGGAGTCAAGAAACGGATTGTATTTTCTCTTTACCAATTCTTCGTATAATTTGTGAGCCAGAGGTTCTAAATCAGTACGTCGATACGATATAAAAACCTTTTTATTAGTATCAATCAATCCAAAATAAGAAGCAACCCAATTCTTCAAACGCAGAACAGCCTCTTTATCATCTTTCATAAGAAAAAAGCCATTGATAGCCATGAACTCATTAGGAATGCATGATTTGAAAGCATCAGGGAACATGGTTATCGGGAGCAATGCATGATGTTTAATCATATCATAAACTCTACACTTAACCTCATTTGGAAGATTAGAGTCTTCATCTGACTGTCCGAAATAAAGACACAAAAAAGGTCTATTCATATTTAGTTCGTCCAAATCAACAAGGCTTAAGCCTGGAAGACTCAATAATCCCTGAGTTATATCACTTTGGTTCCAAGGTGTTCCCAATAATACAACTTGATATTTCATATGCATCTGATGTTATAATCAATTATTGAAAATTCAATTATTCACACCAAATGTGTAGGTGTTGAATAGTTGCCGACACGTTTGCTGTTTTCTTTTTGCTTTATGCTTTCTGCAATTTCTTTCACCTTATTGCATATCCACATATATGCCGTAGTTCCTTCGCTGTAATCAGCTTCTGCAAACATATCTATACGATCATCTTCTCGTAGCTTTTCTACTTGGGCAAACGCTTTTTCGTCACCTTTAGGATAAATCGCAAAGGTTGCACCTCCTCTGGCCTTCACTACCGAGAATGCAGGAACATCACTTGGGCCATCTGCTATATATATCATATTATTGAAATCAACACGACGTAACTCATGCGGGAGTTTAGAATTTACTGTTATATCTTTCTCCTTGTTAACACCTTTGTTGATTTCAAAGATTGCTCGGGTCTTTGTAAGGTTATCTATCGTAAAACCTATCTCACTGATGCATTCATGGTTTTCATCTTCTATGAGTTCACATCCCCAGATATTCTCCACATAATCCATCAGCTCGGTGCCACGAACTACCTCAGCGAAACCTGTACTTACGATATAATGCTCTACCTTAATATTGTATTCCTCACATACAGCATCATTTTTCAACATTTCTTTTGTATGCTTGAAAATCTCAGGTATTCCTGCGTAGAAATTTTGACGCTTGCCATATTCCTTTAATTTAGCATTGTTCAGACCTTCAAATTTACCTTCTTTTGCATATCTGATAAACTGATTAAGATAGATAGTATCAGGATTTACCTTAACATGTTGCTCTTCTTCATATTTCTTTGGAAGTGCATTCACTTCTGTCCAAAACTCATGAGCATCTACATTATAATCTTGGAATATAGGATCCTGCATATAGCCATTAATAAGCGTTTTGTCAAAATCCCATATTATTGCTATTATATTCTTCATGATTGTTAGGTTTTATGTTAAATTCCATTTAGGGTAAACTATTGTTAGTACTCAAATTAGGGCATAGCCCTTTCCATAGGCACTTTTTGCAAGTGCCTTCTACTTGGTATGTCTGTCCAGCTTCGCGGAACAAAATAAAGGGAGAGTTACTTGCCCACAGCGGCGCTGCTTCGCAGCTTGCAGTGGGTTTCATGATATAGGTCCCGCTTTGCGGAACCCACAGTTCATACTCAATCTGCTTGCATTTTTGGGTGCGGGGCCTTATATAATTATTAGTGAGTATTTTGTATTTATTAATTGGTGCGCCCTAATAGTTCGCACCCTACCAAATAATAACTACTAAATAATAACTACTAAATGAAGAAGCGTGGGTGCGGGGCTACGGCGAGACGCCATAGCCTCTTAAGTTTGTATTGGATGCTTGAGATTATTCTCCCACAGACTCTTTAAGTTATTATTTAGTAGTTATTATTTATTAATTGGCTGCACCCTAATAGTTCGCACCCTACCAAATAATAAATACTAAATAATAAATACTCAATAATTACCTTTTCTTCTTTGTCTGCTTCAGGAAGGAGGGGAACTTGAAGTATTGCCAAGAGTCTTGGGATTGTAGCTCTTGCATTCCTTTGTGCAGATGGGTGACTGTCGTGGCGGGGGTGTTGGGGAGCTTCTCCTTTATTTTGCTGAACAGTGCTGTGAGAGTTTGGTCGGGGGCGAAGGTGGGGGTGAGGTGGTTGTAGAGCTCGTCTTTGGCGAAGTGGGAGGAGAGAACCAGGGAGGTGGAGAGGAAGCGGAAGATGGCGTATGCCGTTTCTTCTTTTTCCAAATGCTTCTCTATGGCTTCCTGCGCCTCTGCCAGGGCTGCGGACACCTTTTCGATGTCAAGCTTGTCGTCCTCCTTCGTGAATGCCTCTTCCAGTTTCGGGTCGGGGGTGATGACGGATGGGAGGTCTATGATTGGGACCTTGTGGAGGAGGACGTGACGCTGGAGGAGCTTACGCCATATCAGGAGACGCGCTCCCTGCCATACTTCCACGGCAGCTGCGGTGAGCTGGGAGAAGAGGGTGGCGTTGGCGGTGAAGTATTCGTTTGTCCTTCTGCCTAATTCCTCAATGTCGTCGGTATAGTCGACGTCGGTCTGTATGGAGAATCCTCCTATACCGCTGATTTTCTCACACTGATAGTCACTTTGTGTGAGAAGATGCAGCAGACGGGGATATTTCTTTGCTTCCAAGTCTGCGAGAAACTTCTCACGGTCCAACTTGCCTTGCGAGGCGTAATGTTCGTAGAAGTCGCCCCATGAGCAGATGAGTTTCAGCTTGCCTTCCTCAGTCTCGAAGAGAGCGAAGTGGGCGAAATAGTCATAGTCCTCGTCGAAGACCGGTGCATACTTGTCTGCCTCGTATTTCTTTCCGCGGAAAAACTCGCGGAGGTTGCAGCGGAAGATAAACTCCGTGATGTCATTATGCTGAAGTACAGCGTAATCCTTTCCTTGCGGAATCTCGATGCCGGAAGTTGGGGTGAGGAACGGACGGAGCTTGGCGTCCGGTATCATAGCGTTCAGTTCTTGCTCCAGCGAGGCTTTGTCGCTCTGGAAGTACTTGGCAAGGATGCGGAAGTTACCACGCATCGAACTGTCTATGTTTCCGAGAATCTCCTGCTGATGGGCAATCTGCTTGTCAGATGTCTTCTTGTCGTATTCTACGTCGGAAGTGTTGCGGTTGCGATATACCGTCAGTTTCTTCTGATAGTCAGAGAACATTCTGCGCAAGGTCTTTGAGGCATTTTCGGAGGGTTCCTTAGCCTGCAAATAACCAATCATCTGGTCTATGGCACGCCATGCGTCCACCGTTTCCGACGGTGCCTCATGCTCTATCTGCATGTCATACTGACGGATGTTGGAGATGCAGAGACAGCTGTTATTGCCGAAACGCACCAGGAGATGACGGTCTTTCTTGCCTTTGTTCTTTATCTGCTTCACCACGCCAACCCATCCAGCCATCGGTCCGCTGAGAATGCGTATGGTGTCGTTCTCCTTGACGAGGTCGCTGTATCGCTTGTCCACAATAGTCAAGCCCTTTATGCCGTCGGCTATCTTGTCATTGTAATAGGAGAAGCGTTCCATATCCTCATCGGGGATTCTCGCCTGACTTACGATTTCGCCGATTGACAGCTTCTTGGTGTTGGCGCAAAGGATGTGTGCCCTTGCGAAGAAGGTGCGCTCCACCAGAGCATTGGTTCTCACGTCATAGTCAGCGCCCTTATACATGAAGTAGCCATGCTTGGAGAGAATCCTCATCAGCCGCTTCTCACTTGCCGCCCTGACGAAGAACATTCCTTGCAAGACGGGAGCGAAACGTACCTTCTCCTCCCCTTTCTCGTTCTTGTAGGTCTTCCTTGCCAAAGGGAAATAGATGTCGGTTATCGTATCCGCATACTTCTCACGCAGCAAGTCGATGGACGCTTGCTCCATGAAAACATCTGTCTTGACAATAAACCACATACTGAAACTTTGGATTGGAAGGGTGAATAAGATTGGGAAGTTAAAAAATCCGGAACCAGACCTTAAGCGTATCTGGCTGCAAGGCATACCTCGGCTTCCCCTGAAAAGATGTCTCTTCCCGAGTTATGAGGGTTGTGATATGTATCACAGCATTGAACGACCAATAGACTAACTTCCACTAATCTTCAATACTTTTATGTCTTTCAACCTTACCGTTTTTAGCAAATCGTATTATCATATACCTTCTGCTTATATGAAAGCCATAATATATTCTATTTTCAACACGAGATTCTGAAACTCTACGTAAGAGATACAGAATCATGCTGCAAATGTACGAAAAATAATGTAAATTAGCGAATTACGGTAGTTAAATTATTCGTTATATTCTGAGAAAATTGTCTTAGATTGAGTAAAAGTTTGGAGCAGCCTTATCTACCTTATCGGATTATCAGTCGGTTACGGAATTATCTGTATCTCTTACGTAGAGATACAAAATATTAGTTCAAATTGTTTTATTTTTGTATATCCATTAATATTTATTCTTTTTCGGGTCTCAGATTGCTGCAAGTATTCTGGCGTTGGCGTCGTCCACTTCCGAGGTTCTGATGGAGCGGAGATAGATTTGCGTGGTGGTTTCCGAACTATGCCCCAACGCTTCGCTGATGACCGAGACGGGGATGTTGCTGTCTCTTGCCATAATGGTTGTGTTTTGGGTTAGACGCTTAAAATTATCACTTTTCGTTTTTACTTTCTACTGTTTGCCGGGTCATATAGGTGTAAGTTTTAAACAAAAAGGAAATAAGTTATTGAATGGTCAACCCAACGACTACAAGCGACAATGCCATCATTGAAGCGCTGCAGCAAAGCCTTGAGACAGGCTTCCGAATACTCCTCGCGAAGTATCAGGAGCCTGTCTACTGGCACATACGCCGACTGGTGGTGGAGCATGACGACGCTCAGGACGCCTCGCAGGAAACCTTCGTGAGGATATTCCGATCGCTCCACAAATACAAGGGCGACAGTTCGTTCCGAGGCTGGATATACCGCATAGCCACCAACGAGGCGCTGCGCATCATCAGCAAGCGCAGACAGGAGAATGTCTCATTAAAGTCTGACTCTACGGGAGCCCTGCAGCTCTTCTCCGATGACAACATCGATAACGGCGACGCTATAGCAGCGAAACTGCAAAAAGCCATTCTCACGCTTCCTCCGAAGCAGCAACTGGCCTTCAATCTCCGCTACTATGACGAGCTTGGATTTGACGAGATAGCACAGATAGCCGAATCATCGGCTTCGAGCATCAAGACAAGCTATCATATCGCAAAAGAGAAAATAATAAAGTTTATGAATTCTAACGATTAAGGATATGAACGATAATTTCAGTTTCGGCAAAGTGGGCAAACGCATGCCTTACTCGGTTCCTGACGATTTCTTCGCCAAGATGGAGAACAACATCCTCGAGGAAATAAAGGGCGAGACACCGAAGCCGCTCGGCAGCGTCAGGAAGAAGCGTCCTGTGATGCGAAGGATTGTCACCGTATCGTTGACAGCCGCAGCCGCCATCGCCGCCTTCTTTGTCATTAACATGCACACGCCAGCAGCACACCAGCAAGCTGACATGCAGGACGTGGATCAGGCTTTCACGAGCCTCTCGACGAGCGATCAGGCTTATCTGCTAAGCCTGTATCAGGACGATGTCTTCGAAGAATAACATAAACATAATCAACCAATTAAATAAAAACAATCAGGATATGAATGCATTAAGAAAGACCATCCTTGTGGCGCTGACACTTCTCATGTCGGTGCTGACACTCCAGGCACAGGTAAGCGGCAAGCAGCGCATTTCACGCGAACAACTCGCCGAAACGCAGGCACAGTACATAGCAAAGGACCTCGCATTCGACGATGCCACCACAGCAAAGTTTGTTGCCACATACTGCGAATACCAGAAAGAGTTGTGGGCAATCGGTCCCAGACCGAAGAAGGCCCAAAACGAGACGCTGAGCGAGAAACAGGCAGAGGCGCAGATGCAGCAGCAGTTCTCACGCAGTCAGCGCATCCTCGACCTTCGCGAGAAATACTACAAGAAGTACAGCACTTTCCTTACGCAGCGCCAGATACAGCGCGTTTACGAAATAGAACGCGGCATGCGTAAGAAGCTGATGCAACGTCGAGCCGCAGGAAGGAAAGGAGGAGCACGCCGATGAGACGCTTCGCACTGACGATCATCACACTCCTCACCCTCACATTGCAAGCCCTGGCAGCTGACCTCTCCTTCTCATACGAGAAGTTCACGCTGATGGGCAATACCCTCCAATACCGCAAGGCAGTCATAGAAGGAGCGGAAGCCAAGCCGCTCCTCGTGCTCTGGTTGCACGGAGGGTCGTGCAAAGGTTCGGACAACGAGAAGCAGCTCACCGAAGTGGGCATCGACTCCGTATGCCATTATCTCGTCAGCAACAATCACAGCGCCATAGTCATCGCCCCGCAATGCCCTACAGACAAGTCGTGGAGTGGCGTAATGACGGGCGTGCTGCGTGCCCTTGTCCTCTCATACGCCAACGACGGCAGCGCTGACGCTGACCGCATGTATATATTCGGAGGGTCGATGGGCGGCACCGGCACGTGGACAATGATCTCCACCTGCCCCGGAATCTTTGCCGCTGCCATGCCCGTAGCCGGCAATCCGACAGGCTGTGATGCCGAGAAGGTGGCACAAACGCCACTCTTCACGGTCATGGGAACGGCTGACGCCATAATGAAGATTCCGACAGTGGAAGACTTCCTCGCCAGCATGGACGCCTTCGGAGCCGAATATCGCATGGAGACGGAGGAGGGATGGACTCACGAAGACACCTGCACACGCAGCTACACCACCGACCGTCTGGACTGGGTTTTCAGCCATTCACGCTCCTCAACAGCCATTGACGACATTGAGCAAGAGACAGCTGTCCCCACATCCATAGTCTGGTTCGACCTCTCCGGTCGCCGTCTGTCCTCCGCCCCATCCTCCCACGGCGTATTCTTCCGACAGACCACATACGACAACGGTGACGTAACAAGACAGAAAACCATAACCTACGTATCGAAGAACAAGTGATTAAGCAATTAAGTATTTTTTCAAATCAATTATAGCTTCAGGATAACAAAATGTAAAATAGCAGTAAGTAGCACAGCAAGCCCGGTAGTGACATGAAAGCGTTCAGTCACTACCGGGCGACTTTTTTATCATTTAGTAGTTATTAATTATTATTTATTAATTGGCTATGCCCTAACAGTTCGCACCCAACCAAATAATAACTACTAAATGAAGAAGCGTGGGTGCGTGGCTACGGCGAGACGCCATAGCCTCCTAGGTTTGAATCGGCTGGTTGAGAGGGATTGTCCCACAGATAGCACGGATCAACACGGATTTTTTTTATGATTAGGGGTTTATATCACTACAAACAGCCATTTCTGTTCCTCTATACACTACCACAATTTTATGTAGCCTGGTGGTCTTTACAGACTCTCGCACGATGTCACTGTCGGCATAGCGACAGACTTGAGCTGAAGCTTCCTTGAAAAGTTGCTTCAGTTGCTCGTCGGTAGTATTAGACTTGCAGTACTTCAGCTCCACTATGTATGAGTCGGTCATATCCTTATAGATATCACAAAGCGGCAGGAGGAAGATATCGGCATAGCCACCGTCGTTATCGAGCTCAGAAATAGGACGATAGAAACGGCATTGACTGACCATAGCAAGCGTAAAGCCATGCACGAAAGCCTCACCCTTCTGTTTGTCGCGTTGTGATGAATATCGCTTAAGACAGTCGGCAATGTAGCTGAAGTAAGGCTTGAAGTCGCCCTCGTATGCCAACTTGCTTTCCAAGTTATTCTTCTCATATTGCTCGAACGTCAAGTCATTTTCCTTGTATGTATCGAGAAGATATGTAAACATCTGGTCGCGCACCACCTCATTCGGTATTATGAACTTGGTATTACCTTGGTATGTACCGGCTATTGTAACCATGCCAAAATAAAAGAGCAAACTTAGGAAATTGTCTGGATCATTGATGCGCTCGGCAGGGAAATTCTCATTAAGCGTGCCTGTAACGAAGCCCTTTGTCACAAGACTTTGGATGATGCTGGCATCATGGCGGAATGCCTTGTCATGACGGATGAGCATCCGTATTTTGTCATAGTCTACACGGATGTTAGTCTCCACCATCTTCTTGGGAATGTTATAATCGCCTTCGATATAATTATCAAGGAAATACAACACCATCACCGAGTTATACATCGTGGTCTTGCCATACGCCTCTTCTGCAAAACAATAGTTGTCATACCATGGCTTTATCTCTTTTATAAGTTCGTCCACGGTATGACTGAATGGCAATATGCTGGCATAATAACTCAGCATCTCTCTTACTTCCTCTTCTGTAAAACCCGTCATCTCATTAAAACGTGGATAAAGGGAGTAGTTGGTGCCAATATTAAATCCGCTTGTCAGATCGTCCATGGTCACCGGACTGACTCCAGTAACGAACACTCTGCCCAACGCTCCGCCTGCAGCTCCCTTAATGGTATTAAAGAAACGTCGCAGATAACACTCGCCATGCGTCTGCTGACGATAGCGCATAAGATGCTCCTCATTGGCAAGAATCATGTTAGTGAAATTGTCGTATTCGTCGATGAAGAGATAAATCCTCTGTCCCGCCTCTGTGGCTTTCTGGCAAAGACAAGCCAACTGTTCCACTGCCCCATCCTTTGAGTTCATCTCCTCCTTGGTATCAGGAGGCAACAAATGTGAATACACGCTACAGCAATGATTGAACATGATGTTGCAATGTCCGTCAAGTCCCTTCTTATAATCGTCAATACCCGTAGCCACTTCCGAGAAATTCAGGTGGATGACAAGATAACTGTTGCGCTCTGGCGTAGGGTTCTCGCCAATATAGAGTCCACCGAACAACTTCTCAAACTTATCTCGCTTGTTGATGTCATAGTAGTTTTCGAGCATAGAAAGGGTAAGGCTCTTGCCAAATCGGCGAGGGCGAATAAAGAAAAAGTATTTGTTGGCTTCTTCTATTTCCTCAATAAACGGAGTCTTGTCAACATAATAGCAGTCTCTTTCTCTTATATCCTCAAAGTTCTGCATGCCGTAGGGTATGCGTTTGCGATAAATTCGCTTTCTCCTTTCCATTATTGCCATAGCTCAAAAACAATTTTGTTGTAAAGATACATTGTTTATTTGGATTTAGCAAAGAAAAGGAGTAAAAACAAAAGATGATAAGCTACTTGAGAGGGGACTTTTATTTATTATTTAGTAGTTATTATTTATTAATTGGCTATGCCCTAACAGCTGTCTCTTA
>ERZ1027181.518-NODE-518-length-19393-cov-14.064898_pt1 | contig 19393 bp, 20 predicted proteins | sample MGYA00519247_ERZ1027181 | MGnify/ENA primary metagenome ERZ1027181 (study PRJEB26926, sample SAMN06164415) | human gut metagenome | biome: ENVO:00009003; feature: ENVO:2100002; material: ENVO:00002003 | host: Homo sapiens | place: USA | collected 2012 ...
TAGACAGCTAATTACAATCACTCTTTCCATTTATAAAAACTTTTCATTAGGCTTGGTCGTCATCAGGGCATAGAGCTTGGTGTCACGGGGGAATCGGTTGATGAACGGCACCAGGGCGCTGCCATACCGGATGAGGCCGCAGCCAGCGTCCGCATTGGTGACATAGCTCATCTGCTCGTTGGAGATATTGAGGAGCTTCGCCAGCTTTGCCCGGTCGGACGCCGCCTGGTTCAGCATGACGATAAACTCCGAGTTAGAGAGCATGGTGCTGGCCTGGACGGAATCCAAAAGGTACTCCACGTTCTGGGTGATAGCAGTCGGGTAGGCCCCACGCTTTCTAAACTGCCTCCATGCGGAATTAAAGAAAATGCCGCTTTGCTCATTCTCAAACATCACATGGAACTCGTCGATGAACACATGGGTGCGCTTGCCCCGTTTCCAGTTGAGGGTGACGCGGTTGAGGATCGTATCGGTGATGACCAGGGAACCGGCAGGCTTTAGCTGCTCGCCCAGGCCGTGGATGTCGAACACCACATAGGGCTTGTTCAAATCCACCGTGCTTTCCCGGCCAAAGATGTCCAGGGAACCGGTGGTGTAAAGCTCCAGGGAAAGGGCGATCTCCCTGGCCTTATCCTCCGGCTGCTCCAGCAGTTTTTGACGCAGGTCGCAGAGGGTAGCCACCCTCCCGGCATTCTCCGCCTCCGGGTACACCAGGGCGGTGCAGCGGTCGATGATGGATTTATGCTGCGGCCCCACGCCGCGCTTGTCGATCTGCTCGATGAGGGACATGACAAACTGGCTCTTTTCCACGATGGGGTTTTGCTCACCGTAGCCCTCCACCATATACATGGCGTTGAGGCGGTCCTTGCCGCCTGCCACCAGATGGGCCACCGTCGCTTTCTCCCGGCCCAGGGCTTTGACGAGTGCGCCAAATTCTCCCTCCGGGTCACAGATCAGGATGTCGTCATTTGCGTAATCTGGGTGGAGCATAAGAAACGCGATCAGCTCCTTGGCGCTGAAGGACTTGCCCGCGCCGGGGACGCCCAGCAGGAAGGCCGACTGGTTCAAAAGGTTCGCCTTGTTGCACATGATGAGGTTGTGGGAAATGGCGTTCTCTCCAAAGTAAATGCCGCCCTTATCCTGGATCTCCTGGACCTTGAAGGGGATGAATACGGCCAGGGATTCCGTGGTGAGGGTACGGAAGGCGTTGATTTTCCGCACCCCGATGGGCAGGGCGGTGTTCAGGCCATCAAGCTGCTGGAACTTGAGCACCGCAAGCTGGCACATGTGCTTTCGCGCCACGGAAAGCACCGCTTCGGTATCGCTGTCAAGCTGCTCCTTGGTGTCGGCGGTGATGGCCAGGGTCATCACCGCGAACATCATCCTCTGGTCGCGGGTGGTGAGGTCATCCAAAAACTCCTTGCTTTCCTTGCGCTGCAATTCCATATCGTAGGGGACCACAGCAGAGAAGTTGTTGTTGGCGTTCTGGCGGCGCTGCCAGTTGGTGATGTTGGTTTCCACACCCAGCAGGCGGTTTTCCACCTCCCGCACGGCCTCATCCGTGGGAACCGGCACAATGTCGATGGAGAACATCAGATTTCGGTTGAAATCGGTAAGCTCCGTCACCATGTTATCCTTAATATAAGAGGCGTAGTCTTTGAGGAACAGCACCCGGCAGAACTTGCCGCCCAGCTTCAGATAGTCGCTCTTTTTTTCGATCCCGTCCGGGCAGATATAGTCCTTGAAGCTGTGGCCCCGCTTCATCATCTCACGGGCATTGAAAACAAACTCGGATTCCTCGCCTTGGCGGTAGAAGTCGTGCAGGATACGCAGGCGCTCGGTGGCGTCCAGCTCCACGCACTTGGAGCCAAGGGCCGCAAAGTGGGAAATCAGGTCGGCTCCCACACGAGAAAAATAGGCGCGGGCCTCCTCAATATCCTTCTTCACCACGGAGATGGTGATATACTTTTCCTGCATAATGCCGTTGGCTCCGGTGGCTTTATCCAGCAGCATTTGGTTATATTCCCCCCGGTACTCATCCCGGAAATCCCCCTGCATGGGCATGAGGATGGACGTTTCAAAGTTGGCCTGATTCATACGGCGGTTATTGATGGTGATTTTCGTCACCGCACCGGAATCCAGGGAATTGAGCAGCTCCGAATAGGTGAGGAACATGGATTCCTTGTCCTCGCGGCTGGCCACCAGATAGTTGATGTCGCTGAATTTATAGGTTTTGGAGAACTTGTTCCCCACAAGGAAGATGCCGTCCGGCCAGATACGGCGGACGGGGATCACATCCTGCACCTTCCGGGGGACGGTGTAACGCTCCTTTTCCTGCTTGGACATGGTTTTGATGGTCTTAATCATGCTTGGCCTCCTTCCGTTTGCTAAAGTGTTTCGGCTCCTTCCGGCGCTTCTTGCCGGGCCGCCCGGTTTGCAGCTCCTCGATGGTATCTTTCAGGGCCGCATAGTAGTAGTTGCTGTCCTCGAACTTAAACTCCTTCGGCTCCAGCATTTCCGAGCGCAGCCACGCCCAGATAAATTGTTCCGCCGTCATACCGTGATAGGTGATGAACCCCAGCATGGCAAAGGGGGCCGCCCCCAAAATGCACATCCAGGACAGGGTTTCCACCCCAAAGTAGGGGCGCAGGATAAAGTAAAGGCCCACGGCCACGCTGCAGGCGAGGACAGAAAAGATGAACTGCCGCATACTCAGCCCGAAAAACATGGATTCGGTGTAGTTGCGGATTTCCCGGTTGATCTTGACTTCCAAAATATCACCTCACAATCACATCGCCGGTTTCCAGGTAAACAATGCTGCTCTTGGGTATATAGGCAAAGCCCAGCAGCCGGTCGCCCACGGTAAAAATCTCGTCTGGGGCTGCTTTGGAGAAGTGCCCACAATTCCCTTTTCAGCGGGCAGGTCGTAATCCTCCACCATTGGGATGGCGGTTCCATCAATCAAGTGCAGCACATAGGTTTGATAACGCATTTATTTTCCTCCTTTTTTACAGGCCCATCATCTCGCGCACCACGCGGTCGGCCATTTTCACCGCGCCCACGAGGACAAGCATATTAAAGACCAGCTCCCCGATATAGCTCCACACCTGGGTGACTGCCGCCGCATTGGGGTCAATAGCAGGCGGGGCCGCCGCGAACAGGGAAAAGATGATACAGGCCAGCACAATGATGGCCCCTTCCAGACACACGGCGGCATAGCTCTTGATAAAACTCTTGCCCACGTTTTGGGTCGGTTCCCCGGCGAAGGTGGACAGGGGCACCGGCGCGATGGCCGTGTATAGTAGGGTAAGCGCCCGGCGCCTTGCCGTATTACTGCGGTAGGTTTCCAAACGCTCCCCTCCAAACCGGACGTACACCTCTCGATGTATCCGGCTTTCCAGGTATCAGTCTAATTTCCCGTTGTGCAGCTTTACATGGCAGGAATGGCACAGTGCCATTGTCTTTCGTTTACGTGCAATCATGTGGCGTTCCCATTCTGCCTTACCACTTAAATCTTTGAGTTTTCGGACATGATGAATCTCAATGTCCCTTGTTTCGGCTTTGCACCATTCGCAAGTGTTACCTTTCAGGCGGTCAATCAGGCTTGTATAGCGACGATTTTCATTCGTCCTGCCGATTATGTCAGGGTTTTCCGTCACTACAATCTTGTCGTCATAACGCATTCCCTGATTGTAGAATACGGTAGATTTTGTGCCTTTCTTCGTTGGATATGACACAATAAAATCCCCATCACGGCTGTACTTGCGAATGATTTTGCGCATGCTCGTCCGATATTTCCCGGCGAACGTTTTGTACATGCTGAATTTCATCACGTATAGAAATGAGTTCAACACTGATACATTGTGTGCTAACCGATAGTAGTTGTACAATCCACGCACTTCTGCGTTGTACTGATTCAGGATTTCAATGTCGTCCAGTCGCATCAGTCCCGGTCTGCGTGTGGGTTCCCAAACTTCCTTTCCTTCCACCAGATTGATTTTTAGCGCACCGTAAGAGAGCAAACGGTTGAGCCATTTCTCTTTCGGTACATACAATTTGATTCGTCCGGTATAGGAACGTTTGGTATATCCTGTTTTCATACGGGTACTGTTTTGCTCCGAACTGACGGTGATTTCATAGCCGAGAAAATGAGCAAAATCATTGCCATGTGTAATGAGTGTTTTTTCTGATGACATCTCCAAATGGAGCTCATTGCTGATAAACATTCCCACATCAGCCTTGACTTGTTTTGCGTCCGCTTTACTGCCAATAACACCGATAAGAAAGTCGTCGGCGTAGCGAACATAGACAATGCGCCTATACTCATTATCCATCGGGTCGCCATACGGAATCGTTCGGAGATACTGGTTGATTTCCTGAATTTGCGCTGTTACCTCGCGCCGCTTTTCCTCGCTGATTTTGTTTTCATTGCGTTTTAGCCATTCCTGTTTTCCACGTCTTACATCAAGCGGCTTTTTGTATGCCGGATTGATTTGACGCTTTGCACCACGGTTAAAGGCTTGGGCATAGCTTGCCATGAATACATCCAATTCGTTGAGGTAGATGTTCGCCAGTATCGGGCTAATTAGCGATCCCTGCGGCGTGCCGGAATAGGTGTTGTGATATACCCAATTTTCCATATAGCCCGCTTTTAGGAACTTCCAGATTAGGCCGATGAAGTGTTCATCTGTAATGCGTCTGCGAAGTATTTGCACCAAAACATGGTGGTCAATGTTGTCAAAGCACCCTTTGATGTCGCCCTCGACAAACCACTTCACCCCGGTATAATTCCGCTTAATGTGTTGCAAGGCTGTATGGCAGCTCCGCTTCGGGCGAAATCCGTGTGAAGTGTTGCAGAAAGTAGGCTCGTAAATACTTTCCAGTATCAGGCGCACAACTTCCTGAACAAGTTTATCGTCAAAGGACGGAATACCTAATGGGCGCATTTTGCCGTTTGCTTTCGGGATGTACGTTCTCCGGGCGGGTTTCGGCTGGTAACTGTAATCTCTCAATTTTTCAATAAGATTTTCAATCCGCTTCATACCCATGCCGTCAATTGTTTTCCCGTCTGTCCCGGCAGTCATGTTACCCTGTTTTGCCTGTATGCGCTGATACGCCAGCAAATAAAACTCAGGATTGTACAGATTACGATAGAGTCTTTGATAGTGGTAGTTTGCATTTGTTGCTTTGGACTTTAGACTTTCCAAAACATTTTGAGGACTTCTCATAGTGCCTCACGCACCTTTCCTTCAATATTTTGGTTGATACCCTGCCGCCCTTCGCCATGTAGTTGGCTTTCCCAACCTCGGACTACTACGGCGGCTCCGTTGCCATATCGAATTTTCAGCGTCATCTTTCTTAGGCTTAACCCTTGAAATTTATCACCATAAGGCATTACGCATAGCCAGGTTTCCCCGGCGTTTCGGGTTAGGCAATCCCCGGTTAGATAACTGGAAATAGCTTGTTGTGATGTCGGAGTGGGTTTTCGTCCGTTTCCGCTTACTGCGGTTGACTGTCATGGGTATTACGCAACCAGCGAATACCTGTCCCCGGTTGCCACGACATACGGCGAATACAACTATCCTACGCCGTCGGCTCAAGTATGCCGTCTTGGACTGCCCTTCAGGCAGTTTAGCCTTATTCCTCGTTCACAACTTTTCATCTCACCGTTCAGCAGTGGCTTGATAGTTAGCCAGCTTGCGGCTTTCCCGACATGCTACACTCCCCATTGGGTTTCCCCGCCGGATAAGTCGGGTGATGATAGGCGATAGCTCACCTCCTCTCATTGATACCTTTTCCTACCGCCTTGCCAAAGGCGGAATTTCCAATTACCCATGGACTGCATTGGCTTACGCCGCAACCCTTCCGGGCGCACAATAGAGCTTAAAAAACCGCCCGTAGACGGTCATTATCATAATGAAAGACAATATCGTGATAAACAGCCCGCCAATGAGCGTCACCGCCCAGAGGGGGATACTCTCGAAAAAGCCGCAGCTTTCCACCGCCGTGACAATCTCCTGGGGGAGAACCGTCTGCTGCGCGGTTCCAAAGCCCGCCGCGTTCATTATTGTTGAAACGAGGCCCTGGACGATATTAAAGAGGGCCATCATCAGCTCCAGCCCATAGGTCACGACACCTTTGGCAATGGCGAACCGGATAAACAGCTTTAAGGCGTGCTCCGGTTTCTTTACCTCGGCAAAGCTGCCGCAGGTACGCATGACGCCCACTACAAAGAACAGCACCAAAAGCGCAAGGCCAATGGCCCGCACCGCGTCGTGGATGTTGACAATGACGCCCCAGATGGAGCCACCCTTAAACTGTTCCGGGCTTTGGGTGATGAGCTGCCAGATCTCGGACAGGTACTTGTTCCAGGTGTCGAGGGCATTTTGCAAATTTTGAACAACCCAGTTATCGGACATTCAACAACCTCCTTTCCGGCAACGGTAAGGGGCAGGCCGCCATGGGCCTGCCCCCACACTGCCGTTATTAGAATCAGCCGGTAATCAGGGTCAAAATCTCCTTCGCAAACGTAATCACAACACCGCCGGCCAAGGTGAGAAAGCCGTTAGCCCTCTGGCTGGGGTCATGGCTTTTCAGAGAAAGGCCGATCTGCACGACGCCGAAGCCCAGCAGGATCATACCCACGGCGCGGATCAGGCCGAAGATGAAATCACTGAGGTTGTTGATAACAGTCAACGGGTCGCTGGCGGCAAAGGCCGTAGTGGTGCAGCAGCATAGCATGAGCACCAGGGCTGCATAAACAGCAAAGGCGCTCCGGCTCTTTTTTCCCATGGGCAGGCTGCGGGTTTCTTTCTTCTGCTTGCTTTCCTTATGAAACAGTTTCATTTTTGGTGTCCTCCTTAAATTGAAAGATATTCTCCATGTCCTCATCGGACAGAAGTTCGTAAAGGGTTTCCGGCTCCTGGATATTGGCAAGGTCGCCGGGGGTGAGGCGGCCAATGGTCATATCCGCCACGGCGTTTTCAGTGCCGCCGTGGGAATAGACAGGCGCGCCGCCATCGGTGGTGTACTTGATGTTGGGATGTTTCAAAAGGTCATACTTTTCATCCATCAGCGGCGCTTCGCCACGGATAAAGAGCAGGGCCAGGTTATTGTCCAGCATACGGACCTCATCGGGCGTCATCAGCTCCCGGCCCGTGATCTGGTTGTTGGTGGAGTAGCTGCCGGAATGCCCGGTGCTCTTGCCGTAGGTGTCCAGCCAGAGGGTGCTTTTCCCCAGGTAGTTCTCAGAGATCAGCTTGTGAGTGGACGTTTCATTGCCGCCCAGGTACAAAAATTCATCACAGTTGCCGATGATGGATTCCCATTGCTTTTCAAACAGCGCCTTGAGCTGGGCAATGTTCTGAATGATGATGGAAACGCTGATATTCCGGGAGCGCATGGTGGCCAGCAGCTTGTCGAAATCATCCGGCAAGCTCACGTTGGCGAACTCATCCATGAGAAAATGCACCGGTACGGGCAGGCTACCGCCGTGTACCCGGTCGGCAGAATAAAAAAGTTCCTGGAAAGTGCTGGCATACAGCAAACTTACCAAGAAATTGAAGCTGGCGTCGTTGTCCGGGATGAGGGCAAAGAGTGCCACTTTTTTCTCGCCCAGGCTGGAAAGGTCCAGTTCATCCGTGGCGGTAAGAGCCGCCACCGAAGAAAGATTGAATTTTTCCAGGCGGGACGCCAAGGTGATTTGGATGGATTTCAGCGTTTTGGCAGAGCCGGAACGGTAATCCTTGTAATACTTCACAGCGATGTGATCCGGGGAGCGCATTTCCAGCCGGTCAAACAGTTCGTCAAGCGGCGATTGGTAGGAATCATCATCCTCCCGCACCTCCCCGGCTCGGAGCATCTCCATAATCATGGGGAAATTCTTCTCATCCTCCGGCGCTTCGTACCACAGATAAAACACCAGCGCCATGAGGAGCATACTGGCCGCAGTATCCCAGAAAGGGTCGTTGGACTGGCTCCCTTTCGGAGTGGTGGCTTTGAAAAGGTTCGTCACCATCTTCTGCACATCGTTGTCGGATTTCAGATAGGCAAAGGGATTGTAGCAATGGCTTTTCTCCATGTTCAGAAGGTCCACCACCTTGATCTCATAGCCCATCTGTTCCAACAGGCCGCCGCAGTCACGAAGCAGTTCCCCCTTACAGTCCAAAATAAAAAGGGACGTATTGCATTGGCAGATGTTCACTTTGGCGTAGAACCGACTTTTTCCCGCACCACTGCCGCCCACCACCAAAGTGTTGAGGTTGCGGCGGTGCTTCCGGCCATCCAGCCCCATGCGGACGTGCTGGGTAAAAATGCGGTTTTTGAACGGATCCTTGTCCCGGTATTTCTTATTCACGGCCCGCGGATCGCCCCATTTGGCGGAACCGTGTTCTTCACCTCGTCTGTAATTGCGCCGGGAAGAAAGATAAATGCCAATGCCCAGCCCATAGGCGGCAATAAAAATGAGGACAGTTTTTACACTGTCCTCACACCACACGATTTTGAATGGATTGTTCATTGCCGCAGGCAGGGCGCTGACGATCTCCGAAAGTCCCCCGGAAATGGCAGGCGCAATCAGCAGGGCGAACCAGATCACCGGGACCAGCCCCAGGGCATAGAGCCAGGGGCCGCCCGCCTTATTATCTGGCTTCATCCCGGCGCTTCGCTTTCTTGTCTTTTTGGGCTGGGGCGTCAATGGTTTTCAGCAGAACGTCCTCCACCGGGCCGGGGTCACGCTGTTCCTCCAGCATATCGTTGCGCAGTTCGTTGAGGGCGCGAATCATGATCCCATGCTCATAGCTGTCCAGGGTGAGGACGACTTTTTCCTGTTTTTCCATGGGTCTACTCCTCCTTTACCGTTCCTGTTCCTTCTGCTTGCTGTCGCGGGTGAGGCCCATAGCCCTGGCCATACGGCCATTGAGGGATTTGAACGTATCCCGCATATCGGTGAGGGCAGCAGGAATATCCTCCCTGGGGACCTGCCCCTGAAACACGCCGTCCAGTTTGGAAATCTCATACTCTTTGGCGTCCACGCCATACCGCTTGCAGAGCATATAGCTGACAGCATAGGCTTTGTAGCCATCTGTCTCTCTGGAATAGCCGTCCATGCTTTGGGCAAGCTGCACGTTGGCAACCTCCAGAGAAACACAGCGGAAGATGTCCGGCGCGTCCATGCCCTTTTTCACCAGGATGGCGTTCTGCTCTGCAGAAAACATGGCCCCACGGCCCTGTGGCAGTTCCTCCACGGCCCGGATGGGCACCGGGGAACTGGCAATCAGGCCCTTTAAGAGCAGACGGTCATCGTAGCGCACCTGGGGCTGAACCTGATCCCGCGCCGTAGTCTGGGAAATATCATAGACTTCCTTGGCGTAAAAGTTCTGGCCCACGCTGCCATCCTCACGCCGGTATGCCTTGCCCGGCTCCAGAATGATGATGGGCAAACGCTTCTCATCCTCCAAAATCTCGATCCCCTGGGCGTGCCACTCCTTGTAGCCGCCTACACGCACCGCGTCGGGGCATTTATCCCCAATCAGAAGTGCATTGCGAGCAGAGTGGAAGGGAAAACGGCTCTGCACATCCAGATATGCCTCCATACTGCCCGTACCCTCGGAGAACTCTCCAAAAATCCGGTCCAAGGTGGCATAGGCTTCTTTTCGCTGTTTTTCCTCCCGGATCTGCCACCACTGGCGCTTGGGGCGCTCTTTCTGGCTTTCCTGCTTTTGCGGCGCGGCCTCCGCCTGGGGCTGCTGTTCAAACAGATCGTCAAAATTATTCATCACAGATTACCTCTCTTTCGATTTGGGCTTCTTTTTGGGTTTGGGCGGCTGGTGCCGGGTTGTTTTCTGAGCCGCCTTCTTCTGGGGTGCAGCCGGCTCCTCGGCCCTGGCAGCCTCCGCCTCCTTCTTCCGCTGGGCCTGGATGTCCCGCAGCTCCTGCCGGACGGAAGGCTTCTCGGCTCCATCAGAAGTACCCCTTGCGGACTTGCTGCTGCTCTCGGAGATAGGCTCGGACGGAGGGGATTTTTCCGCCGCTGGGGCAAAAGGGGCGTTCTTCTCCGCTGCCGGATTTTCCGGCTGGGCTTTTTCTTTCTGGGTGGGCTTTTCCATCAGCTCATCCAAAAGCTGGTCGTCCACACTCTTTTCCGGCATGGCCTGCTCCGGCGCGGCGGGTTCGCTGCCGCGCTGTTCGCGGGATTTCTCAATATCCTCCTTGATCGAAGCCGTATCCACAACGGTGAGCTTGAACTTCTCCACGATCCGGTTGGCTCTGGCAGCGTCATCCTCGAACACCAGAATGTCGATGGTGTCGTCGCCTTTCTTCACCGGGATGGGCGCATAAAGAATCCCGTACCCCTTGGCTTGCTTGGCAAACTCCGGGCAATCCTCCTTCTTGATGGTGTAAACCTTTAAGGGGCGCTTCTCCCGCAGCATGGCTTCAATGCGGGCTTTGCCCTTGGTCTTTTTCTGGTCTTTCAGAACCGTGTAAAGGGCGGCGGCCAGATTTTTAGCAGCAGAACCGGTGATTTTGAGGGCAAATTCAGCGCCCTCCAGGCTCATCCGTACCACTTGCTCCGCCGCGTCGCCTGAGTTATACATCAAAAATCATCTCCTTCCTGGGGGAGCCGCCCGGCCCTGCTCCGGCTCCTGGCGGGCTTTCTCATCCCTGCCGGAGACTTCCTCACGGGCGGCCTGTATCTTATCCTTGATGGAAGTGGAGCGCAGGGCAATATCCCCGCACAGCTTCACCTCCCGGCGCAGCTCCTTGATCTGCGCAGATAGTTTGGAGATCTCAGCCCGGATATACTCCTGCCTGGCAGGGTCGGCCAGCACTGCCTTGGTGCGAAGTTTCCGGTACAGGCTTTTCCGCTGTTCCGTCAGGCCGGCAAACTGAGATTTCACATCGGACCGATAGGCGTTAAGCTGCTCCAGGGTGTCAATGCGGTGGCGGGAAAGAAGGCAGGCTTCATCGGTAAGCTCCTGCGCCCGGATCAAATCCTCCCGCAGTGCATGAGGCACCCGCCTGGGCGGGCGGTTCTGCTTTTGGGGGAATACCCCCAGCAGATAGCAGTAGTGGAAGTAGAGGGCGCGGAACCCCGTCACCTTTTTGGCCTGTTTCAAATCCCCGTGTAGCCTGCACCGAAACGGCTCCGGCCTGTGTTCCCGCTGGGGGCGGCGCTGGGCTAAAATCCGCCTGCGGATGTTCTCCATCGAGTAGTCCTCGCCAAAGTTACGCATGAGCTTGCGTCCACGGGGGTAATTCGGCGGGCGGACCGTAATATCCTTGCCCACCTTGACGTCATAGCCCATCTGCCGCAGATGATAAAAAAACTGCCGTTCCGTCATAGACTGGCGGATGGCAGTATCCACATCGGCTTTGATGAGGGAGAGATAGGTGGGGCGGCCTTCCTGCTCGGCCCGCCATTCCCCGTAGTGCTTGGATTTTCCCCGCTGGGGGTTCTCAATGACAGAAAGCCCATACTCGCGGCACAGCCGGTCGGATTCCCGCTGCATATCGAAATAATCCTGCTCGGTACGATGGTACTTGATGCCGTCCACGAAGGAAACCGTGTTCACTACAAAATGATTGTGCAGATGATTTTCCCTGTCCAGATGGGTAGCCACCAGCACCTGGTATTTTTCACCCCACAGCTTTTTTGCCAGGGCAAGGCCGATCTCATGGGCCAGCTCCGGCGTGGCCTCGCCGGGGGCAAAGCTCTGATAGCCGTGGTAGGCCACAGTCCCGTCCTCCTTTCCGAAACGCTTTTTTACCGCTATCATCTCATCGCGGGCCGTAGAGGGGCTGCAATTCACCCCGGAAACAAACTGCCGCATGACCGTTTCGCCTTCGCTTTCCACCGTCTTGCCTGTTTTTTGCTGCTGGACGGCATACTCGATCACATCGGATAGGCCCTGGGCCTCCTTGCCATCCATATCCTGCTTTTCAAAGAAATCAGGATTTTCGGTCTTATCTGGATTCTCGATATAGATGAGAACCTTGCCCAGCCAGCCGTTCACCCGCCAGATAGACGTGGTAGCCACGTCACACCGCGCTCCGCTTGCCGCTTTTGCCGCAAGCGTCAAAAGGCTCACCGCTTCGCGGGTGCTCCTTCTCCCCACGAAGCAGGCTTCGCGGGGACCCCTTCGTGTCCATAGCGCGGGGAAGGATCACCGCTTTGGTGATGTCCCGGACGAGCTGGTCGAATTTTCGCATTTCCTCATCATAGCGGCGCTCATCAATGACGCCCAGCACATGGGCTTTCTGGGCGATCTGGTTGAGGTTGCCGCCAATCCGGTGAAGCTCCCGCATAAAGTCGTAGTAGGCGGGCGGCGGCGCGTCCTGGGGAACCAGGCCGTTCACCAGATGGCGCAGGTACGCCTCACGGGAAAGGCCGCTGCGCTTTACTTTTTTGTTGAAGGCTTCCGCCTCTTTTTTGTCCAGCCAAAACTGTACGTGTACGTTGCGTTTTCTCATTCTTCCGAATCCTCCTTTCTGCCTATGCGGTTGATTTGAAGCAGGCACATAATCAGCACGCCGACCACACCGCCCAGCAGAAATCCAATGGCGAAAAACAATCCTTCCATGAAAACCTCCATCCTTTCAAAAGGGGTATTAGGGGGCGTTCCCCCTAACAAGCGGCCTTTGTGGTATCACAAAGGCGATGCTTGCTGGTACATATACATTCCATTCCCCGCAGGGGAATACCGAACGCCCGAAAAAACAATTCATCGTTCGCCCCGGTCGCGGCTGCGGCCTCTGGGGTAGAACTCCACATCCCTGAAGCTGTCTGCGTCCAGGATATATTCGCCGTTTTTCCATCGCTCTTCCACCATCCGGCGGTCCTCCTCGCGGCTCGCTGCCTCCACCGTGACCGTCATTTCCATCGTCTCTCGAATTGCAATGTCATACTCGTTCATTGGCCTGCACTCCTTTCTGATTCTAAACTTGGGCAACAAAAAAGAGCGCCCTTTTTCAGAACGCTCTCCAATCGGATGTTTTAATTTCATCTTGCCTTTTCCTGTTTTTGACGGCGGCGGGTGGGGATGGCAAGGAGCTTCCGCACTCGGCCCTCCAGGTGCTTCTCAATGGCCTGCAAGTGTTCCTCCGGCAGATTGAGGCTTTCATGCCGTTTGAACCGGAAGCCGATCATCCGCCGAAGCTGCTCTTTCTGTCTGGCCCCCATGACCTCCGCGCACACCTCCTCATAGGAGATGTTGTAGGGGTTGGAACGGGTTTTCGCATACTCGTCCAGATGGGCATAGTCCTCTTTTCCCGCATAGCAGAACAAGGAAAGCCCGTTGTCAAAGACAGGGGCCGGGGCGATAATCTTCCCACTGTGGTTGTCACGCAGAACGCCGAAGTTGCCAAAGTGCCGATCCTCGTTGTAGATCAGCGCGTCGAACACCAGCATACTGCAAAGCTGCTCGGAAAACTCCGTCCCCAGCTTCTCGTACCAGGCAAGGCAGGCAGCTATTCCTCCGGTGCGCACAATCCGCCCAATGGGGATATATGCCGTGTCGATGTTCGTAAACAGCTCACACTTCGAGGCCGTAATGCCTTTCCAGTTCTCCAGATCGTAGTGGACGGCGTTTAACCCCATGGTTTCCGCAACCTGCGACGCATAGTATTCGCAGTAGGGTTCCCGGCCTGCGTTGGACGCGCCGGTGGTGCCGCCTTTATAAAGATAAATCCCGTCCTGCTCCACATAGCGCCACGCTTTGGGCAGCATACCGCCTGTGGTAAGCTCCGGGGAAGTGGTAAATGCCTGACGGCTTCCGCCCGCGCCGGTGTAGGCCACCAGGGCCAGAATCTCGGAAAAGCGGTTTTCATAAAGGTTGTATTGGGAAAACTTCCCCTCAAACCCCTCCGGCACCACCCAATAGCTGTCGTTCAAAGACAGCCCCTTGCAAACGTCAATGATCCCCTTGGTATCGTTATGGCTGAGGCCCAGGGTTTTCAGAATCTCATCCACAAAGGCGCGGTTTTTGGGAATCACCCGCCGCTCCAGCCAGTGAATAACGCCCTCGCCGGTGCGCTCCATATCCAGGGGCAGTAAGTGGGTCTGTTCCTCATTGGTATAAAGGATTTCGGCCACCAGGCCGGACAATCCCTGCTTCTCCATTGAAAAGCGCATAAGCTCCGTGTCGTAGATACGCAGACTGTAAATGTTGCTCATAGGTTCCTCCTTGTCGTCCAAAAGAAGGGAAACGTCTTTCCCCAGCGCGGACGCAATCTTCAAAATCATATCCAGCGTGGGATTCTGCACACCGCTTTCCAGGCGGCAGATATTGGAGCGCTGGGTTCCCACACGCCTTGCAAGCTCCGCCTGAGAAACGCCCTGTTCCAGCCGGGCCTCTACAAGCTGGGCAATAATTTTTTGCCGTCCATGCAGTTCATCCATGTTCTCACCTCGTCTATAATGTTATCATAAAAGATAACATTATGCAAGGCGAATGACAATATCACCTTTCGCTCATCGTTCTTGCTCCTTTCCTTTCGCGCCCCGGATAGGAATACCCAGCCTTCGGCACAGGTAGTCGTTCACATCCTTTCCCCTGGGCGGCGGGCAGTTTTTGACCTCGTATTCTTTGGAGATCACTGTCTGGATGGCTTCGGCGGCCATCCTGCCGGGGCCGTCGTTGTCCAGATGGAGATAGACGGTTTTCACATGAGGATAATCCTCTAAAAAACGGGTGAGGGCCACAGGCAGCTTGCTCTCCGCAATCTTTTTCTTCGGCTGATATACCCCGGCCAAAGACAGCAGGTTGTGCTGTTTCCAGTCGATTCCGTCCAGCCTGCAAAGGCTGGCATAGGACATGACATCAATGGCACACTCACACAGATGGACAGCCGGATTTTTCCCGCAGGCGGGCAGGGCAAAGGAATAGTGCTTGTCGCTGCCGCTTAAATCCCCGTGGAACCGGCCCTCGCTGATCCCTCGCAGGCAGCCAAACCGCGCTTTTCCGGTTTTGTCAAAGCCGACGAACACCACATTTCCATGGCCCTTATTCCGGCTCTCATAAATGCGCCCGGTCTGGACGCAGAAGTCCAGCACCTCCATGGAAATCCCACGGCCTTTGAGGTAGTCCAGCATAGCCTGGTTGTTTGGGGCGGGCGGCGGCAAAAGCAGGTGCTTCGGTTTTTCTTCCCTTGGAACGGACGTAAAGGACGGCGGCGGGGCGGCAGCCCTGCCGGCAACGGCCTCCATTGCCTCCATGAAAGAACAGCCCTTGACTTTGATGAGGTAGTCCAGCGCGCTGTAACCGCCGATCCCACGGGAAAACCAGCACCATTTGCCATTGGAAATACGCAGGCTGTCGTGTTCCCTGGTGCAGTAGACATTGCCGGAAACATGGACAAGCTCCTGCGGCTCACAGGCTTGTAGATAGGTGAACAAGTCCACCTCCCGCGCTTTTTCGATCTCCTCCTGGTTGTAAAAAGGCATAAAAAAATACAGCCCCCTTCCCATAGCCACAAATTAGCTGCCCGCATGGGGCAACCGGCTATGTAAAGGGGGCTGTATTCTTCGGATATGTAAAAGGCCGACTGGACTATTCCAATCGGCCCCGTGAAAGCGTACAATTATTTATTTCATCGCCATGATACAAAGCCGATGCTTTGTTTCGTCATGGTCAACGATAATCTTTGAAAAGCCAGCGTCTTTCAAAAAATTAGAAAGCTGTGCTTTATCAAAAATCTGCAAGCCCTCTATGACATCCAGCCACTTTTCATCACTTCTATTTGTACCGTCAGATTCATTTACAATCAAAAACAAGCCATTCGGTTTTAATACTCGACAGACTTCCCGGAAACTTTCTGTAGGCCCCGGCCAAAAATAGACGGTTTCAAAGGCTGTGGCCAGATCAAAACTATTTTCTGAAAAAGGCAGTGTAGCGACATCTCCCTGCAATACCTGGCACCTCTTATGTTGGATTTCCCGCCGATTGACCTGTTTTGTTTTTTCTACGGACACCTCAGAATAATCCAACGCGGTCAACGTCGCCTTTGGAAAATTATTAAGAAGCTGGGCCGCATTGCGTCCGCCACCGCAGCCTAATTCTATGATCGTCTGGGGCTGGATAGAAGATAAATGCCTTATGCCCCAGTCGGACACCCCCGCATGAGCTTTATTCATTCCGCTTACCATCATCTTTCCTAATATCCCGTCCGGCTTCCGGGTATTACTAAAATATTTTTTTATCAGTCCCATTTTCCTTACCTCTGAAATGAATTAGTTGTAGCTAACCGCTTTTATTATACAGCACTTTTTTGAAAAAGTCCATCTTGGTATGTAAAAGGCCGACTGGATTGCTCCAATCGGCACAGGGGAATCAACGCTCCAATCCCACAACCTTCCGTTCCGGGACTTCTTCGCCCTCATCGGGAACGCTGTCAATGAGCGTCTTGTCTTTCTCATCCACTTTCAGCAGGACGTTCAGTTCATTCAATCGGGCGGTTTTTTCCGCCAGCTCCTCCTCGCGGGCAAAGGGCGCGCCCAATTCAGCGCGGGCATTTTCAAGCTGCCCTTTTGTTTCCTCCAGGCTGCTTTGCTCTGCCTGCAAGCTCCCCGCAAGGTCTTCAAGGGCATTGTCCAGACGGGCGATATTGCCGAACACATCCGCGCCCAGCGTCACCGTATGGGAGAGGGTGCCTTTCAGGGTAATGCGGTACTCGTTGCTGATACCATCATAGGCCAGCACCATGGAAAAGCCCCTGTATTCTCCCAGCAAAACCGCGTCGGAGCCAGTCATTTTGCTGCAAACGTCGATGATAGCTTTGCCAGCGTCCTCTTTTTCGGCATACTGTTTGCCCTCGATCACCATGCCGCAGAAGCCCTCTTGACCTTTCGGATGGGCGGCTGCCAGCGCCACATCCTTCTCATAGCCCGCAATCCGTTCTGTAATCCGAGCGATGTCTGCCGGGTATTCGCGCAGCACCAGCTCCTCCAGGGAATACCGCTGATTGAGATAGCTGGCCTTGAGCATATTGAGCTTTGCCACCTCCATATCCAAATTGCATTTTTCAATGATGAGAGGGTTGCCGGTGGCCAGCGCCTTGATCTCGGAATAGCTGAGGGCCGTTTCGTCCACATCCTCTGCCACTCGGACAGGGGCCTTGCTGGTCATGATCTGAGCAATGAATTTCTGCTTGTTTTCCACAAGCTGGTAAAGGTAAGCGTCAAACGTACCCTCGGTTACATAGCGGAAGATTTCCACCTCCTCGTTTTCATTCCCCTGACGGACAATACGGCCCAGCCGCTGCTGAAGGTCGGAAGGCCGCCAGGGGCAATCCAGATCGTGCAGGGCGATCAGCCTGTCCTGTACGTTAGTGCCAGCGCCCATCTTCTGAGTGCTTCCCATCAGCACTCGTATCTGCCCGGCACGGACTTTCGCAAACAGCGCCTTCTTTTTTACCTCACTGTCGGCGTCATGGATGAACGCGATCTCATCCTCCGGGATACCCTGCTCCATGAGCTTCTTTTTCAGATCGTCATATACGTTGAAAGAGCCGTCTTTGGTGGGCGTGGACAGATCGCAGAATACAAGCTGGGTCGAACGCTGTTCTTTGGTCTGTTCCCAGATTTTGTAGACGTTCCGGGCGCAGACAGCCACCTTGCCGTTTGGGTCGTCGGCAGCCAGCGGGTTGATAAGACGCATATCCAGGGCCAGCTTGCGCCCGTCATTGGTAATGCGCAGCATATTGTCCACATGGGGGTCAACGCCTCCATCCCGGATTTTTTCCGCCCGTTCCGCCAGCCCTTTCACCATCTCCTGCTGAAGCTCGGACGGCTTGATAACCTCTGTGTGAAAGTTGGCCTTTGGCACGGGAAGATGGAGCATATCTGCCGTCTGGATGTCGGCCACCTGTTTGAAAGCGGCCATCAGCTCCGGCAGATTGAAAAACTTGGCAAACCGGGTCTTGGCCCGATAACCGGTGCCTTCGGGAACGAGTTTGTCAAGATGATTTTTGTAAGTTTTCTAAATTCAAATATTTATCCGCTGAAAAATCTCCCAACATCTCGTGTCTGCATATCTCTTGAAACACCGTATTCAAAGGCTTCTTCGCACTTTCCGATTGCTTCACATTGACAATAAAAGTTGTTTTGCCTATTCGTGTTGTATAAGATAAAGTATTCTCTTTCATATAATCATTTTCTCCTTTTCATAAATTGATTGTGGGGCATTCCGTTTGGAACACCCCACAAATACAGCCTGTTTCATCGGAACATATCAAGAAGTCATTAAGTCGTGAGTATAATGGAAATGGTTATCTTTCCATACCACGCTTGTTTCTTCGTGCCTTAATACGCTCCTGTCTTTCTTTTTCCCTTGCTTCTTTTTCGGCTTGTTCCTGTGCTTCCTTAAAAGAAAAAAGTTGCTTCACTTTTTCGGTAAAAAGTTTAGCAACTTCGGGGAAATGCTCTAACGCTTCAAGAAAAGGTCGGCACTTTTCTTTCAGTTCGTTGTATTTAGTTTTCATTCTCTCCAATGCGTTTGCACTGTCCATATACTTCTGTCGGTAAAAATTTGCACTCTGCTCAAATTTTTTGATTTCCGCACGACTGGTAATACCCTCTTTGGCAAGGGCAGTAAGCTCAGAATAGTCCTTTTGGGAAATTGCCATTTTGCCTGTGAATGTTTTCTGTCCCATACTGTCAATCTCGTTTAAGGTTTTGGAGATATGACGGGCAGGCTCATACTTGACCTGTTCCTTTTGAATACGCTTCTGCAACTTCTCCAATCGCTCTTTGTCCTGTTGGATTTGATATTGCAGGGAAGTCAAATGCTCTGCTGTACTTCCGTATTCGCCACGCTGAAAGCCTTTGAACCCCTGTTCCGTCATAAAGTGAAACAACTCATCTTGCAATATGCTGTACGAAGCTCGAAACATCGGCTTTCCGTTCTTCCTAAGAAACGGCTTTCCTTTTTCATCGGTCAGCGGAATATCCGATTTCCATTTCTTTGAATGGCTTATCTGATTAACCACTTCCTTGACCGTTCCTCGCAGTTCGGGGTCTTTGCAACGCTTACTCCATAGGATTTCTTTCTCCACCACAGGCAGAACCATAGCGTGAAGATGATAATGGTAAACCTCTTTTCCAAGTTCTTCGGTTGCAGCTATATTGATTTCATCAGCGTGCATTACTGCCGATATAACATTATCAGAACCGAATTTTTCTTCTATGAAACGATAGGCTTCTTCATAAAACTGCTTTGCGTATTCATAGCCACCGTTACGCTCGAAGTACATCGTATTCACATCAATCACAATCTCATTAAAGAGTGTTGCGTCTTTCCTTAGCCCACGAAGCGACACCTGACCGTCTGTTTCCATCTGCTTTAACTGTTCCATATAGGTCGGGGCAGTCGGCTTTTTGAAATGCACATTATAGGGT
>ERZ1027181.519-NODE-519-length-19389-cov-11.353626_pt1 | contig 19389 bp, 14 predicted proteins | sample MGYA00519247_ERZ1027181 | MGnify/ENA primary metagenome ERZ1027181 (study PRJEB26926, sample SAMN06164415) | human gut metagenome | biome: ENVO:00009003; feature: ENVO:2100002; material: ENVO:00002003 | host: Homo sapiens | place: USA | collected 2012 ...
GGCTGATGGCGGCTGTGGGATTGTTCCATAGTGTGATGTGGAGTTGCATCTTTACTTTGGCGGTGGATGGCTTGAAGGAATATACTTCCAAGGCTTCGGGTGTGTTTATGATGGGTGTTTTCGGTGGTGCAGTCTTCCCTGTGCTTCAGGGATTGCTTGCTGATTATATCGGTTCATGGCAGTTCACCTGGTTCGTTCCTCTCTTCTGCGAGTTCGTCATCCTCTGGTACGGACTTGTGGGTTACAAGAAGCAGGAGGCATAAAAGACATTAGTAAGACATAAATTAAGAAGAATATCAAAAACTCGGGATGTTTCAAGTTAGAAGCATCCCGAGTTTTTTATTTTTAAGAGTTATTCCGCAATCAGATGAATCATTCCGCAATCAGATGATGCATTCTGCAATCTGATGAATCACATAGGTAACCACGCCCCAGATCATAAAGCGGTTGGTTTCATCTACCCGGATAGGGGAGAAGTTTTTGTTCCATGGGATGAGCCAGCCGAAGGCTGTTTCAAGTCGAATCGGCAACCGGTTCCCTGTACGGCTTGACGGATGGTGCCGTGTCCGTTCTTTCGGTTGATGGCATCGATGGCTTCCATCAGTGCTTTTTGCTTGCTTCGGTCGATAGGATCGAAGAGGTCTTGCTGGCGAGGATTGTCGGGTGAGATTTGCCACAGAATGACACCTGCCTTCTTGAAGTGAAACGACATGTCGGGGCGGTCAGCTCTGTTGTCTGCCATCGGTTTCGGATATTTGGCGCGGAGAATACTGAGTGCGGCACCTACTAAGCCATAGAGCGTGTAGTTGCTGGAGAAGATAGCCACGCCTTCAGCCTCCAGTTTTTCCTTTACCTGATAGAACGGGTCGCCCATCTTATAGCCCAGAGCCTTGGCTTCTTCAGAGCGTGCAATGACGCACCCGTCGTTGTTGCTCAAAACAACCACGGGCTTTCCTATCAGGTCGGGGCGAAACACTCGTTCGCACGAACAGTAGAAGTTATTGCAGTCGGCTAATCCTATCATTTTCTTATCTTACAAATCCTTTCGTGTTGCAAAACTACAAAAAATATTCGAAACGCTAGTCTTTATCTAGGATAATTTCCCTTAAGGTTCGAAATATTTTCCCTTAAGGGTAAATAAATTCAGGAAAATCATAGGATGATTAGAAAGAAAATCTCCGAAAGGCTTGGGCTTTTCGTGGATTTTTTGTAATTTTGCCTTTTAAAAAGGTGAATGCTTTCGATTTCTGAAAAGAAAAATAGAATGTGTTTATAGAAGGATTAAAAGGATTAAAAAGTTTAAAACGAAATGGTATGAAAAATATGTTGGCATTGAGCCAGGAGCGTTTCTCGGCTCGCAAGTTTACCTCCGAGGCAGTAAGTCAGGAGGATGTGGATTACATCATGGAGTGTGTGCGACTGGCTCCATCGGCAGTGAACAGACAGCCTTGGCATTGGCTCATCGTCCGCTCGGATGAGGCTAAGGAGAAACTCCAGGAGTGCTACGACCGTGAGTGGTTCAAGACAGCCCCAATGTATATTGTGGGAATGAAGAACGTGAATGAGAACTGGGTTCGCAGATACGATGAGAAGCCTCATGGAGATATTGACGTGGCAATAGCTGCCGAGCACCTCTGTCTGGCTGCCACCGAAAGAGGTCTGGGCACCTGCTGGGTCTGCAATTATGATACAGACAAGATGCAGCAGTTTTTCCCTCGTGAAGGTTTCGAGGCTGTAGTGATCATCCCTCTCGGTCATATTGCCGAGGATTGTCCTCATACCGAGAAGAAGCGCAAGGAAATGAACGAGATAGTGGAAGAAATCTAAAAAACGAAGCTAATGGAAATGAACGAAGAATCCATCCTGGCATGGAACATCATAGAAAAGACCAGCGCTAACCTCTTCCTTACGGGCAAGGCAGGCACAGGTAAAACAACCTTCTTGAAACAGCTCAAGGAGAAGTCGCCTAAACGAATGGTGGTGCTTGCCCCAACAGGTATTGCCGCCATCAACGCCGGAGGAATGACCATTCATTCGTTCTTCCAGCTTCCTTTTTCGCCTTACATTCCGGGTACAACCTTCGGAAGTGGCGAACAGAAACGCTATCAGTTCAGCAAACTCAAGCGAAACATCATCCGAAGCATCGACCTGCTGGTCATCGATGAAATCAGTATGGTGCGCAGCGATCTGCTCGACGCCATCGACTCGGTGCTTCGCCAGTACCGCAAGCGCCACGACCTGCCTTTCGGCGGTGTTCAGCTCCTGATGATAGGCGATCTGCAGCAGTTGGCACCAGTGGTTACGGCGCAGGAGGAACAGCTTCTGAAAGATCATTACGATACTCCCTTCTTCTTCAGCAGCAATGCGCTGAAGCAGGTGGGCTATCTTACCGTAGAGCTCAAGAAGGTTTACCGCCAGCAGGACGAGCAGTTTATCTCCCTGCTCAACCAGATCAGGGAGAACCGGGCTTCGGATGCTACCTTGCAGGCATTGAACCAGCGCTTTATCCCCAATTTCGAACTGCCGAAGAACAGTAACTTCATCCGTCTGACTACTCATAATGCGCCAGCCCAGCAGATCAATGAGCAGCAGCTTGCCGCCTTGCCATCCAGGGCTTTTTCCTATACGGCAGAGGTAGAGGATAATTTCCCGGAATCATCTTATCCGGCTGATTTCATACTTACCCTGAAGCCCGGAGCACAGGTGATGTTTATCAAGAACGATCCGCAGCACCGCTTCTATAATGGTATGATTGGTGAGGTGATCGGTGTGAAACCCGATGAAGAAGGAGATAAGATCATCGTGCGCAGCAAGGATTCTGATGAGGAGTTTGAGCTGGAGAAGATGGAGTGGGTGAATGCGAAATATACGATCAATGAGGAGACCAAGGAGATAGAGGAGACGGTAGAGGGAAAATTCCGACAGTATCCTTTGCGCCTGGCTTGGGCGATTACCATCCACAAGAGTCAGGGCCTTACCTTCGAACACGCTATCATCGATGCTTCCCATTCCTTTACCCATGGTCAGACCTATGTGGCTTTGAGCCGCTGCAAGACCTTGGAGGGAATGGTGCTCAGTCAGCCTCTGTCTCGTGGAGCCATCATCAGCAGTCAGACGGTGGATGCTTTCAACAGTCAACTTGCTGCGCCTACCCAGGAGCAGATCAGCTATCTGGAGCAGCAATACGTGCTTCACTGTATCGGCGAACTTTTTGATTTCTATGCTATTAGCGGAAGTTACGAGCATCTGATGCGCTGTCTGGTAGAATTCTTCAACAACAAATATCCTCGTGTGGTGAGCGAGTATCAGAAGTTGCAGGTGGTGCTGAAGAGTCTGATTGGTGTTTCGGATAAGTTCCGTCTGCAATATACCCGCATGCTTTCCCTGAATCCTGATATCCTTCAGGCAGAACTGCAGGAGCGTATTCACAAGGGTGCTGAGTATTTCTTTGATAAGATAGGTATTCTGAGCGATTTGATCAGAAAGTCGAATCTCGATACGGATAATAAGGTAGCAAAGAAACAGTTCCAGGACCGCTTCTCTGTCTTTTCTGAGGATGTGAGGTTGAAGGAACGTCTTTTGAAATACGAGCGCAGTGCTGTGTTTACGGTGACTGATTATCTGAAGAAGAAGGCGCAGTTCATGCTGCTGGATGAAATGGGCGAAGGTGCGTCTTCAAGTGCCGGTTATGGTTCTGGTAGGAAAGCCAGAAAATCGAAGAAATCGAATGAACCGAATGAACCGAAGATTCCAACCAAGGAGGTGAGTTTCAATCTCTATCAGCAGGGAATGACTGTGGATCAGATTGCTGCAGAACGTGGCTTTACCAAAGGCACCATCATCGGTCATCTTACCTCATACGTAAAGGAAGGAAAGGTTGGATTGCGTGCGTTGATTTCTAGTGCCCACGAAAAGAAAATCCGTGAATTCATGGAGGCTCATCCCGAGATGGAGCATTTCAGCGAAATCAAGGAAGCATTGGGAACCGGCATTGATTATTACGAAATCAAACTGATACGTGATTTAATGGAGGAGGAATAAAGGTCTTCCTCCGCCTTATTATAATATAATAGCCGTAACTATGCAGAAGTAGTTACGGCTATTGTTTTCTTAATGATCTAGAATTGTCTTTTCTAGCTGGTCTAGAGTTGGGCTACAGCCTTTTCCAGCTGTTGCAAAGCCTGCTTGAGAATGCTTCTAGGAGTTGCAACATTCAGTCGCATGAAGCCTTCGCCGCCAGGACCGAACATTTCACCATCATTCAGCGCCAGGTGCGCTTTGTCGATGAATAAATCGAGAAGCGCATCGTGGGAGAGATGCAGGTCTCGGCAGTTGAGCCAGACCAGGAAGGAAGCCTGTGGGCGCAACGGACGAATGCCTGGAATGTGCTCGCGGCAGTAATCCTCTACGAATCGGATGTTGTCTTCTATGTAGGCAAGCATTTTCTTTCTCCATTCCTCACCCTTGCGGAAAGCGGCGATGGTGGCGATAGGAGCGAAGAGGGTTGGCTCATCCAGTTCGTTGGCGCTGAGCCAAGGATAGAATTTCCTGCGGATTTCTTCGTTTGGAACGATGGCGTAGCTGCTTACGATTCCAGCAATGTTGAAGGTTTTGGAAGGAGCCTGGAAGGTGATGCTGATGTTGCGCGCCTTGTCGGAAACCGAAGCAAATGGGATGTGCTTGTGTCCGAACAGAGCCATGTCTGCATGAATCTCATCGCTGATAACGAGCAGATGATGTTCGTAGCAGAAGTCGGCAAGTCGCTGCAGGGTTTCCTTGCTCCAGGTAATTCCGCCCGGATTATGAGGATTGCAGAGAATCAGGATCTTGCACTTCTCATCATAGATTTTCTCCAGGTTTTCGAAATCCATCTCGTAATATCCATCCTCCTTCATCTTCAGCGGATTGAAGACCACCTCTCTGCCGTTGCCCTCTGGGGTGAGGCGGAATGGGTGATAAACGGGTGGCTGGATGATGACTTTCTCATCTGGACGGGTGAAGACATTCACCACGAGTCCGATACCTTTTACAATACCTGGAATGAAGCGGATCCACTCTCGCTTCACATCCCACTGGTGGTGGTCATGCACCCAGTCGATGATGCTGGGCAGATAATCTTCCGGCTCCATGGTGTAGCCGAAAAGAGAGTGTTCCAATCTTGCCTTGAGGGCATCTGTAATGAAAGATGGGGTCTCGAAATCCATATCGGCTACCCAGAGTGGCAGCAGATCATCTCGTCCCCAACGGGGCAGCAGGGCGCCATGCTTCAGGTCGTCGCTGCCCGAACGGTCTATGATCTTATTGAAATCGTACATGTTTTTACTTTGAACTTTGAGCTTTGAACTTTATGATTAGCTTTTTTATGCTAACTTTTAAAGTTTATTTTTGAATTCCTTCTACCGCCTGCTTGATGTCTTCAAAGAGATCATCCACATCCTCCAGACCTACGCTGAGGCGGATGGTGGTGTCTTTTACATCCATCGACTTACGCATATTCTCGGAGAATGCACCGAAGATGGTGCTTGCCGGATGAATGGCGAGCGAACGGTTGTCGAAGAGATTGGTGGCACGATGGATGAGCTTCAGATTGTTGAGGAAACAGAAGCAGGCTTCCTTGCTTTCCAAATCAATGCAGATCATGGCTCCCGCCGTCTTGCCAAACTGGCGCTGCGCCAACTCGTGGTAAGGATTATCCTCCAAACCTACATAGTTTACATACTGAATCTGAGGCAGGGTGCGCAGTTTTTTGGCAAGTTCCAGGGCATTGCCGCTCTGAACACGATAGCGCGCATCGAGTGTTTCGAGTCCGATGGTCTGCATATAGGCAACCTGTGGAGTCATATAGGCGCCGAAGTTGAAGAGCATTTCTCCATAGAGACGCTTGGCGAAATCGCCGTTATAAGGAGTTCCGTAGTCGATGACCAGACCGCCGAGCGAAGTAGCACCACCACTTACATATTTAGAGCTGGAAACCACTTCAATATCTACTCCCAGATTCTTAGCCGAGAACTGTGTGAACGGAATCACGGTAGAATCCACTACCAGCGGAACTTTCTTTTCGTGAGCCACTTCCGAAATGGCTTTCAGATCGGCAACCTCCAACTGTGGGTTGGTCAGGATTTCCAGGAATACGCAGCAGGTGTCATCGTCGATGGCTTCACGTACCTCCTCTATATTGGTCAGGTCGCGTAAACGTACCTTTACGCCAAATCGGCGCAGGGTAGCCACGAGCAGCGCATAGGTGTTACCGAAGAGATGCTTCGAGGTAACGATGTTCTTACCCTGTGCTGCCAAGGACATGAAAGTATTGCTGATTGCCGCCATTCCAGAATTGAAGGCTGTGGCGTGGGCTGCATCGGTGAGGGCTGCCACTCGGCGCTCCAGGTTGGTAACCGTAGGATTCTCCACACGGGAGTAATCAGGTGCCTTGATCTTGTCGGTGAATGCTTCCGCCATGACGGCAGCATTGTCGAATTCGTAGGCAAGGGTGTTATATACCGGAACGCTCAGCGAATCGTAAGCATCGCGGCGTTCGTATTCCAAATGAATGGCTTGTGTTTGTTTCTTCATTCTTTTATGATTTTATGTGATATTTTGTTTGCAAAAGTACAAAAAAGAAATCAAATAGACAATAGATAGCATAAAAAAACGAGTTGCGAATGTTTTTTTTATGCATTGCAACTCGTTAGAGAGAGTATTGGTTATTCTATTCTATGTTTCCGATGGTTCCTGGGCTTGTTAGTTTCCATTCATTCCACCCGTCTGGATTCCCTGTTTTTCTTCCTGGAAATCGTTCTTGATGTTGGATTTTGCCTGCTGGAATTGCTTCTTGGTGTTGCCGAATTTCCAGGTAAGAGTGAGACTGATCTGGCGCAGAGGCACCTTCACCGTCATATTCTGAACATAGTCAGAACCCATGGTCTTCTGCTTGATATTGAGCTTGTCGTCGGTTGGTGTGAGAAACATCAGACTCAGGTCCAGCTTATCTTTGACGATGGATTTGGAGAGGGTGGAGTAGAAGAAAGTCATTCCGCTCTGATAGCCCTGCAGGTTGTGCTGCTTGCTCTGAATGATGCTTCCTACCGTCCATTGCAGTTCCCAAGGCAGAGTCTGTTGCAGATTGATCATCGTACTGCTGTTCCAGCCATGGTTCTTCCATCCCAGGACTTCGCTGCGCAGGTCGTTGTAGCTAAGACTCTCGTTCAGCATCAGTCTCGTCTTCTTAAACACCAGCCAGTTGGCAAAGACATTCAGACTGGCATTGCGAGTCTTCGAAACATTGCCGTAGGTGGTATTGAGCAGGTTGTCTGCATCGATGAATGAATACTGCTCTATCTGGTTGTTGCAGAATCCATAGCCCAGAGTCGTGCTCAGGATGAATCTAGGGTTGTAATAATTGAACACCATATTCAACTGATGCGACTTCACCACGTCGAGGTCTGTATTACCATAGCTGATGGCGGTAGGATTACTGCGATCTACATACGGGTTGAGATAGGTGATTCCCGGACGGGTGATTCTCATGCTGTAGTTCACGCCGAGATTCACTCCAGGAGTGATGCTGTAGGAGAGGCTGGCGCTCGGCACGAAGTTACCGTAGTTTTTGTCGAAGTTGTCGCCCTTGCCCTGCTCGAATTTCACTTTCTCCCAGGTCTGTTCGTATCGGGTTCCCAGCATGGTTCCTATCTTTCCGAAGTTTCCTTTCCATTCAGCATAGGCAGCCAGGATGTTCTGGGTGTTCTTATACTCCATGCTGTTGGCAGGATTCAGCGTTTCGCTTTTATCTTCAGCCACGTCGTAGTAGCGGGAATCGCTCTTGTTGATGCGGGAAATATACTTGGCTCCGAAGTTCAGGCGCTGGGTGGCGCTGAGCGAATGGGTGAAGTCTGCCTGGAATGTATGTTCCGTTCCGCGTGTCTTGCTCTTCGAGAGCAGGTCGTTGAGCTGGAGAGTCGTCACATGACTGATATTGTCGTAGAACGTATAGTTGTCGGTGTGAGAAGGGTTGGTACTGAAGAGATAGCTGAGGATGAGATAGTTCGTGCGCTCCTTGTTGAAGAACCGCTGATAATCGAGACTTCCGTTGAAGGAGGTGTTGCCCATATCCTGCTTCATCTCATTGCCGTATTCGAACCCCTTGCCGTAGATTCCGCCTGCCATCTTCGTGAGTGGGTGACCCGTAATTTTCTGGTTGAAGGAGGTCAGACCAGCCGTGGCACTGATGTTGCTCAGCGAATCGAGTTCGTAACTCAGACTGATGTTACCCATGGAGAACGGTTGCTTCATATCCGAATTCTGATAGTAGTTCATCGTGCTTCCATCCTTCTGGATTCGGTCGAAGGAGATGATGGTTCCATCCATTCGCTCATGATTGTACATTCCGTTGGCACTGTAGGTAAGCTTGCCCTGCTGTCCGCTGATGAAGGCGGAGATGCGCTGCGTCTGGTTACCGGCAGCAGCACTGATGTTGCCATTATAGCCATTGCTGAGATCGCTGCCTCCACCGGCGTTCACGGCTTGCTTGTTGAGAACGATGTTAAGCACGCCTCCCGTACCTTCAGCATCATACTTGGCTCCCGGATTGGTGATTACCTCAATGTTCTTGACCATGGTAGCCGGCATTGCCTTGAAAATCTGCGAGGGGTTGGCTGAGAACATTGGGTTGGGTTTTCCATCCACATACACCTTGAAGCTGGATGAACCATTTACGGTAATGTTATCTTGTCCATCCACGGTAACCATCGGCACCTTGCGCAGCATGTCGAGAACGGTAGAAGCCTTGGCGTCAGCATCCTGCTGCACGTTGTAGGTCATCTTGTCGGTCTCCATTTTTACCAGTGGTTTGGATGCAACCACGGTAACAGCGTTGAGATCCACATCTTTCCAGAGGGAATCTGTGACCTCAGCATCGCTCTGCGCGAAACTTTCGAGCGAGCAGACGAGCAGAGTACTCATCAAAATCATATTTTTCTTATTCATATTCTTCGTGTTTGAATATCCTTGTTTGTTAACTATCTTTTTGCCTTTTTGTTTGTTTGACGATGCAAAGATAATAGATTCTTTTGTAAAGACAATGACACCGGGAGGGGTTTAACCCAACAATAACTCTCAGAAAGCCTTCCTTAACATTGAAATAACATAAATTTATCAGAAACCCTGCAAAAAGCATAAAATGTAAGCCATTCATTCGCTTATCTCAACTTTATTTTGTAATTTCGCAGCGAAATAGATAATTCGGAATAAAAATATAAATCAGTTATGATGAAATCAACTAAAATGAGCCTCCGGGCTCTTACGTTTAGTGCAGCACTCTGTGCTTCGCTCGGAACATCGCTTTCTGCCTTTGCCGAGACCATCGAAGTGCAGAAGCTGAAACATGCAGGTCCTTATCCTGTAGCTACCCCTTGGATGGCGGATAGCGTGAATGTGAAGGGTGAGAAATTCTCGATGGAGGGTGTGCTCGACTCTCCGCTCTCGTTTACCTTATTGAATAATGGTAAGGAGGTGGCTGCATCCCAGCTTTTGGCTGATAGCAAGCAGAATGCAATTCACCTGGCTTCTTTCACCGTATCAAATACCAGCCGTACCCAGGCTACCATCGAGGTGAAGGGATTGAAGCAGTATCGCCTCTTTGTGGATGGTGAGCAGGTGAAAGTGAATGGCGATAAGGCGGAGACTGTCCTGATGCCTTCTACTCATACCGTAGTCATCAAGTACCTCACCGCTTCATCTGCCGATGCTTCCGCTTCTGAAAAGAATGCATCAGAAAAAACATCTTCTTCAGAAAAGAAAGCTGATCAGGATTTCAAGATCAGCATTACTGCGGCAGACGGCAAGCAGCTGAGCGTGGGCGAATCTTCTGCCAGCACCAAGCGTACCTTTAATATATACGATGTAATCTGCATGCCTAACTATGCGAGCGTTCAGATGTCGCCAAACGGCAAGTTCATGATCGTGAGCAAGACTTGGGTAGATCGTCAGGGCAAGAACCATAGCGTCAATGAATTGAGAAACTGTCAGACTAACAAGGTGGTTGCTTCTTTCGAGGAAAGTGTAAGATGGATGCCTCGTACCAACAAATTGTATTTTACCGAGAAGGCGAGCGACAGTTCCATTGCCGGCGAAGGAAAGGCGGATGGTGAAGTTCAGCTGATTACCATCAATCCGATGAATATGGAGCGAGAGGTGTTGGCGGCAAACATTCCGGAGGGATGGTTCCAGTTTACTCCAGATGAGAAATCGCTCATCTATACGCTCTATGAGGAAGGCAGAAAGAAGGACCCTCAGGTGTACGATGTAAAAGAACCAGATGACCGTCAGCCAGGATGGAGAACCCGCAGCTATCTGGCTAAGTATGAACTGGCTTCAGGCATTCTCCAGCCGCTTACCTTCGGCTACCATAATGTTTATCTCAACGATATTTCCGCAGATTCCCGCTATCTGCTCATCGGCAAGAGCGAGGAGCGCCTTACCAAGCGTCCTACTACTCTCAACTCGCTCTATCGTCTCGATCTGAACGATATGAGTGTTGAGGCGCTGGTAGAGAAGGGTGAGTTCCTGAACAGTGCCCAGTTCTCGCCAGACGGCAAGAGCATTCTCGTTACCGGTTCACCTGAGGCTTTCGATGGAATTGGAAAGAATGTGGAGGAGGGACAGATTCCTAGCATGGTTGACACCCAGCTCTATCTGATGAACCTGGCGGATAAGAAGGTTCGCCCGATGACCAAGGATTTCAATCCTAACGTGCAGAGCGTGGATTGGAGCAAGGCGGATGGCAATATTTACTTCACTGCAGAGGATAAAGACTGCATGCATCTCTTCCAACTGAACCCTAAGTCTGGCAAGTTTACTTTGCTCAAGACTCCAGAGGAGAACATCAAGAGCTTCTCCATCGCAGCGGCTGCTCCGGAAATGGCGTTCTCAGGACAGAGTGCATCCAATGCTGACCGACTCTACAAGATGAGCACCAAGGCACAGAAGTCGCTGCTCGTAGATGATCTCAGTGCCCGTCTGCTGAAAGACATCGAGCTGGGCGAGTGCAAGGCTTGGAACTTCGTGAATTCCCGTGGCGACACTCTTTGCTGCCGTTACTATCTGCCACCTCATTTCGATGCTTCCAAGAAGTATCCGATGGTGGTGAACTACTATGGCGGTTGCAGTCCTACTACCCGAATGTTCCAGAGCCGCTATCCTCATCATGTATATGCTGCGATGGGTTATGTGGTCTTGATCGTGAACCCAAGCGGAGCCACCGGTTTCGGTCAGAAGTTCTCTGCCCGCCATGTGGATACTGCCGGCGAGGGAGTGGCTGAGGATATTATCTCCAGCACCCAGGCTTTCTGCGATGAGCATAGTTTCGTAAACCGCAAGAAGATAGGTTGCATCGGCGCCAGCTACGGTGGTTTCATGACTCAGTATCTTCAGACCAAGACCGATCTCTTTGCCGCAGCCATTTCTCATGCAGGCATCAGCGATCATACCAGCTATTGGGGCGAAGGCTATTGGGGTTACAGCTACAGCGAGGTTTCCATGGCGAATGAGTATCCTTGGACCAACAAGCATCTCTTCGTAGATCAGAGTCCGCTCTACAATGCAGACAAGATTCATACTCCATTGCTCTTCGTGCATGGAACAGCCGATAACAATGTGCCTGTGGGAGAGAGTATTCAGCTCTATACGGCTTTGAAGCTTCTTGGCCGTCCAACGGCGATGGTTCTGGTAGATGGTCAGGATCATCACATCATCGATTACGAGAAGCGATTGAAGTGGCAGGACACCATCTTTGCATGGTTTGCCAAGTGGCTGCAGGATGATGGCAGCTGGTGGAAAGAAATGTATGGAGAGGAAAAGATGTAGTTGAAGTCTCGGCAGAAATGCCGGCTTCTGACTCTATCAAATAAAAAGAGATTATATTCCTGTTTTGCTGGGAATATAATCTCTTTTTGTTTTTTCTTATTTCTTATTGCTCAGTGAAATCATTAGGGAGATGAAGGCGAAGGAAATGCCTACGATGCAGACTCCCAGCCAGTCGGCTTGGGTCCACACGTATCCGGCACAGAACGTACCGAGCGAACCACCGATGAAATAGGTCGTCATGAAGATGGTGTTGGCACGGTTGGAAGCCTGCGGAATCTCCTGCAGGCAGCCGCTCTGATTGCTGAGCTGCTGACATTGCAGTCCGATATCTACCAGGATGATGGCTGCGATGAGTCCTGCATAGGTGTCGCCGAAGAGGAGGGCTATTGCCCAGGCGATGATCTGCATGGCTGCTCCGAAGAGGCTGAACTTGTAGATTCCGAACCTTGGGACCAGCTTTCCTACGCTGCTGGCTGCCACGGCTCCCATGATTCCGCAGAGTCCGAGCATTCCCACCATATCGCTGCCTGCATTGAAAGGAGGTTGGGCAAGATGGAAGGCGAGGCACGACCATATCGCCATCATGCTTCCGAAACCGAAGGCGGCACGGATGGAGTAGATGCGGATGGAAGGATGGAGGATGAAGATCTCTGCCACGGTAGTCATCAGTCCTCTGTAAGTACCCACATAGTTGCGCTTCATCTCAGGCATCATCAGCATCATGATTCCCATGCAGACCACCATGACGAGGGCGGCGATGAAGAACATCTCCCGCCATCCCAGCCATTCGCCGATGTAACCGCTGATTACTCGCGAGGCAAGAATACCCGTGAGCAGTCCGGAGAGCACAATGCCCATATTCCTGCTCTTGTTCTTGGGTTCTGAAAACTGTCCTGCTATCGGGATGAAAAACTGCGGAATCACGGAACAGGCACCAATCAGCAACGAAGCTCCCCAAAGCATCCATACGTTTTGTGCCACAGCCATCACGATAGCCATCACGGCTGCGATGGTCATATTCACAAGGATGAGTTTCTTGCGTGAAAACATGTCTCCCATAGGGATGAGAAAGAACAGTCCCAGCGCATAACCTATCTGGGTAATCACGGTGATGAGGTTGGCGCTCTGCTCGGTAATGCCCAGATCGTGGCGGATCAGTTCGAGAAGCGGCTGGTTGTAGTAGCAGTTGGCTACTGTGAGTCCTGCGATGATAGCCATCATCAGGAGAATGCTGCGGGGAATGCCCTGATTTTCTTTTAGCTGTATCATTTTTCTGTTTATCTGTTACTCTTTCTGCTTGTCTTAGACTCTTTTCAGCTTGTCTTAGACTTTTTTTCGAGTGCAAAGTTACAGAAAAGTTCGCTGCCAGCCAAGTTTTGAGGCTCGAATTCTCGGAAAAAGTTTCCCTCTCAGCAGAAAAATCCTCCCTCTCAGCAGAAAAAGTTTCTGCTTTCTTCCTCGCGCGTACCTTATTATATGTCTATAGCTCGGCTCAGCCGGGGTGTTGGCGCGCACCTTTGTTACGCTAAAAAACACCGAAAAGTGTTAAAATCGGGCTGTTTTCGGACACACTAAAAACTTTAACTTTTGTTAGCACTTTGTAAATTATTGAATATCAGTAGTTTGTGATTTTGTTACAAAACACCCCTAAAAAAAAACACAAAAAAAAGTTCGCCGTATCAAAAAAATGCTTACCTTTGCACCAGTTTTAATAAACGAATGATTGTTTTACAGATTTAAAAAGCAAAGAAAATGAAGAAATTAGTTTTAATGTTCGTAGCTATCGCAGCTATCTCTTTCGCATCTTGTGGTAACAAAACAGCTCAGAACACAGCTTCTGCTGATTCTGATACTGCAATGGTTGATACAGCTTCTGCTGATACAGCTGCTGTTGATACAGCTGCTGCTGATACAGCTAAGTAATCTAGGATTACTTTACGAACGAAAAATGAGAGAAACAACCGCTGGACTTCGGTCTGGCGGCTTTTTTTGTTTTATAGGCTCTGGTTCTTTTCCTGTCTGGTTGTCTGATTGGTTTGATTCTTTCAGTCCCGATGCTTTATAGAATCAGTTTTTTCATACTGCCCATATTAGAAAAAGCGCCTTGGGAATTTGCTAATTTCAGAATAATTGTTTATCTTTGCCGAACTTTTGCTCAGAAGGCTAAAATCAAGATTTGTGTTCCTTTCTCCTGATGCTGGAGGGATGGGGACTTTTTTCTTGAAAATCAAAGTTTGTGTTCCTTTTTCCTGATGCTGGAGGGATGGGGGCTTTCTTCTTGAAAATGAAGGTTTGTGTTCCTTTCTTCTGATGCTGGAGGGTTGGAGGACATTCTCCTAAAGCTGGAGATTTAGGGGCTTTCTCTTGAACGCAGAAAGGAGGACCTTTTCGTTTTGGCCGATTGAAATTTAATAATGTAAATAGGATAATTATGATAGATACAAGTGCCTTTCAAGGCAAGAAAGCTGCTTATTATACTCTGGGTTGTAAACTCAATTTCTCAGAAACTTCCACTTTCGGAAAGATGCTGGAAGACATGGGTGTTGTTACAGCCCAAAAGGGTGAACAGGCAGATATTTGTTTGATAAATACATGTTCTGTAACAGAAGTGGCTGATCACAAATGTCGTCAGGCCATTCATCGCATGGTACGCCAGAATCCTGGAGCCTTTGTGATTGTTACTGGTTGCTATGCCCAGTTGGAATCAGAGAATGTGAGCAAGATAGAAGGTGTTGACCTGGTGCTTGGTGCCAATGAGAAAGCTCATCTGATACAGTATCTGAGTGATGCTTGGGCGCAGAAGTATTCAGAAGCGCTTCATCTGCATCATAGTGTGAAGACCAAGGAAATCAAGACTTTCCAGCCGTCTTGTTCCCGTGGCAACCGCACCCGTTATTTCCTGAAGGTACAGGATGGTTGCAATTATTATTGTACCTATTGTACAATACCTTTTGCCCGTGGCAATTCCCGCAATCCAAGTATTGCCTCTCTTGTAGAACAGTCTGAGCAGGCAGCCCGTGAGGGAGGTAAGGAAATCGTTATTACTGGCGTGAATATCGGAGATTTCGGTCAGACAACTCATGAGCGCTTTTTGGATCTGGTGAAGGCTCTTGACGGAGTTGAGGGCATCAAGCGATATAGAATTTCCAGTCTGGAGCCAGACCTCTGTGATGATGATCTCATCGAATATTGTGCCCAGAGCCGGGCTTTCATGCCTCATTTCCACATACCTCTGCAAAGCGGTAGCGACGAGGTGCTCAAGTTGATGCATCGTCGTTATGATAAGGCTCTGTTTGCTCATAAGGTTCAACTGATCAAGGAGAAGATGCCGGATGCTTTCATCGGGGTTGACGTGATGGTAGGCTGCCGTGGTGAAACGCCTGAGTGTTTTGAGGAATGTTATGAGTTCCTGAAGTCCTTGCCTGTTACCCAACTTCATGTTTTCCCTTATTCTGAACGCCCGGGTACGGCTGCGCTCAAGATTCCTTATGTGGTGAGTGACAAGGAGAAGAAGTTGCGCTCCAAGCGACTCCTGGAGTTGAGCGACCAGAAGACGCAAGAGTTTTATGCCCAGTATATTGGAACGGAAGCTGAGGTGCTGTTTGAGAAGGCGCCTCGCGGCAAGGCCATGCATGGTTTTACCAAGAACTATGTGAGAGTAGAACTTTCTCCTGCCCTTGCCAAGGAAGAGTATGACAATCAGTTGCTCCGTGTTCGCCTGGGCGATTTCAATCACGACAAAACGGCTTTGAAGGCAGAATTGCTCTAAGAGTTCGTGGTGATGATAACGCTCGAATCATATCGTTCGAATATAGTCTCGTAAGGTTCGGGCGATGTGTTTATTCTATGGTGATGTATTATGATGTATTATAATGATTTTGGAACTTGGATCCGGAAACAGTTTCCTGATTTCCGGGTTCAGAAGATTTCTATAGATGCAGGATTTTCCTGTCCCAACCGGGATGGGAAAATTTCCAGCGGCGGATGTACTTATTGTGACAACCGCACGTTCAATCCCAGCTATTGCGACCGCAAGAAGTCTATCTCCGAACAGTTGGAAGAGGGGAAGGCATTCTTTGCCCGTAAGTATCCGGACATGAAGTATCTTGCTTATTTCCAGGCTTATACCAATACTTATGCTAAGGTAGAACAGCTTCGGGAGATGTATGAGGAAGCCCTTCGCGTGGAAGATGTGGTGGGTATCGTGATCGGTACTCGCCCGGACTGTATGAGCGATGAATTGCTGGATTATCTGGAGGAACTCAACAAGCGCACATTCTTATTGGTGGAGTATGGAATAGAAAGTGCTAATGATGATACTTTGCGTCGCATCAATCGCGGCCATGATTTTGCCTGCAGCCGTGATGCGGTAGAGCGTACGCATGCTCGCGGCATCCTGACTGGCGGTCATATTATCATCGGGCTGCCAGGAGAAGATGCGGAGGAGAGTCTCCGTCAGGCTCCTATCATTTCTTCGCTTCCTCTTGATATTCTGAAGATTCATCAGATGCAGATTATCAAGGGAACCCGTTTGGCACAGGAATATGCTGAACATCCTTTTCATGTCTATTCGGTAGAGGAGTATATTGACGTCATCGTCAGGTTTATTCGTTTGCTGCGCCCGGATCTGGTGCTCGAAAGGTTTGTAAGTCAATCGCCTAAGGAATTGCTCGTGGCTCCGAAATGGGGATTGAAGAATTATGAGTTTACTAATTTGCTGAACAATAGGCTTAAGAGCCGTTAAAGCATTTTTTTATCATTATAAATTCTTAATTATGCCTCAAATCGGGGCATAATTGAATTATTCTTTGTATTTTTGCAGTCAATATGCAAAAGTAGCAATACAATATGGCAAAAGTAGCAATTGTAATACTAAATTGGAATGGTCAGAAGATGCTGGCCAAGTTTCTTCCGAATGTGATAGAGTATTCCCGACAGGATGCTGAAATCTGGGTGGCGGACAACAGTTCGTCAGATGGTTCCATGCACCTTCTGGAGACTCAATTTCCTCAGGTCAAGACTATCGTACTGGAGCAGAATTTTGGCTTTGCCGAAGGGTATAATCGGGCTTTGCGCCAGATAGAGGCCGACTACTATGTGCTTTTGAATAGCGATGTGGAGGTGAGTCATCATTGGCTTACTCCGCTTATAGAGTTTATGGATTCCCATCCTCAGGTGGCAGCCTGTCAGCCGAAATTGCTGGCAGAATATGACAAGGACAGTTTTGAGTATGCCGGCGCCTGTGGAGGTTTTCTGGATAAATATGGTTATCCGTTCTGTCGTGGCAGGATTTTCGGTGCGGTAGAACGTGATAATGGCCAGTATGATTATCAGCAGGAGATATTGTGGGCTACGGGTGCGTGCATGATGATCCGTTCTGCGGATTATTGGAAGGCAGGTGGACTTGACGGCCGCTTTTTCGCTCATAATGAAGAGATAGACCTTTGTTGGCGTTTGCGCCTGATGGGTCGGAAAATCTATTGCATTCCTGAGAGTGAAGTATATCATGTGGGTGGAGGAACTTTGCCTAAGAGCAATCCGATGAAGACTTTCCTGAATTTCAGAAATAATTTAACGATGCTTTATAAGAATCTGTCGGACAAGGAGTTATCGCATGTGATGAGAGCGAGATGGTTCCTCGATTATCTGGCTGCTTTTGAGATGTTGCTGCTTCAGCGGAATTGGGGTGATTTCAAGGCTGTGTTCAAAGCTCGCAAGGCATTCAAGGAATGGCGTTCCTCTTTTGATGAGGAGAGAAAGCGTATTCAGGCACAAAGAGTGGAGGAGGAGATTCCGCAGATTTTCCAGACTTCCATATTGTGGCAATATTACGCCAAGGGAGTGAAGAATTTCAAGGATTTGAAAACGACTTGAATGAAGTCTGATGATCCTTCTTGAATGAAGTCTGATGATTCTTCTTGAATGAAGTCTGATAATCCTTCTCGAATGAAGTCTGATGGAAGCTTTCGATAAAGCCAGATGGCTTCCTTTGAAAACGAGTGGGCTTTAAAAAATAGAAATAACTTAGAAACTGACTATAAAATGAAACGTATTTATTTATCATTTTTTGCTTTCTTCCTGGCATTGGGAATGGAAGCGCAAACGATGGTGAAGGTGCAGGTGACTAATCCTTCCAAAGTAGAGAGAAACGACGAACCGGTTGTCTTGGATTTGAGCAAGTATGGCGAGGTTTCCAAGGCCGTCGTTACGGTAGATGGCAAGGAAATTCCATCCCAGTTGGATGATCTGAATCGTGACTGCGTGAATGATGAACTTTGTTTTCTGGCCGATCTTGGCAAGAGGGAGTCGAAGACTTATCAGGTTCAGTTGTTCTCCGAGGGCGAGCAGTCTACCTATCCTGCCCGTACCTTTGCAGAACTGGTTGTGCCAAGCAAGAACAAAAAGTTGGCCAAGAACAAGCAGGATATTTACCTGCGCAGTATTGCCTTCGACAAGAAGACCAAGGATGTCTATCATTTTGTACATTCTCATGGCGTTTGTTTCGAGAGCGACCTGGTGGCGATGCGTGTTTATTTCGACAACCGGCAGACCATCGACCTTTATGGCAAAATCAATAAGGGACTGGTGGTAGAGGATACTCAGTTTTATCCTTCCGAAGAACAGTTGGCAGCAGGTTCCGGCGATGACTGTCTGTGGGTAGGCAATACCTATGGTTTGGGTGCCCTGCGCGGTTGGGACGGCACGAAATCCCTGTTGCTTACAGATGTGAAATATCAGGAGCAGCGTGTTATTTCCGAAGGACCTTTGCGTGCCGTGGTAGAAGTGGTGGACAACGGTTGGGTTCCGGCTCCGGGATTAAAGCCGGTAAATGCCACCATCCGCTATACGATTTATGCGGGGCATAGGGATTTTGATGTGGAAGTATTCTTCAATAAGAATGCGGATGATTACGTATTCTCTACAGGACTTATCAACGTGAAGGGTTCTACAGAAATGTCTGATGGCAAGGGATTGAGAGGCTGTTATGGTAGCGACTGGCCTACTGGCAAGGATGATGGCAAACATAAGTTGGAGACAGTTGGCTTAGGTATTTATGTGCCTCAATCTCATTTCGTAAGTCAGGAGGAGGCCAATAAGGATGTATATACGATGCTGGTTCGCCCTGTAGGAAAGAAGTTGACCTACAAATTGGCTTATACGAGCGCCAATGAAACTTATGGTTTCGCAGGAGAAAAGGAGTGGTATAAGTGGTTGGCGGATTGGAAGAAACTTCAGACTCAGCCATTACTGGTCAAAGTATTTTAGCAAGAATAGGAGAGAGACTTTCTGCTATGGTCATTCCAGCGGAAAGTCTTCCTCCTTCCTCCCTTCTCCCTTCATCTCCTTTCTCCTTTCTCCCTTCTCTCTTCTCCTTTCATCGTCTTTGTCTTTCTCATTTCTCATTTGTCATTTCTCATTTTTATGTCTTTCTCATTTCTCATTTGTCATTTCTCATTTTATCGTCTTTCTCATTTCTCATTTGTTATTTTGTTGCTCAAATCTCTGCAAATGTGAATATTTATAGAATAGATT
>ERZ1027181.525-NODE-525-length-19315-cov-9.843354_pt1 | contig 19315 bp, 15 predicted proteins | sample MGYA00519247_ERZ1027181 | MGnify/ENA primary metagenome ERZ1027181 (study PRJEB26926, sample SAMN06164415) | human gut metagenome | biome: ENVO:00009003; feature: ENVO:2100002; material: ENVO:00002003 | host: Homo sapiens | place: USA | collected 2012 ...
CTCGTGGGCTCGGAGATGTGTATAAGAGACAGACGAGATACTTACCAAGGAGAAACCAACTCATATCGCAGTGGCTTTCGACCATGGAAAGACCTTCCGCCATGAGGCTTTTCCTGCATATAAAGCCCAGCGAGAAGAGACACCGGAAGATATCAAGCTCTCTGTACCAATCATCAAAAACATACTCGAAGCCTACAACATTCCTATCCTCCAAGTAGATGGTTTTGAGGCTGATGATATCATTGGTACTGTGGCGATTCAAGCTGGAGAGAAAGGTATAGAGACCTACATGCTCACACCGGATAAAGATTATGGTCAGCTGGTAAGGGAGAATGTATATATGTTCCGTCCTCGACATGGAGGCGGATATGAAACCTTGGGTGAAAAGGAAATTGAGGAAAAATACGGAATCGCTTCCCCACTCCAGGTTATTGACCTTTTGGCTCTCATGGGTGACTCGGCAGATAACTTCCCTGGATGTCCTGGTGTCGGAGAGAAAACGGCTGCCAAACTGATCAATGAATTTGGAAGCGTAGAGAACTTGATTGAAAATTCTTCTAAGGTGAAAGGCAAACTTCGCGAAAAAGTAGAAGGTGCTATCGAGGATATTAAAATCTCAAAGTTCCTGGCTACTATCCGGACTGATGTTCCTGTGGAAATTAAAATGGATGATTTGAAGTTGGTTGAACCTGATAAAGAAAAGTTGGACGAAATCTTCTCCGAACTCGAGTTCAAAAGCTTTGCAAACAGGATTCTTAAAAAACCTCAACAAAAGAAAATAAAGCCTACAGGAGAGCTCGATTTATTTGGCGCACAGCAAGACGATGGGCAGGATGTTCAAAAAAACGCGAGTTTTGAGACCATTAAAAGCACTCCTCATAAGTATCAACTAATTGAAAATGAGGAAGATGCAAAGAAACTTTGTGATTATTTGATGACATTCGATACTCTCAGTTTAGACACAGAGACTACTTCTACTACTGCAATTGATGCAGAATTGGTAGGTTTGAGCTTTGCCGTCAAAGAAAAAGAGGCTTACTATGTCGCCATTTCTGCAAATCGTGAAGAAGCTTTAAAATTCGTAAACATCTTTAAACCGCTCTATGAAAACCCTCAAATTCTGAAAGTCGGCCAAAATATCAAATACGACTACGAGGTTTTGATGAATTACGGAGTGGAGATAAAAGGCAAGATGTTTGATACGATGATTGCTCACTATCTCATCCAACCAGAGTTATACCACAACATGGATTATCTGGCTGAAGTCTTGCTCAATTACCAGACCATCCATATTGAGGAGTTGATTGGTCCGAAAGGCAGAAACCAGAAATCGATGCGAGATCTTGCTCCATCCGATGTTTATGAATATGCAGCAGAAGATGCAGACATCACATTGCGATTGAAAAATGTACTTGAGCCAAAACTCAAGGAGATTCATTGTGAGGATTTGTTTTGGAATGTCGAAATGCCACTTGTACCCGTTTTGGCCCACATGGAGATGAACGGAGTATGCATCGATACTGATACGCTGAAAGAAACGTCTAATAATTTGACCAACAGATTGGCAGACATAGAGCATCACATCTACGAACTGGCAGGTGAATCGTTCAACATAGCCTCTCCACGTCAGGTAGGTGAAATCCTCTTCGGAAAAATGAAGATCGTGGAGAAACCGAAAAAGACAAAGACGGGACAATATGTGACGAGTGAGGAAGTACTGCAACAGTTGAGAAGCAAGAGTCCGATCATCGATGAGATTCTGAACTACAGGGGTTTAAAGAAACTTCTGAGCACATACGTGGATGCTCTTCCTAAGCTCATCAACCCACGTACCGGACATATACATGCCTCATTCAATCAGGCCATTACTGCCACAGGTCGCCTTTCATCAAGTGATCCAAACCTACAGAATATTCCAGTTCGTGATGATGATGGAAAAGAAATACGTCGCTGCTTTATTCCAGAGCCAGGCTGTCTGTTTTTTTCAGCAGACTACTCCCAGATAGAGTTGCGCATCATGGCACACTTGAGCGAAGACAAGAATATGGTAGAAGCCTTCCGTGAAGGTTCCGATATCCATGCCGCAACAGCTGCCAAAATATGGCATGAAGAAATATCGCAAGTTACTGATACTCAGCGCAAAAAGGCAAAAACTGCCAACTTTGGTATCATCTATGGTATCACTACATTCGGTCTGGCGCAGCGCATGAATATAGAAAATAAAGAAGCCAAGCAAATCATTGAGGATTATTTCCGCACCTTCCCTGGCGTAAAGGCCTATATGGAGAAATCAAAGGAAATTGCTCGCGAGAAAGGCTATGCTGAGACTATTTCCCATCGCCGCCGCTACTTACCAGACATCAATAGCCGCAATGGTACAGTACGCGGTTTTGCTGAACGCAATGCCATCAATGCCCCTATCCAAGGTTCTGAGGCCGACATCATCAAGGTTGCGATGGTTCGCATCTTCAACCGATTCAAAGCTGAAGGCATCAAGAGCAAAATGATCATCCAGGTACACGACGAGCTCAATTTCTCCGTCTATCCGGAAGAGAAAGAAAAAGTAGAGCAAATCGTGGTAGAGGAAATGCAGAATGCCTATCATCTGAGCGTACCATTAGTAGCCGATGCAGGCTGGGGAAAGAACTGGCTGGAAGCACATTAATGCCAACTCAGAATGACACTAAAACAAGGGAACTTACATTATAAGTTCTAAACATGAATGAAAAAAAAGAACTTTTGATAAAAGAAACCTATAAAAAACAGAGGAACTTTGGAATAAGATAACTCCAAAGTTCCTTTTTATATTTCAGAAATTTGTGTAAGCAGGCGTCCTTGCCAACAAGCAAATTTCAGAACCAGCAAACAATAATAGTTTCAAATCATCAGCACTGCGGATTTACAATTTCCTGATTACGGTTTCCAACTGCTCACCCAATCCGATAGTATAACCCTGTGAGAAATAAACCACACGATTGAATGTATCAGAAATCATAAATATCGGAAGGAGGTTGGCATTCGTAAGTTTCATATTCTCAACGATTTGCTTCCGAATAGACCCCTCCTTGTCTATACCGAATATCAGATTCTTAGGCAGACCCGGAAACTCGGCTATGCGGAACTTTTTAGCTGAAGCCTCATCCTCAAAGAGGAGCACCATAGGACGATTCCACTTTTCGAATACTTGCGCAACCTTAGCGATATCCTTCAAGGCATGATTAGTAGGCTCTTGGCCTACACCCAACAAACCAGTAATGAAATAACCACGACCCGTCTGGCTCAAAAGACTGACTTCCTTACCATCCAAGATGAATTTAGACTCCGAATCAAAGCTTCCCTTAACAGTAATCTCGGTATCAGAAGTACGTAAAAACATCTTAACTACATTGGTTTCAGCTTGTTTCACATGAAACAATTGCATTTCTGACAACACCCCGCCATTGGCAAGACGAGTACCCGTTACAAGAGCATAATCCCCCTCATCCAATTCCACTCCATTCTTGAACGTATTACTCCAAGTACATCCCTCTTCAGGATATTCCAGCAGCGAAGTAGAGCCGTCAGGATTGATGCGAGTAAGAGAGAAATGACTATAATACTTAGGATCATCCACCACTCCATTAGGCTGATAATCAAGCTTTAACAAGCCCTTAGGAGAAGACTGTACCTTTGTCTTTTCCATATCAGATGCAGCAGAAGATGCTTTCGCGTCAAAATCGACATCTATCCAGACGTCATTCTGCAAACCCTCCTTCACTCCACCTTGTTTATATTGCAATTTCTTGGTCACAGCATCCACTCTCGCCTCAATTCCAAGACTTCTTGCCACATCCACAAAGAAAATCTTCCGAGAACGCTCATCCGTAAGGCGTGATGTCCAAACACCCATAGGAGTCTGGGCGATTTGCAATGCCTTCTTGTCAGGGTTCAGACGGATATTCTCCTTCACCCATTCTACCAGACGAGCTGGATCTTGTCTGAAAACTTGAGCCAAAGATTGCTTTGCTTTAGCTGCATTATTTGCTTTTACAGACTTGGAAGACACATCACGATCATCAGCAACAGAGGTCTTCATCTTTTCAAATTGCTCCTCAAAGAACTGTTTGAAAGGATGAATAATCATCTCGTCCTCCACACGAGGAGACAACTGGTTGCTATGAGCATTGAAATGATCTTCCAGAATATCCATCTGCATATCCCTTAAATCCTTGGCACTCAGCGTACTGAGCAAATCTATAGCCCGACTCAGATTGTCCTGATGAAGCATCAGAAACTTGAGGATAACCTCGTGATTACCCCAAGAACCAACAAGGAAATCCACTAACTTCTGAGCTTTATCAGAGAACTTTTGAGCATTTTGATAGTCCACTTTTTCTCCCTTTACCATCCAAGTAGGAACCCCGTTTCTCGTCAAATACTTCTCCTCAAGCAATCCATTTTTCTGCAATGCCTCCAGAGCCGTCTCCTTATTATAGAAAGTAGTCAGATAAGCATGGCGGATAGAATCCTCATAAGCGAATCGCTCCAGGTTCTTCGCTCTCGCCTCTGCCGAAACCTCAGGAATATTTGCTTTCTCTGGCGGAGGTACGATATCAAAAGAATCACGGAAACTAACGGAAGAAAAATCAAGAGAACGGTTCATATCCGAAGCAGAAACCTTCCTGTCAAGCCGGATGGTCATTTTTCTCGCCTTCTCGCCTTCCTCACCAGGCAGATTTGCCTTACCGAAAGAAGCCTTTACAAAGCCATACTTACCATCCTTCGAAGCCCAAACCATCATATCGCCCTTACCAGCCGAAAGAAAGGTCTTGCCATCCTGAGCCGTATATTTCGTCACGACAGAACAAAACTCTGCATAATTATAGATTTTAAAATCCACTCTTGCACCCTCTACAGGCTTGCCTTCAGCATCAACTACAGAGAAGTCGATACGGGCAGAGGAGCCATAATTGTCTATCAGATTGATTTCTGTATAGTTGGACGTGCGGAGCATTACCTCTTCCGGTCCGTTATAGTCGCCAAACGCCTTCGTATGCATCAGCATGGCTCTCGATGCGGGAGCATTAAACCACGCCAGATTAAGCACAGCCTCAGGTTCGCAAGCGCCTAAGAAGTACCATTTACCATCAGCCCATGCTTCTACCCAGGCATGATTGTCGTCAGTATGCGCCCAGCGAGGCGTATAAACCTGTCTGGCAGGAATGCCTATCGCTCTCAAAGCTGCCACGGTAAAAGTACTCTCCTCGCCGCATCTTCCGTATGCAGAACGGATCGTGGCAAGAGGAGCAGAAGTACGACCGTCGGAAGGCTGATAAGTTACCCGCTCATGGCCCCAATGGTTGACTTCCAGAATAGCATTTTTCATGCCCATCCCCTTCACACGCTCTTTCAGTTCCTTAAAGAATATCATTCGGGAATCATCCAGATTTTCATTGTTCACACGGATAGGAAGCACAAAGTGACGGAACAGCAACTCCGGTATATCCTTGCCCCAAGCCATTTCCTTCCTTGCCTCAAAGCTCGTACGTACATTTTCCAGGAAGAAACTTGTAGGATAGTCTGTCACGTCAGCCACTGGCATATAGGCATAGAGGAATTGCAGGGCCTCCTGCTCCTCAGTCGTCAGTTTCTGTTTAGTGACCTCCATCGTCTCCTTAGCCCCTTTTTTCTTCAGGACTGTATCATAGACGTTCATCCCTTTCACCTGATAGAACTGCCTGCCCACGAGTTTCATCTTACTCTCAAAAGCATTTTCCACCTGAGAGCGATAAGCCCCGTCTGAGATAAAATGGGGTTTGTCATGTGCATCCACCGACAAACAGTTGGCCATCACCGCCTGCCAAGAAACCAAGAAGAGGATGGCTAAAGATACTATACTTTTTCTCATATTTATTAAGATTATTTTTTCCAACCGCAAAGATAAGCAATAAAAATGAAGTTCACAAGTTTGTAGTCCTCAAACTTATAAACCTTTAGCATTCTTTTATATCAGTCACTACCCTACCGATAAACCGATTTTTCATGCCTATCTTGATGAACAGCTACTATCCGTCATATCATTTTAGGGAAAATGTGATAAAAACACCATAAATGCCTTGGAATTTTGTGAAAAAGTAGTAACTTTGCTACGATTATCCCATCCAACATGAAGGATATATAGCCAAAAACTCAATATGGATCAATAAATAGAAAAAGAAGATATGAACAGAGAAGAATTTAAATTTGAGATATGTGCCAATAGTGTAGAAAGCTGTCTGGCTGCACAAGAGGGAGGAGCCGACCGAGTAGAACTGTGCGCAGGAATACCCGAGGGAGGCACTACCCCATCGTATGGCGAGATAAAACTGGCACGCAAATTACTCACAAAGACTAAACTCCACGTCATCATCCGACCTCGTGGTGGAGATTTTCTCTATACCCCATTGGAACTGGAACGCATGGAAGAAGATATCCGCATCTGTCGCGAATTGGGAGTGGATGGAGTCGTTTTCGGATGCCTCACAGAAGAGGGAGAAATTGATAGGGAAGCCAACCGCAGACTGGTGGAGCTGGCACGCCCAATGTCAATAACCTTCCACCGTGCTTTCGACCGTACTGCAGATCCCATGAAAGCCCTTGAAGATATTATTTCTTTGGGATGCAACCGAATCCTGACTTCCGGTCAGCAACCCAAGGCAATAGATGGTATCAGCCTGCTTGCCCAACTGGAAAAGAAACTGAAAGAATATCCCCAGCCTCCTATCCAGCTCCTGGCAGGTAGTGGCGTCAACGAGGAAAACATCCGACAGATATTCGATGCTACAGGCATCCACGAATACCATTTTTCTGCAAGAGTAAATGTAGTGAGCAAGATGAAACATTATAACCACGAGGTTTATATGGGAGCCAAAGGGGCTGATGAATCCAATTCACTTGTCACATCAGCAGAGAAAGTGAGAAATACCATCAAACAACTCGTTTAAAGAGTAAAAAGTATAATAGCCTCCACAAAGCGTGAAGGCTATTATACTTTTTTATAGCATCTGTTTTCAATTGACACTATTTCTTATAGCTTCAATTTCCTATTTATTCAGTTTCCAAGTTACACCATCCTTGGTGTCCTTAACTTCAAATCCGGCATCAGCAAGAGCATCACGAATCTGGTCACTGGTAGCCCAATCCTTAGCTGCTTTAGCCTTGGCACGAAGGTCGAGTACCATATCCACCACCTTGCCGTAAGCCTCCTCACGTGCATCATTGTTGGCACCCTTCTCACTCTTCAAACCGAGAAGATCGAAGGTGAAGAGCTGCATCGTTTCGGTAAGTTCCTTCAAGTCATCGGCTGAAATATTCGCCTTATGATCAAGAGCAGTATTGATAACATGGCAAGCCTCGAAAAGGTAACTGATGACAAGCTGTGTCTGGAAGTCATCGTTCATCGCATCATAGCAACGCTGGCGCAACTCTGCTACGAACTTGTGAACCTGCTCGTCGCTCTGTTTAGCCACAGGCACACGCTCCAGGTCGTTCAAACCATTCATCAAGCGCTCCAATCCCTTCTGACTAGCCTTCAAGGCATCATTAGAGAAATCTACTGTGCTGCGATAGTGAGCCGAGAGGATGAAGAAACGGATGGTCATTGGCGAATAAGCCTGCTCCAGACTGTCATGATTGCCAGTGAAGAACTGCTCCAGAGTGATGAAGTTGCCCAAGCTCTTACCCATCTTCTGACCGTTGATGGTAATCATGTTATTATGCATCCAGTAGTGAACCATCTGATCGCCCTGAGAAGCCACAGCCTGAGCAATCTCGCACTCGTGATGAGGGAAAATCAAGTCCATACCGCCTCCGTGAATATCGAAGTGGTTGCCTAAGTACTTTCTGCCCATCGCAGTACACTCGCAATGCCAGCCAGGGAAACCATCGCTCCAAGGACTTGGCCAGCGCATGATGTGCTCTGGTGAAGCCTTCTTCCAGAGAGCGAAATCAGCCTGATTCTTCTTCTCGCCGATACCAGCAAGTTCACGGCTTTCATTGATGATGTTCTCCTGGTTACGGCCAGAAAGAATACCATACTTATGATCCTTGTTGTATTTCTCGATATCAAAATAGATAGAACCATTGCTCTCGTAAGCATAACCATTGTCGAGAATTTCCTGCACTAACTTCTCCTGTTCGATGATATGACCGGTAGCATGAGGCTCGATACTTGGAGGGAGCACATTGAGTGCCTCCATGGCATCGTGATAGCGGTTGGTGTAGTACTGCGCAATCTCCATTGGCTCCAACTGTTCCAGGCGAGCCTTCTTCTCTATCTTGTCATCGCCCTCATCAGCATCGTGCTCCAAGTGGCCTACGTCAGTAATGTTTCTAACGTAGCGAACCTTATAACCCAGGTGCTTGAGATAGCGGAAGAGTATATCGAATGTGATGGCAGGACGAGCATGTCCCAGATGCGGGTCGCCATATACGGTAGGGCCACAAACATACATGCCCACATTAGGAGCGTGGAGCGGAGTAAATCTCTCTTTCGTACGAGTGAGAGTGTTGTAGATCAATAATTTCTGTTCCATCTTATTATGAACCTTTCTTTTTATTATTTATATTTGTTTGCAAAGTTAACTCATTTTTCTGAGATATCCGACAAATCATTCACAAAATGTTATTAAATACCTCGAAAATATCAATGGAACAGATCTTCCATGGTCAATTCTCTCTGCATGATGCTGCTATATTTGGCTGCAAATATACAAAAAATACCACTTAAAGCCAAACGGATGGGTAAGAAAGTGGCTCTAAGTAGTAATTTTAACATACTTACAGCCAAAAAGGCATTTTATGGTTAAAAGAATCTAGTAAAAAGGAGAACCTGTATCTAGTCGAAAGGGGTTATTACCACTGTAAGGAAAGTTCCCACAATGACATTAGGCATCTTAGAATGATGTCCTAAAGTATATTTTTTAGAAAAGCTTTCTTTATCTAAATTCATAAATTCAACTTCCCCATTCTCATCTTTAGCCATGATAGTATCAACTCTCAAATGATAATCTCTGAGAACAGTATCCAAGCTACTATAAAATCCAGATGCTCTTAACAAAGAATTGACTCGTCTTTCCCATCTGGAATAATCTTCTATGCGTTCTATTGGTTTTACTGTATCCATAGCTAATGATAACTCTACAGTTTCGTCGGGAAAGTTAAAGGTGTGGCAATAAATGTATTTCAAAGAATCTAAAGGATATTTCTTGCAAGCTTTAGCCATGCTTTCTTGGAGACAGCATAGAAATTCCGTTGTATCTGGAAACTTAGAATTTGCAAACTTTTTGTAGTTTTCAATTTTCAACTTCCCCATCATATAATACTCAATTGGTATAATAGAAGAAATGACAATCATCCCATTGTCCTTTTTATCAAACACCAAATACACATCCGTACCATATAGTGTATCCTTGTCTATACAATATACAGTTTCTGTTGCATTAACAGGAAAAGAAATGACATCCATTTTAGTCCCATTAACACAAGCTACATTCAGTACAAGCAATACAATAATCCCACAAAAGAATATATATTTTTTCATCGCTATTATAATTTCATTCACCATCAGCAAAATACACTGGTACCCCCAGAGATTTGCTGATTATCTCATGTGCAGCAAATTTTAGTATATCACATCCTTACGCTTTTGCAGGTGACCCTAATTGGGGCATCTGTTATTATCTTAGGCATGTTCTGATTCATTTTTTTTATACCACGACTCTTAGCAAACTCCTCTAATGGAATTCCCAAAGCCTTCGGTTCTATACCTGATGTTATTGTATCAACTCTCAGTGAATACTTTTCCAATATACTATTAATGTCTTTGTTTAAAGAAGTCTGATTGATTGCAATAGAGAATTGATCAAAATCCGTTCTGTCTTTTAAAATATCGTTGTTCTTTTCCCAATTATATGAAAAGTCAATTGCTAGTTCTGCTAAATCCCCAGTACGGATGTTTATCTGCGTAAGTGAATCTAATTCGATTTTGTCAGACATGAAATATAAATAAGAATTTAGTCTTTCTAAGATAGCCTTATATGTTGGGTAATGAACCTTTTCATCCGCCCTTAGTTCTTCTACTTTATAATATTCCTTACGAATGCATACTCGTTGTAGATATTTTATAGACATGTGTCCTATATATAATGCATACATACCATTCTTTTCCTTTTCAAGATAAAAACATGACAAAGGATTTTCATTAGGAATTATATACACAAAAGGCTCTCCATTATAAGATGTTTTTATTTGCATAAATTTTTTGTTTTTTTCTGTATCCACACAAGAGCACAGAAGAAAGACGAGTAAACAATTGAAGAGTAATAATATCTGTTTCATCATTTACATTTTAACTAATTAGTGTTCACTGAATTAATATTTAGCCAAACTTGGAGCGTAGCGAACTTTTGCAGGTGACCCAAGAAATCTGTATGAAAGTGGAATTTACAACGTAAGCATCTGAATCAGAAACTTGCATTGTAGACGCACCCCAAGATGACCCTCGCATAGAAATCAAATTGCCACGGGAGTCGTATGAATAATAGATTTGGGCACTGTTGCCCAATGGAAAGAACAAAAAGATGCCTAATAAACTTTCTTTTCCCATAAGTGTAACTTTAATGAGTATTCTTTTTACAAAAATACAAAATTTTCCGTTTCCTTGTATATTTATAACTTTTTATTAACCATGTTTAACTTCGAGCGGCATCACAGTGCCTTGCAAGAGTACAACTTTTATTCAAAAATAGAGACATTTAAGGTGATTTTTCGAGTTATCGGGCTAAAAGGCTACAAAAAGCTTGGTTAATCAAGAAAAATACCTTAACTTTGCCACCATAATTAAAGGGAATAGCTTATGAAAGGTAGAAGATATCCTCTCGGAATACAGACTTTCAAGAATATCATAGAGGGAAATTATGTATATGTAGATAAGACCGACTTAATCTATGACTTGGTGCATGAGAAGAAATATTGCTTTCTGAGTCGTCCTCGACGATTCGGAAAGTCACTCCTGGTCACAACCCTACAAGCCTACTTCGAAGGAAAGAAAGAGCTATTCAAAGGACTAAAGCTGGAAGCCTTGGAAAAAGATTGGGAGAAACACCCCGTTATCCATCTTGATTTTAGCAAGGGGAAATACTATAATATGGAAAGCCTGATAGAAACTCTTGATAAGATTCTTGAAACTTACGAGGATTTATACCAAATAACTTCTGTTAGTACCGAGGCTTTTAATGTCCGATTGATTCGCATCATCAATGCCGCCAAGCAAAAGACCGATAGGAATGTGGTTGTGCTCATCGATGAATATGATGCGCCGATGCACGACTCTATGAAAGACAAGGACTTGCAGGACAAGATACGTGACATCATGCGCAACTTCTTCAGCCCTTTGAAGTCAGAAGAGGACAATCTTCATTTTGTCTTTTTAACAGGAATCTCCAAGTTTAGCCAGTTGAGTATCTTCAGCGAACTGAACAATATCACGAATATTAGCATGTGGGATAAGTACAGTTCTATCTGTGGCATCAGCAAGGAAGAGCTCTTGGAAAATTTCCACGATGACATAGAGGAATTGGCGCAGGCCAATGATATGAACTATGAGGAGGCCTTAGCTGAGCTGAGATATAATTACGATGGCTACCACTTTAGTGGGAAAGGTGCCGATATGTATAATCCTTACAGCATGTTCAATTGCTTAGAGACCCATGAGTTTGATAGCTATTGGTTCTCTACGGGTACTCCTACCTTCCTGATAGAACTGCTTCAAGAGAAAAATGTCGATATGCTCCAGTTGGACGACATTTGGACAACTTCCGACCGCTTCGATACTCCAACAGAGAAGATTGTTGACCCTGTGCCGGTATTATACCAAAGCGGCTATCTCACAATCAAGTCATACAATCGTTTGGCGAAATTATACAAGCTTGCCTTCCCTAATGAAGAGGTGCGCAAGGGCTTCTCCAACAGCCTCTTCCGCTATTATGCCCCAGACGGCATGGGCGACCGTGATGCTATCTATATGGCATGGGCAAAAAACTTCATCCTGAGTGCCGAGGACAATATGGAGGCATTCCTCTCTCATCTCCAGACTTTCTACAAGAAGTTCCCATATACATTGGTCAACAACAACGAACGCCATTACCAAGCCGTGCTCTACACCATATTGTTAATCCTCGGATGTGATGTTACTCCAGAGGTGCCAACATCTGATGGCAGAATCGACATGGTGCTGAAAACCAAGCGCAGCGTCTATGTATTGGAACTGAAATACAAGAAGGATGCTGAGGCAGCGATGGAGCAAATCGACAGCAAGGACTATCTCGCAGCCTTCGCCGATGACAGCAGAAAGAAATATAAGGTGGGCATCAACTTCTCGGAAGACCGAAGAAGCATCGACGATTGGAAAGTGGAGGCACTGGCATAACACTGTTTTTTCATAAAGTAAGTGATTTCTGTATAATTATTCACGATTTGTAAGTTTTTTGCCTTGTATTTGCATAAAATTATCAAATTATTAGCTTATATCGAAAATAATGTGTAACTTTGCAGCCGCAAACAGTTATCAATTGTCAAGAAGGCGGCTATAAGTTCCGCTAATGAGTATTAAGTTAGAAGAAAATGACATATACAAGACTTTCAGCTGCCGAAGCCGCAGCTATGATCAAGGATCAGGACACGATAGCACTAAGTGGTTTCACACCTAACGGCGTGCCTAAGGCTACCTTCCGCGAACTCTCCAAGAGAGCCGTAGCAGAACATGAAGCAGGCAGACCATTCCAGGTGGGCATCCTGACAGGAGCTTCTACCTCGCAAAGTATCGAGGGTGACATGGCAGCAGCCCATGCCATCAAGTTTCGTGCGCCATTTTCTACCAACAAGGATTTCCGCACCCATACCAATCTGGGCGAAATCGACTACGAGGATATGCACCTCGGTCACATGGCTGAGCGTCTGCGCCGTGGCTTCTATGGCGAGATAGACCTTGCCATCATCGAGGTGAGCGATCTGGAAGAAGGCGAAACCACCTGCAAGGCATTCCTTACCTCTGCCGGCGGTATCGTTCCTACCATCGTACGCCTTGCCAAGAAGGTACTCATCGAGAAGAATACCTTCCACAGTCCAGCATCCCGCTATCTCCATGATGTCTATGAAATAGCAGAATGCCCGTTCCGTACACCTATCCCTATCATGAACGTAGGCGACCGTATCGGCAAAGAGTATGTAGAGATAGATGCCCATAAGATTGTCGGTGTGATAGAATGCAATATCCCGGAAGAGGCTCGTGCCTTCAAGCCGCTCGACCCTATCACAGAACAGATGGGTCATAATGTGGCCGACTTCCTGGTCAGCGACCTGAAGAAGGGACATATTCCTCCACAGTTCCTGCCACTCCAGAGCGGTGTAGGCGTTACTTCCAATGCCGTACTCGAGGCATTGGGTCAGAATCCTAACGTACCGGTATTCAGCGTTTATACCGAGGTTGTACAGGATGCTGTCGTAAAATACATGCGTGAAGGTAGAATCAAGGATGCTTCCTGCTCATCCCTCACCGTCACCAATGATACTTTGAAGGAAGTATATGATGACATCGACTATTTCAAGCAGCATCTCACCATCCGCCAGAGTGAGATTTCCAATTCTCCTGAGGTCATCCGCCGACTGGGTGTCATCGCCATGAATACCGCCATCGAGTGCGACATCTATGGCAACGAGAACTCCAGCCATATCTGCGGCAGCAAGTTGATGAATGGTATCGGCGGTTCTTGCGACTACGAGCGTAATGGTTACATTTCTATCTTCACCACTCAGAGTACCACCAAGAACGGTTGCATTTCAGCCATCGTTCCGATGTGTAGCCACGTGGATAGTACGGAGCATGATGTGGATGTCATTGTTACCGAGCAGGGCGTTGCCGATCTTCGTGGCAAGGGTCCTTTGCGCCGTGCCAAGGAAATCATCGAAAACTGTGCTCATCCAGACTATCGCCCTATGCTCCGCGAATATCTGAAGTTTGCCGAGAAGGGTCATGAGCCACAGAGCATGCGGGCAGCCCTCGCCATGCACGATACCTTCCTGAAGAAGGGAGATATGAGACTGACTGACTTCGGGGAATATCTGAAATAAGAGAAGACAGAAAAGACTTCTTTTCTGAGATAACTCGGACAAATATCGAAATATGATAAGCGGCATTCACATCCGAGGAATGCCGCTTATCTCGTTCTTTACCATATCATATTTTCACTAAAAGGTACAAATTATATCCCCGCAGAATCAAAAAGAATTTATTCGACAGATACAAGAAATAAACCCAAATATTCGCATAAAGACTTGACAAAAGACCGATGGTCAGCTAAATATCTGTCTATCTTACGTTTAATCATATCTTTGTCCGTTTATCTAATATAAAACGGAGGCATTTTGTCCGTTTTTCCAAGGCAATTCCAGTATTTTTGTCCGTTTTTCCAAGATTTAACACTTTCAGTTGTAGCAGCTCCCCAAAGTGGACACGATAAATCCACCAGACAAGAAATAGTAAGTCAACGTAAATTATAACTAAGTAACAACCGAGTCAACTCATATTAAAAATAATGCTGAGAGTGGTCAACTAAAACCGTTAAACCACATAACTAAAACCATTAAACCGAATAAAAAGTATATGCCCTTAGAAGAAAGTTCCGTTCAACGACGTTAAATGTCCGTTCAACGTCTTTGAACGGCGGTTCAACGTCGTTGAACGGACATTCAAAGACGCTGAACGAAGAATTCATCAGGCTTCAAAACATTATCTTATAGGAACAAGAACAATCAACTAAGATAGGAGAAAGTTTACCATTGGCTTTTAATATTCTTAATGCCCCGTTTTTAATTTAAGTACTTGACGATTTTGGCAAGCCATTTCTTTTCTATTCTGAGGACTAAGACTGGTTAGTTAAGAACCCATAAGGAGGAAAACACAGAAAAAATCACAATAGCAAACTTGGTACTTTCGATTATTTTGCTTAACTTTGCCTTCGAAATCAAGAACAAGAGACTATGGCAAGAAAACGATATCCTATAGGCATACAGACTTTCGAACGAATCCGCAAAGAAGATTGGTTCTATGTTGACAAGACGGAATACATCTATCGTATGACCCATACTGATGGTACATATTTCTTCTTGAGCCGACCACGCCGTTTCGGCAAGTCACTCCTTGTATCTACTTTCGAAAGCTATTTTGAAGGTAAAAAGGATCTATTCAATGGTCTTGCCATCGAAAAGTTGGAGAAAGAATGGAATGAATATCCTGTGCTCCACTTCAGTTTGGCTGGAGGCAAGCACATGGAAAAAGAGCAGTTGGAGCACTATCTTCTCTTCATACTAAAGACCAATGAAGAGAAGTTTGGCATAACATGTGACTCTCCAGCCCCGAACATACGTATGCTCAACCTCATACAAACCGTATATGAAAAAACAGGCAAACAACCTGTGGTATTAATCGACGAATATGATGCGCCATTACTCGATGTTGTACATGAAGGAACCTCCTTAGACATTCTGCGAAATGTGATGAGAAACTTCTATAGCCCGCTCAAAGACTGCGAGAAGATGCTCCGTTTTGTTTTTCTGACAGGTATCACCAAATTCTCCCAGTTAAGTATCTTCAGCGAGCTCAACAATATCACAAATATAAGCATGGATACACCATACGCAGGAATCTGTGGTATAACCAAGGAAGAGTTGATGACACAAATGAGTGATGATATTGACAGACTATCAGAAAAATTAAGCCTGTCTCATGAAGAAACCCTTGAAAGACTCAAACAGCACTACGATGGCTATCATTTTGCATGGCCCTCACCAGATATATTCAATCCATTCAGTTTACTGAACTGCTTTTCCAAGCAAAAGATGGATTCCTATTGGTTCGGTTCAGGCACACCAACTTACCTTATCAATATGATGCGCAAGTATGCTTTCACCCCTATCGACCTTGGTGAAAAGATGGAAGCAGGCAAGGATGACTTTGATGCTGCTACAGAGACGATGACCACCATCATGCCTTTGCTCTACCAGAGTGGATACTTCACCATCAAGGATTACGATGAGGACACCGAACTATACACCCTCGCCCTTCCTAACAAGGAAATCAGAGTCGGCCTATACAGAAGTCTTCTCCCTCACTACCTGGCTTCCAAGACGGTTATGGGCAACACGACCATCGCCAAGATGTCCAAGCTGATCAACCTGGGACAATTGGACGAAGCACTACTGTTATTCAAGACTTTCCTTGAGACGGTGCCTTACTGCGATAATACCAACTACGAGGGGCATTATCAACAGATGATGTACATCATGTTTGCCTTGCTCACCAATTTCCGCATTCTCGTAGAGCAACATACTGCCAAGGGAAGAACAGACATTACGATGGAGACGCACGACACCATCTACATCATGGAACTGAAGTTCAATAAGACGGCCGAAGAAGCTCTTCAGCAAATCAACGACAAGCGGTATGCCGATGCCTTCGCCCTGCAAAACAAACCTGTGGTGAAAGTAGGCATCAACTATACAATTAAGGAAAAAATAAGCACCCTGGAATGGGTGATAGAATAATATGAGAAAGAGTCAAGTCTTGAAATCAAGAAAAAGAACTATCTCTGCAAAAAATCATTAAAAAGAATGATTAAGAAATTAAATACATTATTCACATGGATACTTTTGCCTATACTGTTTGTTTCATGTACAGGCAACAAGGCTTACGATAAATTACTTATAAAAGCTGACAGTATCATGAATATAATAGTTAATCCTTGTCAAGGAAAAATAGAGAAAGTTGATAAATATGATTTTTATGGTAATACATTTTTTCGTTTAACAAAATAAAATATGAAGAAATTACTTTTTATCTTAATGCTTATCAGCATAGTCAGTAACTGTTTGGCGCAAGTAGTGTCGACAACAGATTTGTGTAATACAGAATGGGTATTACGCTCTCCTAATTGTGACGGTTGCAAGAAATTTATTGCCTTTACTTTATCCCATAAAACTGATAAAGTTTTCTTTGTGGAAAAGCAAAAGACTTATAATAATAAGTTTGATTACTATATTTCTCCAACAATTCCAAAGGTGTTTGATAAAGCTCTTGTAGGCAAAGAAAGCAAGGGACAATATATCATACAGGAGGTGTTTGGTGAGGTCTTTTGGTCTGAGATTCAAAAGCTTACCAAGGACGAGCTTATCTTACATTCAAAGTTGGGAGGTACATTTTGCTACTCTAAAAAGTAACTATTAATTGTCTTGTAAAGATGGGAAGTTATTTGGCAGTTGCTTTCACATTACTTTTGAGCATGGCATGTCATGCACAAACAGTATCTTTGGGTCAATTGACTAATACAAAATGGAAATTAGTAAGCCCTGTTTCTGATTATTGTGAACGAGGTATGTCTTTCACGATGACTACTCGTACGACGACAACAAAGTTTAAGAAAAACAAGAAGGAGTTTCTATTTCCTTTAAAGTATTATCTCTCTTCTTCTATTCCCAAAACATTTGATAGTTCACAGATAGGAAAGAGTCGAAAGGGTAGTTATATTATCCAATATGTTGATAACAGTGTGTTTTGGTTCAAGATAGTTGATATAAGCAGTACGAAAATAACTCTGTTGTCTAAATTAGGCGATACGACGGTTTATCAAAAGGTTAAGTAATAATTTTTTTGCAAGTTTTATCGATTCGATAAAGCTTGCAAAAATACGTAAATATAGTTATTCTTATACAACATAAAGACAAAGTAGTCTATGAAAAGAATTCTTTATATAATAATGGTTTTATGGTTTTGTGTATGTGATATACAGACACAGGCAATTACTCTTCAACAATTGAAGAATACATCTTGGCATTTAAAAGAGCCAAGCAATCCGAATGTAGATACTTACTTCGAATTTTCAGATAGAGTCTTGACTAATGTATCGGATGCTCATTATGCTGATACTAAGTTTAGAAAAGGGTTGAAGAAGAAATATACAAACAAGTACTTGTATTATATAGCCAATCAAATTCCAAGTAGCTTCGATGGTAAGAAAGTAGGGCAATCAGGACAAGGAACATATATCATCCAAGAGTTGGATGGTGAATTCTTTTGGTTTCAAATATTGCAATTTAGTTCTTCAGAATTGAAGGTAAAGACTAAGTTTGGGCAAACTTTTGTATTTGAGAAAGTATGATATTCTGACAAATCATGGAGACAATAGGGATGAGAAATATTTTGGTAATTTCTTTAGTTTTTCTTCTGAGCATGGTGTGCCATGCTCAGAAGATTGCTACGTCAGAACTTAATGGGACGAAATGGAAAGAGATTAGTCCTACTTATGATTATTGTGAGAGAGGAATGACTTTTACAATGGACACTCGTACGACAAGTACCAAGTTTTACAAGACAGGAAAAGAGTTTAATTGTCCTCTAAAGTATTATATATCTTCCTCTATTCCAGAAACTTTCGATAGCACTCGAATAGGAAAAAGCAGAAGAGGCACTTATATTATTCAGTTTGTTGATAACAAAGTGTTTTGGTTCAAAATAGTGGAGTTAAATAATACAAAAATGACATTGTTGTCTAAGTATGGACAAACTATCATTTACCAAAAGATAAAGTAAATAATGATAACAGTGATGATGACGATGGTTGGTGGGATGATGATGATGTTGGTTCTTGGACAAATACCGATGAGAAGAATTACATAAATGCACCGGATTATTGGAAGAACCAGACTTGGCATATTCCTGCATATAATGAATATCTTCTTAATTGGAAGAAATGGGAGAATTATCCTGAGCATTGGCAACCTCAAACTGGACAAAATTGTGTTTCTGTCGCTTTGGAGTATATCGCAAATTGCTTAGATGGAAAGTATCCTGGAAATGATTATGCCATGTATAGAGAATCATTCGAATTACTATATTCACAAGCTTTTGATAAAAACTTATTTGAATATGGAGTTGCACCTTCTCATTTGTCTTCATTTTATGCTATTTGTGGTTTTGAAGTTGAAAGTATAACTTCCAAGGATGTACAGTCTTGTATTTTAAATGATACACCTGTAATTGGGATAATAGATTCTGGTAACAATATGGCTCACGAATTGTTTATTATAGGATATTTTGCAGATACTGATATGTATCAAACATTGAATCCTGCAACAGGGACATTCCAAGCTTTTAATAAAAATGACTTTTGTAGCTTCCAGCCATCAATTGTACTGTCTCAGATGAGAAGTTGCAGCCAATCTGGTAAATCTTTCTTTTGTCGGCGGC
>ERZ1027181.532-NODE-532-length-19189-cov-11.426309_pt1 | contig 19189 bp, 8 predicted proteins | sample MGYA00519247_ERZ1027181 | MGnify/ENA primary metagenome ERZ1027181 (study PRJEB26926, sample SAMN06164415) | human gut metagenome | biome: ENVO:00009003; feature: ENVO:2100002; material: ENVO:00002003 | host: Homo sapiens | place: USA | collected 2012 ...
CAGAGAATTCTATCCTCGTATTTACATACGTAGGTATGAAGACCAAGGAAGTAAAAATTGGTAAGAAGAGAGAGTTCAAACTTACTCTTGAAGACGACAATGCCATCGGCGAAGTCGTAGTCGTTGGTTATGGTCAGCAGAAGAAGGCATCTGTCGTGGGTTCCATCACCCAGACCACAGGTGAGGTCTTGGAGCGTGCCGCCGGTGTCAGCGACATTGGTGCAGCCTTGACGGGTAACCTCCCTGGTGTTACTACCATGCAGGGTAATGGTATGCCTGGTGAGGAGGAGCCACAGATTATCATTCGTGGTTCTAGCTCTTGGAACAACAGCGACCCTCTCGTCCTCGTCGATGGTATCGAGCGTCCTATGAGCAGTGTGGATATCTCTTCCGTACAGTCTATCTCTGTATTGAAGGATGCTTCTGCCACCGCCGTCTATGGTGTGAAGGGTGCCAATGGTGTCATCTTGATTACCACCAAGCGTGGTCAGGAAGGCAAGGCTAAGATTGACGTAGGTTTCAATACTACATTGAAGTCTCCTTCTAAGTTGCCTAACAAGTACGACTCTTACGATGCCTTGATGCTCCGCAACAGAGCTATCGAGCATGAGTTGGGCGTGGCTCCTGAGTCTTGGGCAAACATCCGCTCACAGGAATTTATCAACAACTACCGTAATCAGACCACCCAGGAACAGCGTGAGCGTTATCCTAATGTGGATTGGCAAGATGCCCTCTTCAAGGATGCTGCTATGGCTTACAATGCCAATGTCAATGTAAGTGGCGGTACCAAGTTTGTAAGATACTTTGCTTCTGCCGACTATGTGCATGAGGGCGACCTCTTCCGTGTGTATGACAACGGACGAAACTACAAGTCTGGATATGGCTATGATCGTATCAACGTGCGAAGCAACTTGGACTTCACCATCACTCCTACTACGACCTTGAAGGTGAACCTCGCAGGTTCCAATGGCGTGAAGAAGGCTCCTATGCTCAACGATATCAATAGTAATGATGCTTGGCAGATGGGTCAGCAGTGGTCAGGTGCTTACAATATCGCTCCAGATGTATTTCTTCCAAAGTACTCAGATGGAACTTGGGGTTATTACGATGCTGTTTCCAACACCACCAACTCTGCGATGATACTTTCTACTGGTGGTGCATCTAAGACCACTACCACTCGTATCAACACCGACTTCACCTTGGAACAGAAACTCGACTTCATCACCAAGGGCTTGAATTTCCGTGCTACGGTATCTTGGGACAATAACTTCATCGAGGTAAAGCGTGGTATCAATGATGCCAACAATAATCCTGTTCAGAAATGGATCGATCCTGATACAGGTGTTGTTAGTTATAGATATAAGAATGAGACGAACAACAAGTTTGATTATCAGCAACCTCTGGGTTGGACAACAATGGCAGGTGAGGTCAACAACTCTGCTACCGTTCGCAACCTCTACTATCAGGCACAGCTCAACTGGGCACGCAAGTTTGGCAAGCACGACGTTTCTGCCATGGGCTTGTTCTCACGCCAGGAAGATGCTAGAGGTAGTGTCATTCCTACCTATCGTGAAGACTGGGCTTTCCGTGCTACCTATAACTATGATGGTCGCTATTTCATCGAGTACAATGGTGCTTACAACGGATCAGAGAAGTTTAATAAGGATAATCGCTTCGCTTTCTTCAATTCAGGTGCTATTGGTTGGACTGTTACTGAGGAGAAATTCATGAAGAATCTTCGTGACAAGCACATCATTGATATGTTGAAGTTCCGTGCATCATACGGTGAGATTGGTGATGACAACTTGGGTGACCCATTCCTCGATAGCAACCGTTGGTTGTATATGAGCCAGTGGGCATACGGTGGCAACACCATCATGGATGAAAAGTACAACAAGAGTATCTATACTTGGTATCGTGAGGCTTCCATCGGCAATGAAAACGTGAAGTGGGAGACAGTTAAGAAGTTGAACATTGGTGCTGACTACGGTTTCTTGGGTGGTTTGATTACAGGTTCCTTCGATGTCTTCCGTGATGTTCGTGACGACATCTTGGTACGTGGTAACGAGCGTTCCGTTCCTTCTTATCTCGGTGGTTCTGCGCCAACAGCCAACTTGGGTAAAGTTCGTACCACAGGTTATGAGTGGGAAGTAAAGCTCAACAAGACCTTTGCTAATGGTCTTCGTCTTTGGGGTAACTTCAATATGACCCATGCCAAGAACAAGGTGCTCATCAAGGATGACCCAGGTATGGCACCATCCAACTTGAGACAAGCAGGCTATGCCATCAACCAGACCAAGGCTTGGTTGAGCAATGGTTACTTGAACAACATCGATGACTTGTATGGCTCTCCTGCCCATGATGTGAATGAGAACTACCGTTTGGTAGGTGACTATTACATCATCGACTACAATGGTGATGGTGTGGTTGATTCCAACGATAAGGCTCCATACGGCTATAGCAACAGTCCTCAGAACACTTACAATGCCACCATCGGTTTCGAGTGGAAGGGCTTCTCGGCATTCGCTCAGTTCTATGGAGTAACCAATGTAACTCGTGAGGTAAGTCTTACCAGCTTTGGCAGCAAGTTGAATACCGTCTTTGATCAAGGCTCTTGGTGGGATAAGGACAATACCAATGCTGATGTCCGCGTTCCACGTTGGGGAGCGACGACCTCTAATTATAGCAATGGTACCCAGTTCCTATATGATGGTTCTTACATCCGTCTGAAGAATGTGGAAATTGCCTATACTTGGACAAAGGGATGGATCAAGCACTTGGGAATCAACTACCTGAAGGTCTATCTCAATGGTAATAACCTTTGGCTCTGGACACGTATGCCAGACGACCGTGAGTCAAACCTCTCTACATGGGGCTCACTTGGAGCTTATCCTACTGTAAGACGTTTCAACTTAGGTGTCAAGTTTACATTGTAATTTTTAAAGAGAATACAAATGAACAAGAATATTAAAAACATACTATATACAGGTTGTCTAGCTCTGGCGCTCACCACATCGTTGAGTTCTTGCGAGGATTACTTGGATAAGTCTCCAGAGGCAACCGTGTCTTCTGAGGATGCTTTCAAGACCTTCAAGAATTTCCAAGGCTTCATCGAGGAAATCTACAACTGTGTGCCAGATAAGGAGAAGTGTAACTATTGCCCTTCTTGGAATTGGGGTGACGATGAAGTTTTCAACTCGAAGGCTGATGGCGAGATGACTCATCAGATGGACTTGGGAAACTTCCGTAACATCTATGAGAATGGGTATGGAACTTGGTTCTATCGTGCAGGTAGTAATCCAACGAAGGTAGATGCCAAGTCTCACTCTATCTATCCTCATGCTTGGTATTGCATCCGTAAGTGCAACTTAGGTCTTGCTAATCTCGACAAGTTGACAACCGCTACCCAAGAGGAGAAAAACTTGATTGCTGGTCAGCTTTATTTCTTCCGTGCATGGTGGCATTTCGAGATGATGCAGCAGTTGGGTGGTCTTCCATACATCGATCAGGTGCTGGATGCTAGTAGTAAATTGACTTTGCCTCGTCTCTCTTATCAAGAATGTGCAGCCAAGGCTGGAGAGGACTTCCGCAAGGCTGCCGACCTGTTGCCTATCGATTGGGATAAGACCACAGCTGGTAAGCAGACCTCTGGTCATAACCAACTTCGCATCAACAAGATCATGGCATTGGGCTATCTTGGCAAGAACTATCTCTGGGCAGCCAGTCCTTTGATGAAGAATGGTGCAAAACTCGGAGCTGTTAAGAGTGAGATCACATACGATTATGATGCAGAGTATAGCAAGAAGGCAGCTGAGGCTCTCGGCGAGTTGCTCAACTTGGTAGAGGGTGGTCAGACACAGTATGCTTTGGCATCCTATAATTATGACGATATTTATAATCACGTCATCTCTTCCAGCGAGTCTTCTAGCTTCGATGACATCTTCTACACCGTCAATCAGAATTACCAGATGCCTGGTTCTACAGAAGCTATCTTCCGTGGTCCATGTGATGAGAATAGATGGGCTTCACCTTGGAACCATGGTAAATTATTTGGTCCAAAGATGAATGGCGTCGTTCCTCATGACAATGTCATCCACCAGCCTACAGCCAACTTGGTAGAGGCTTATGGTATGGCGAATGGCGAGCCTGCTTTCTTGATAGAGAATGGCGAGTTGGTGCCTAATCTTGCAGGCGGTTTCGACCCAGAGCATCCTTGGAAGAACCGTGATCCTCGTTTCTATCACGACATCGTATATGATGGATGTAAGTTTATCAATGATGTTGGTAGCGCAGCAGGTGTATTGAAAAATTATATCTATTGTAACCTTTCTTCATCAGAATCTACCACCTCAGATGGGATGCAGACAATGCGTAGCGTAGAGAATGGTAGCCAAACGGGGTACTTCATTCAGAAATTGGTTCCTCATACTGCAAATTCTGTTGATCAATATTACGACAAGGCTTTTAATGCCTATTTGCCTTACATGCGTCTTGCCGATATCTACTTGATGTATGCTGAGGCTTGTGCCGCCACCTCTGGTGCGCAAGGTAAGTCATCCAACTTTAGCAAGACGGCTGAAGCTGCCATCAATACCATTCGTGACCGTTGTGGCGCAGGACATGTAGCAGCTGAATATGTAGCCAATGCTCACAAGTTCATGGACGAAGTTCGTCGTGAGCGTGAGGTGGAGTTGGCTTTTGAGGGAATGCGTTTCAATGACTTGCAGCGTTGGTTGCTCTTGACGGAGGCTCCTTACAATACCAAGTACGCACAGGTGTTTGAGCGTGTCAGCAGCGACCCTAAACATCCTGAGGATGGACAAGTATCTGGCTATGGCAAGAAAGTTATCATCAAACGTGACTTCACTGCCAAGCACTATTGGTTCCCATTCCCAACCGATCAGACTCAACTCTATGCAGAGTTCCCACAGAATCCTGGTTGGTAAGCAATACTATAATATATCAAATTAATAGATGATCGTATGAATTCAACATTCAAATCATATAATTACAAGTTGTTTGTCGCAGGTCTTGTGGCTTTGGCTCCATTGAGTGCCGATGCCAAGACGGCGCAAGCAGACGAAACCGACTCGCTGAACGCTGACAAGGAGATGGTTCAAGTGGCTTACCGCCAGGTGGCTAAGGATGAACTCCTCGGTGGTGTCTCTGTGGTCGATGTAGAGGACTTGATGAAGAAAGACTACCATACCTATAGCCTTGACAACATGCAAGCGTTGGTAGGTGGTTGGACTGGCAACTCACTCTGGGCACAGGATGCCAACAACGCAGGCTACTTAGTCTTGGTGGATGGCGTGCCACGTGAGGCAACCAATGTACTTCCTTCAGAGATTTCTCAGATTACTTTCCTCAAGGGTGCTCAGGCTGTGGTACTCTATGGTAGCAAGGCTGCCAAGGGTGCTATCCTCATCACCACCAAGCGAGGTAAGGTGGATGGCATCAAGGTAGATGTCACTGCCAATACAGGCTGGTATGTAGCCAAGTCTTATCCTGAGTATCTTAGCTCAGCTGAGTACATGACCTTATATAATAAGGGACGTGCCAGCGATGGCTTGTCTCCTCTCTATAAGGACGAGATTTATGACTTCGGTGCTGGCGACAATCCTTACCGTTATCCTAATGTGGATTACTACTCTTCTGATTACATCAGAAAGGCATACAACCGCTCTGAGGCTACTGCTGAGATTGAGGGTGGTGGCAAGCGTGCTCACTTCTACAGCAACATCAACTTCTATCGAGTAGGTGATGTCTTCAAGTTTGGTGAGGCTAAACACAACCATACCAACCGTTTCAATGTACGTGGTAACGTAGATGTCAACATCAGCGATGATATCAAGGCTTATGTCAATGCCAATGCTACATTCTATGATGCAAGCTCTGCCAAGGGTAACTATTGGTCAACTGCCGCTTCTATGCGTCCAAACTATCCACAGAATGCAGCTCCATTGATACCAATTGATTATATCTCTCCATCGGCAACCAATGCCTGGGCTTTGATCAACAATGCCAACTTGATAGATGGTAAGTACTTCTTGGCAGGTAGCCAGGAGAACTCTACCCATATCTTTGGTGACATCTATTCAGCTGGTAAGACTAAATATACAAGCCGCCAGTTCCAGTTCGACACAGGTATCAAGATCAACTTAGCGAAGTTACTCAAGGGCTTGTCCTTCGAGACAAAGTTTGCAGTCGATTACGCCACCTCTTATAATACCTCTTTCGACAATAATTATGCGGTGTATATCCCAACTTGGGCAAACATCAATGGTAAGGATGAAATCGTAAGCTTGAAGAAGGAAGGCGATGACAAGCATCCTGGTGTACAGAACATCAGTAATAGTGTGGATAACCAGACGATGCTCTTCTCTGCGCAGTTCAACTATCAGAATACATTCAGCAAGGTGCATAACCTTTCTGCCATGTTGATTGCCTCTGGTTTCCAGCAGACCAAGTCGGCTGTTTATCACAAGAACTCAAGTGCCAACCTAGCTTTGGATGCGTCTTACAACTACGCCCAGAAGTACTATCTCGACTTCGGTATGGCAGCCATCCATTCAGCACAGTTGGCTCCAGGACATCGCGAGGCTCTTTCACCTTCCTTGACATTGGGCTGGAGATTGAAGAATGAGAATTTCTTGAAGGACAGCAAGGTGGTGGATGATATGATGATCAGTGCATCCTACAGCGACATCAAGCAAGATATAGACTTTGCTGTTAATGACCAGCGTTATTATCTCTATATGCCAGCTTGGAGCCAGACTTACGGATATGCTTGGGCTGATGGTGGTACCAACCAATATGCCTATTCTACCAAAGGTGGAAATAATGACTTGGGATTTATCAGCCGTAAGGAGTTCTCAGTCAACTTCCGTACATCTTTGTGGCAGAAATTGCTGACCTTGGATGCCAACTTCTTCGTAACGACAACCGATGGCTTGTTGGTTTCCAATCCAACTTACTATCCATCTTACTTGAGTAATGGTTATCCTACAGGTGGTTTCATTCCTGTGGTCAACTTCAATGCCGACCGTCGTACAGGTTTCGACTTTGCGTTGACAGCCAACAAGAAGTTTGGTGAGGTAGATTTGGCACTCGGTGTAACCGGTACTTATTATACTACCAAGGCCACCAAGCGTGACGAGGTCAACCTCTATGAATATCAGAATCGTCAAGGAAAGGTACTCGATGGCATCTGGGGATTCAAGACCGCAGGCATTTTCCAGAGTAAGGAAGAGATAGCTGAGTGGGCTGACCAGAGCAAACTGGGTAATGAAGTGAAGCCTGGTGACTTGAAGTACATCGACCAGAATGGTGACAACGTCATCGACTCCAACGATATGGTATATCTCGGCAAGGGTGGCTGGTATGGTTCTCCATTCACAATGGGTATCAACTTCACCGCCAAGTGGAAGGGATTCACCTTCTTCGCCTTGGGAACTGCCAACTTCGGGGCATACGCATCTAAGTTGTCTTTGGGTGACTACTTCAAGACAGAGGGTGACGTGAAGTACTCTGAGATTGCACGTGATGCTTGGACACCAGAGAACGCTACGACAGCTCTCTATCCACGCTTGGCTTCTAAGTCAACCAACAACTATCAGACCTCTGATTTTTGGTTGTACAAGACCGATGCGTTCCGTTTGGCTAAGGTTCAGGTTACATATGACTTGCCAAGTCGCTTGTTCCAGAAGACTTGGGTGAAGTCTCTTTCAGCCTTTGTCAGTGGTTCCAATCTGTTGACTATCTCTGGCAACCGCAAGTGGTTGGAGATGTCAGTAGGTCAAGCTCCTCAGACACGTTATTATAATATAGGTGTCAAGGCATCATTCTAATAACTCATAAAAACGAATTAAGATGAAAATTAAGAATATTATATTATTGGCTGCGCTCTCCTTGTCGTTGGCATCTTGCTCCGACTTGTTTGAGCCTGCCGAGGAGAATAACCGAGGTGTAGAGGCGATGCTTAAGGAGCCTACATTTGCACAAGGTCTCTTGGGCTATGCCTATTCTCATCTGCCATATTCCAATTCGAGCGAGACGGACATTGCCACCGATGATGCAGTGACCAATGATTTGGCTAGCACTTACTCGAAAATGGCGCAAGGTGCTTGGGCTGCTAACAACGACCCAATGAGCCAATGGAATGGTCGCCGTTCTGTTATCCAGTACCTGAACCAATTTCTTGCTATCGCTGACAACGTGAAATGGGCAGATGATCCTATTGCTGCCAAGGTGTTCGCTGAGAGCCGTAAGGGTGAGGCTTATGCTTTGAGAGCTTTGAATCTTTATTATCTCGTTCAGGCTCATGCTGGTTGGTCTGAGGATGGTGAACTCTTGGGTGTGCCATTGTCAACCACTGTGGAAGATGCCAACACCGACTTCAATCAGTCTCGTGCTACCTTCCAACAGTGCATCGACCAAATTAACTCCGACTTGGATAAGGCTATCAAGTTGTTGCCTCTCGACTACAAGCAGCACTCAGAGTCTGAGGTTCCTGCCTACTATAAGGAGTTGGGTGTTTCTTTGAGCGTCTATGACCGTGTGTTCGGTGAGCACTTGGCTGGTCGTATCAGTGGTCGTATCGCAGAGGCTATCCGTGCGCAGGTTGCCTTGATGGCATCTAGCGAGGCTTACAAGGGTGGCAGTGATGTTACACCTGCCAATGCTGCCGACGCTGCAGCCACGGTTCTCGACCGCATCGGTGGTGTCTCAGGTATGGCTGCCAACGGTAACACCTGGTACACGAATAAGGATGAAATCAAGAAGTTGAAGTCGGGTGCTGTTCCTGCTGAAATCATTTGGCGTAGTAATGTCAATGAGGGTAAGGAAGATTATGACCTCGGTGTTATCCAAGAGAAGAACAATTTCCCTCCTACACTCTACGGAAAGGGTCGCATCAATCCAACTCAGAACTTGGTGGATGCCTTCCCTATGGCGAATGGTTATCCTATCACAGATGAGGAGAATAGTGACTTTGATGACATTGATCCTTATAGCAATCGTGACCCACGTCTCGACCTCTATATCATCCACAATGGTTCTGAGTACAAGGGCAAGACCATCAACACGACAGCAACTGGAGATACCAATGACGGTCTCAATAAGATTAGTACCTCTACTCGTACAGGTTACTATCTGAAGAAGTTGCTTCGTGACGACTGTAGCGCAGACCCTAACAACCTCAATGCACAGCCTCACTACAATGCCTACATCCGTTACACTGAGATTTTCTTGGATTACGCTGAGGCAGCCAACGAGGCTTGGGGACCAAAGGGTAAAGGTACTCACAACTATTCTGCTTACGATGTCATCAAGGCTATCCGCCAACGTGCTGGCATCACCGATACTGGCTACCTCGATGAATGTGCAGAAGATCAGGCAAAGATGCGTGAGTTGATTCGCAATGAGCGTCGTATCGAGCTCTGCTTCGAGAATCACCGCTTCTGGGATCTCCGCCGTTGGAAGGCTAACATTGCCGAGACAGCCAAGGGTGTCAACGTAACCGAGGTAGATGGTATTCCTACATTCGAAGAAATCGATGTAGAGACAAGAAATTATAGCGATTATATGTATTATGGTCCTATCCCACAAAGTGAGATGCTCAAGTGGAGTAACTTGAAGCAGAACAAGGGCTGGAATGTAAAGAACAACGACTAATATTAAATACGATTAATTATGAAAGTGAAGAAAATCTTAGCTATGGCTGTCATGGGAATCTTGGCACTCGGTTTCTCCTCTTGCGAGAACGGTGATGCTGACTTCCCTGATTACGAGGGTGGTGTCAATGTATATTTCGCCCATCAGTTCCTCGACCGCACTGTGGTCTTGGGTGATGCTGAGACCCTCAACACCACAGACGATAACAACCATATCATCCGTATCGTCTCCACGATGGGTGGTGCTCGTAATGGCAAGAACATCACCTTGAAGGTGGCTGTCGATGAGTCTCTCTGTGACAACCTCTTCTTCGAGGACGGCGTGACCCCAGTGAAGCCAATGCCTACCAACTATTACACCTTGGATGGCAATACCATCAACTATAATGGTGAGATGCTCGGCAGACTGAAGGTGAAGTTGGAGGATGCGTTCTTCGCAGACCCAGAGTGCGTCAAGGGTTCTTATGTGATTCCTGTTCGTATCTTGGAGCAGGTGGGAGCTGACTCTATCCTGAGTGGTAAGCCTATGGTAGATGGTGAGTCTCCTTCTAGAACAAACTTGGAGGCTTGGTCAAAAACTCCTCAGGATTATGTACTCTATAAGGTAAAATACATGAACCCTTGGGAGGGCTTCTATCTCCGTCGTGGTACTGATAAGATTACCGAGAATGGTCAGACCAAGGAGGTAACTCGTCAAGGTGCTTCCATCGAGAAGGATGAGGTTTGTCAGATTACCACCAAGAGCTTGACTGAGGCTCTCTTCCCTGTCTCAGTGAGCAAGGTGGAAGGTAAGAATGAAGATGGCAGCGATAAGATTGTGAAATACACCTGCAACTTGAAACTTACTTTTGACAATGATGGCAATGTCACTGTATCTTCTGATACCGAGGGCATGACAGCCACAGGTTCTGGTAAGTTTGAGAAGAAGGCAGCCAAGTTGGCTTGGGGTAACAAGGATCGTGACTTGCTCACCCTCAACTACAAGGTCGATTTCGGTTGTGGCATCACGATGGAGACCAGTGACCAGTTCGTAGCTCAGACTCGTGGCAACATCAATGGTGTCGTCACCTTCAATACTAAATATGTTCAGCAGTAAGATGCTGGATGGGTATCATTCTAATTAGATTTTATCATGAATAAGAATAAATTAAAGATGAGCCTAGGGTTGTTGGCTGTCTTGGCTTTGAGTTCTTGTGCTGATGACAAGTTCTCAGAATATAGGACGGATATGACCAAGGACTTGAAAGAATATCAGTATCTCAACAATTACGAACCATTGAAGAAGTATGTTGAAGATATGAAAAGTGCAGGTAAGTGCAATCCCGACTTTAAGTTGGGAATTGCACTCTCCGCATCAGACTTTGCCGAACAGGGTGTCGTGTATTGCTTGGCTGGTAGCAACTTCGACGAGATGACAGCTGGCAATGCGATGAAGTATGCTTCTTGTGTGGATAACAAGGGCGTAATGAACTTTGATAATGTCAGTTCCTTTGTTGCCAATGCCAAGGATGCAGGCTTGACCATTTATGGTCATACCCTCGCTTGGCACTCTCAGCAGAACAATAAGTACCTCAACTCTTTGATTGCCGATAAGGAAATCAAGGTAGATCCTAGCCAGAAGGTAGATAAGGTGGATTATGAGCTTGATTGTTCTACACTTTCTAGCTATAGTTGGACAGGTGCACCTGCCACAGTTACTACTGAGTGGAACAGAGATGGTGCGGTGGTAATCACCAATCCAGAGGCAGTGGATCCTTGGTATGTCCTTCAATATTGGTTGGTTAATGGCATTACGTTGACCGAGGGCAAGGAGTATAAGATGACCATCGAGTGTAAGGCTGAAGGTAAGGAAGATGCCAATATCCGCTTTAAGCTTGGTGACTGGGGTGGTGGATTCTCCAAGAACTTCTCCATTCCTGTAGGCAAGGGTTATCAGAAAATTGAGTTCAATGTGACTCCTACGATGGCTAGCAATGGTCTCTTCTTCCAGCATGGTGACTTCGTTGGTAAGATTTACTGGAAGTCAGTTACCATTTCTCACTCAGAGGCACCTGTAATGGAGGTGGAGAAAGAGGTATGCAGCCAGAGCTATACTGATGGTCCTTTCCCATTCTATGCAATGGGATGTGAGCCTCCTGTAGTAAATGGTGCCATTCACTTTGTACCAACAGGCACTTGGTCTCAGTTCTTCATCAGCCCAGGAAGCAACAATCACTTGGATGCAGGCAACTATGTCGCTTATCTCGACTTGACTTCATCAGCTGATGCTTCAGGCGTACAGTTGAGCGTTCAGAATGGATGGGGTGGTTCGGATCAGCAGCTGAAAGTGAATGTACCTGTTAAGGCAGGTCGCAACAATATCAAGTTGAACCTTCCTGAGGTTGAGGGTGGCAACTATGATGTCATCTTGATACCTTCGACTGCAGGTGCTACCTTGGATGTTCATGGTTTGAGCATCTGTAAGGTGACGAAGATGAACTCTATTCCTCTCACTGACGAGGAGAAGAAGGATACCTTAACTTGGGCAATGGGCAAGTGGATTGATGGTATGATGGAGGCTACTGATGGTTATGTCACATCTTGGGATGTTGTGAACGAGGCCCTTTCTGGTGCCGATAAAGATGGTGATGGCAAGTACGACTTGCAGTCTGCTAAACGAGGCAACGTTTCAGCTGACGATGCAAAGAACAATTTCTACTGGCAGGATTACCTGGGTGACATTGATTATGTTCGCACTGCTGTAGCTGCAGCTCGCAAGAGTTTTGCCGACCATAATGGTGACCCTGAGAAATTGAAACTCTTCATCAATGATTATAACCTGGAGAGTGATTGGGACGACAATGGCAAGTTGAAGAGTTTGATTCAGTGGATCAAGGATTGGGAGGCTGATGGCGTGACCAAGATTGATGGTATCGCATCTCAGATGCATATCTCTTGCTATGCTGATCCTAAAACTCAGGAAAGTAAGAAAAATCATATCGTCAAGATGTTGGAGTTGATGAAGGAAAGTGGCAAGCTTTGCAAGATTTCTGAACTTGATATGGGTTATGTTGATGCCGCTGGCAATTCTGTAACTTATGATCAGATGACCGAGGAACAACACAAGGAAATGCGTGACCTCTACACCTTCGTTCTCCAGAAGTACTTCGAGATTATTCCTGCTGCTCAGCAGTATGGCATCACTCAGTGGTGTGCTACAGATTCTCCTAAGGATTCAGGTTGGCGCAAGGGTGAGCCTACTGGTCTCTGGGATCTCAACTATCTTCGCAAGCATACCTATGCAGGTTTCGCTGCTGGTCTTGGCGCTCCTGAATATTGGAAGGAAGCCAAGTAATTACTCTAAAAGACATTAGTTTTAGGTTTTATCATACAAAGATTAACCGAAAAAAATGTTAGTCGTTAAGGTTGGCTGTGTTGTGATGACACGGTCAACCTTTTTTATATAGTATAAAGTGTTGCTTTATTAGGAAATAGATCATTTTATATTCCTTTTCCCTTTTTCATAAACTATTTGTAACACCACATAAAGTTATAACCGGCTTTTTATACTACCTTTGCCAACAGATTAGAGAAACCTCTCAATCTTATAACTGAATTTATTAACTTAATAACAAATTGTAAAGCTTATGAAAAAGCTATTTACTTTGATTGCTGCCGCATTGATGGCAGTTGGTGTTAACGCTCAGACAGAGCAGAACTTATTTTTTGGTGGTGCGGGTACAAATGCGACTATCAAAACTCATGATGGTTCTAGTCTCCCTGAACTTTTCACATGTACCCAACAGTATGGTGCCATTAATTTGCTCGGCGGAAAAAAATCTATTTCTGGGGATGAATACAAGGGACTGAAGGTTGTCTTTTCCGATTTCAAGGCTGTTGGTAAAGAAGGTGTGAATATCATTGTTGGTGTGAAAGCGGCTGATTATTCTACCTCATACAAGTGTGACCCTATTCAGTATGCAGGTCTTTCAGGTGATGGTGAGATGGAAGTTACATTTGATGCAGCTTTTAAGGGAAAGAATATAGATTTACTTGATCTTCAGGGATTAGCCTCAGGAGTTGAGGTTAGTCTGAAGAAGGTTTATCTTATCAAGAACGATGACTCTCAAGAAGAAGTGCCCTTCGCTATTACTTGGGGATGGAATAAGTCTGTCGTAGGTAAGGCTGCTTATGCTGATCCTACTATCGTATTTCCTAGTCAGTATAGTTTGATTACTGTTTCTACAGATGAAGACGGAACTTTGGCTACTTATGACGTTAATTCTGATGAAAAACAGGAGTATATTGTAGAGTTTGAAGAACCTACAACTGCTGGTCTTAATCTCGGTTGTAATACTGATGTAAAGGATGAAACTGTTACATGGGACGCTAAGATAGCTCTTTATTTCCCAATAGAGCCTGGATCCAGCAAAGCTTCTTGGGAGATTTCTAAGGAAAAAGTCTTGGCTGCAACAAATAAGGCAACAAAAGTTATCAGTGTGTTCCTACAGAATACAGACTCTAAAGCCCAAACCGTAAAAATCAAAAGTATCAAGCGTGTAACTACTACAACTACCGGCATTTCTAAGGTAGAGAATCTGAAGGTTGCTCAGGATGGCAAGTGCTTCAACCTCGCCGGTCAGCAGGTAGCCAAGGGTTACAAGGGTATCGTGATCAAGAATGGTAAAAAGATGGTTATCAAGTAACAGATGAAGCGACTTTCAATGCTCGCATCTCTCCTCATGGTTTTGTGCCTCCAGATGGCGGCACAGACCTGGGAAGAGGTGAAAGTGGGGACTTCTATTCGCAAGACCCTCACTTATGTACCAAAGAATGTAGAGAAATCACCAGCCTTGGTGATTTCTCTTCATGGTATGAATCAAGACCCAGAGTATCAGCAGAAACAGACGCAATGGAATGCGCTGGCCGATACCGAGGGTTTTATTGTTACCTATCCGCTGGGTAATAACAGAATGTGGGATACCGGCGGTACGGGTGATGTGAAGTTTGTGGAGGCTATCATGAAGGATATGGAGCTGAAGCACAATGTGGATAAGAACCGCATCTATCTCTCGGGCTTCTCTATGGGTAGCTGGCTGGGTTATCATTGCCTGGAAACTCTTGGCGATAAAATTGCCGCTTTCGGACCAGTGAGCGGTGTGGATATCGGTAAGCAGCCTAAAGCTAACCGCAAGGTGCCTATCATGCATATTCACGGAACCGCTGATGATGTGTTCAAATATACGGGCGATCCTTCTCACATGGCTGGCGGTTATCCTAGCATTGAGGAATATGTAAAGAAGTGGGCTGCCTACGAAGGTTGCGATGTAAGCAATCCGCAGGTAATCCGTCCTTATCCTGCCGGCAGCACAGGTCCCAAAGCTACACGTACTATATATAATAATGTGAACGATGGAGTAGAGGTGAACCTGATTGCCATCGACGGCAAGGGCCACTGGCATTCCAACGAAGCAAACGGTGTGAACTCTACCAAGGAACTCTGGACCTTCTTCAAGCGCCACCAGCTGAATCAGGCTTCTGTTCCCGACCCAAACTTTCAGATTTATCTCTGCTTCGGACAGTCGAACATGGAGGGAAATGCCGCCATCGAAGCCCAGGACAAGACGGGAGTAAACCCAAGATTCTTGGCAATGTACACCCTGGATAATGCGCAGGCTGGCTGGACCATGGGTCTCTGGCATACAGCCGTTCCGCCTCAGGCACGTCCTGGAACCCGACTGTCGGTAGTAGATTATTTCGGCAGAAAGATGGTAGAGAATCTTCCCGAAGAAGTGAAGGTGGGTACGATTACCGTAGCCGTGGGTGGTGCCAGCATCGATCTTTTCGATAAGGATAAGTATCAGGAATATCTTCAGAGTGCTGAAGTTGCCGATTGGCTCCGCAACTATGCCAAGGAATATGGCGGCAATCCATACGCACGCCTCATTGAACTCGCCAAGATGGCTCAGCAGAAGGGTGTCATCAAGGGCATCCTGCTGCATCAGGGCGAAACCAACAACTGCGATCAGACCTGGCCTTCTAAGGTAAAGAAGATTTATGAGAATATTCTTGCCGACCTGGGACTTGATGCCAAGAATGTGCCATTGCTCGTGGGCGAGTTGGGACAGAAAGACCAGGGCGCAGCCTGCTGGGGACATAATGCCATCATCGACAATATCGCAGCTACGATTCCTACAGCTCATGTGGTATCATCAAAGGATTGTCCGCTGCAGAGCGATAAGCTCCATTTCACAGCAGAGGGCTATCGTATGTTTGGTAAGCGTTATGCCGATGTGATGCTCGAACTTCTGGGTGTGGTGCCTGTGGAAAACCGCAACTATTTCATCCGTTACGAGAGTACTGAGGGAGAGAACCTCTGGGACCGTCAGGCTATCTACACCTTGCCAAAGGCTTTGGAGAAGGATGCCAAGTATACGCTGACCATGAAGGTGAGAACTTCTGCAGATTGCGCTGAGCTGGCATTCTGGCCTATCTGGAATGCAAGCGACCACAAGAACCAGTGGGGTGGAAGCGATGATGTGCAGTATCTGGCAGCCTATTCTGTAGAGGCTGGTGACTGGAAGACGCTGACCTGGAATTTCACAACCAACTTCACCTTGGATACCTTCCAGTTTGTATTTGGCAAATACGGTGGTACACTCGATATTGACGACATGATGTTGGTAAAGGAAGGAACATCAGAGAATCTGATAGCCAACGCCGATTTCTCTGCCCGCAATATTCAGGGCTGGAGCACCAACTGGAATGGCCCAAGCTATTCTCTTGCCAACGATGCCTATGCATCAACAGGCATCGAGAAGCCAGCTGTGGCAACCATGATGAAATCTGCGGATAAGGCATACTACACTCTTCAAGGTGTGAAGGTTATTCGTCCTACCAAGGGTATTTATATCCATGGTGGTAAGAAAATCGTGATTAAATAATAAACAATTATAAATAAAAAACTGAACGAAATGAATAAATTATCATTCGTGGCATCAATGCTGATGATGTGCCTCCCGATGACGATGATGGCACAGAAAAACGGGGCGAAGGCGCAGGATAAGCCTGACCCAAACTTTCAGATTTATCTCTGCTTCGGACAGTCGAACATGGAGGGAAATGCCAATATCGAAGACATCGACCGAACAGGTGTGAATCCAAGATTCATGGCAATGTATGCCGTGGATGATGAAAAGGCTGGATGGAAAAAGGGACAGTGGCATACCGCAGTCCCTCCGCAGGCAAGACCAACCACTGGACTCACTCCTGTAGATTATTTCGGAAGAAAGATGGTTGACAATCTGCCCGACAGCATCAAGGTGGGAACCATCACCGTGGCTGTGGGCGGTGCCAGCATCGACCTCTTCGACAAGCGCACCTGCAAGGCGTACCTGAAGAAGCAGCCCGACTGGATGAAAAACTTCGCTTCCCAGTATAACGGCAATCCATACGCCCGACTCATCGAGCTTGCCAAGATAGCCCAGAAGCAGGGTGTCATCAAGGGAATCCTGCTGCATCAGGGAGAAACCAACAATGGTGATGTCAACTGGCCTAACCGTGTGAAGACCGTGTATAACGATATTCTGAAAGAGTTGCACCTGAAGGCTGAGGATGTGCCGCTGCTTGTGGGTGAGACTGTTCGGCAAGACCAGGGCGGAATCTGCTGGAAGCATATCGCCATTGTGGATGATATCGCCAAGACCATCCCTACTGCCCACGTCATCTCTTCCAAGGGATGTCCGCAGTGTGGCGATGGATTGCATTTCATCGCCGAAAGCTATCGCACCATGGGTAAGCGTTATGCCAACATGATGCTCTCGCTGCTCGGTATCATTCCGGATGCCAACTATCCGCGTGTGGATAAAGACCGCCGTGCCTACGTCAAGCTCCATGCACCGGAGGCAAAGCAGGTAATCTTCGACATCTGCGGAAAGAAATATCCGATGAAGAAGGATCTGGATGGCGACTGGTATGGTGTTTCTGACCCATTGGTAGTAGGCTTCCACTATTATTTCCTGAATGTAGATGGCGTACAGGTAGTAGATCCTGCCAGCGAAACCTATTTCGGCTGCTGCCGAGAGGCGAGTGGTCTGGAGGTTCCTGAGGGAGCCGAAGGCAATTACTATCGTCCTCAGCAGGGAGTAGCGCAGGGTCAGGTTCGTTCGGTATCTTACTATGCTGCATCTCAGGGCAAGTTCCGCAGAGCCATGGTTTATACGCCTGCAGAATATGAAACCAATCAGAACAAGCGCTATCCAGTGCTCTATCTGCAACACGGAATGGGAGAGGACGAGACGGGCTGGAGCCATCAGGGCTATATGCAGCACATCATGGATAATCTCATTGCCGAAGGCAAGGCTGAGCCTATGATTGTGGTGATGGAGAGCGGCGATGTAAAGCAGCCTTTCGTGCCACGTCCGGGCAAGGATGTGGATGAGGAGCGCAAGCTCTATGGCGCATCTTTCTACGATGTGATTATCAAGGATCTGATTCCGATGGTAGATAAGAAGTTCCGCACCTATACTGATAGAAACCATCGTGCGATGGCTGGTTTGTCATGGGGCGGTTGCCAGACTTTCAACACCGTGTTGCCGAACCTGGATAAGTTCTCTGCCTTGGGAACTTTCAGCGGTGCACTTTTCGGTGTGGATGTCAAGACCTGCTTCAACGGCGTTTTTGCCGATGCAGAGAAGTTCAACAGTCAGATAAACTATATGTTCATGGGCTGCGGTTCAGAAGAGAACTTCGGCACGGAGAAGATGGCGAAGGAATTGAAGGACCTGGGCATCAAGCTTGATGTCTATGTTTCTCCTGGTACTCATCATGAGTGGCTTACCTGGCGCCGCTGCCTGAAGGAATTTGTGCCACATCTGTTCAAGTAACAAGACTGGAAATCAATAAGGTAATATAAAAAGTTGTATCCCGAAACTGCCAGGCAGTTTTGGGATTTCTTTTTGTTACATTTCTAATATCTTTTGTATCTATTTGCTTTTTTATTGTGTTTCGTAAAGTAATTGTAACATAAGAGAAAGTCATGTGACGAAATAAATCTTAATTTTGCAGCGTGCTTTACAAAAGAATGTTTTTACTGAACACGAACAATCATAAACTAAGAAAATTAACAATTTAATCTATTATGAGGAACTTAAGAAAGATTGAAAAGCCGTTAGCGTTGCTCTCCTTTCTCTGTTTATTCCCTGCTGGGATGTCGGCTCAGAGTATTGTAAAAGGAGTAGTTACAGATCCAAGTGGTGAACCTGTCATTGGTGCTACAGTGAAAGCTGCTGGCAGTAAGCAGGGTGTGGTTACTGATTTGGATGGTAAGTTTAGCATTGATGCTGCACCTAATGCAACATTGACTATTACCTATGTAGGTATGGAGCCTAAGACCGTGAAAGCTCAGGCTGGTAAAACTCTTACTATTACTTTGAAGGATGATTCTAAAGTCCTGAATGATGTCGTTGTCATCGGTTACGGTGTTCAGAAGAAGAGCGACCTGACTGGTGCAGTTGCATCTATCAAGAGCGATGACA
>ERZ1027181.540-NODE-540-length-18915-cov-8.963733_pt1 | contig 18915 bp, 16 predicted proteins | sample MGYA00519247_ERZ1027181 | MGnify/ENA primary metagenome ERZ1027181 (study PRJEB26926, sample SAMN06164415) | human gut metagenome | biome: ENVO:00009003; feature: ENVO:2100002; material: ENVO:00002003 | host: Homo sapiens | place: USA | collected 2012 ...
TTCGGCGTATCCCGCAGTTCGTTGTGCATTTCGGCTACGGTGGTCTTATCGGCCAAAATCGTTACCGTCTTATCCGCAGGCAGCACATAGTTGGCGCTTGCCTCGTTGGACACCTCCGAAACGGTGTAATCGCCCACGCGCAGTTCCACATGGATTTCACCATTTTCGTCGGTCACAAAGGTTTCGTCATAACCGTTCGCGCCGGTAATGCGGAAAGCAAAGCCCTCCAGCTTTCCATCGCTGGACGTTTTTTCGATCCGCAAAGCGCCGGTCTGCGCCATATTCACAAAACCAATCCCTGCCTCGTTTTCCACCTCGTAGGTCTTATCCTGTTCGGTGATCTCCACATAGTAGGCGTTCTCATCCAGCAGGAACGAATCCGGCGCTTTGGATTCTTTTACGAACACGCCGCCATACTCCACATGGGTCATTTCATAAATGCCGGTGCTGGTTTCCTCCATAAGCCCCAGCAGTTCGTCGCCCTCGTCCAGTTCCTGATTCCCGTTGCTGTCGCGGTACACCTCAAATTCAGCGCCCGTCAATTTGTTGCCGGGGTAATCCTTGTCCACCTTGGTCAAGCGGAGATTGCCATAGATACGCTGGTTTTCGATGGCGATTTCCACCACAGCCCCGTCCTCGTCAATCGCCACAGGGAATACCTCATCGGAAAGCGCGAATCCGGTCACGCCCTGCACCTCTTTTAACAGCCAGTTTCCGTAGGGTACGCCCTCAAAACTGAAGCTGCCATCCTCCAAAGAAGTTGCGGTAAGGATGGCGTTTTCGGCGGTAAACTCGGTTTCATCTGCCCGGAACAGCCCGATTACAGCGCCCTCAAGCCCTGTACCGTTTTCATCGGTTTTCATGCCCTTGATTGCACCGCGAATCAGCTTGTTTTCAATGGCTTCGCCATTATTGGCCTTGATTTCCACAACCGGCACGGAAGCGCCTGCATACTCAAAGGTAAAGGGGAAGGTTTCGCCATTCAGCAGATAGTGGCTGTCGGTAGAGAGTTCTTTCAGGTAAAAGCTGGCGAAAGGCAAATCGGTCTGGCAGATGGCGCTGCCATTTTCATTCAGGGAGAGGATTTCAATTAAACCGTCTGCCGGAATTACCGACCCGTCCGCCGCTACAATTTCCTCCTGTGCGAACAGGCCAAAAGTAACCGCCGCGCTTTCACCGTTCATGCCGATCTGGAATCGCTCGTCCTGTTCCAGCACCTTGTCAAGCGTTACCTTTACTTTCTGGCGCTCGTTGTAAAAGCCGGTGCTGGTTTCCGTGATTTCGATTTCCTGACCGGCATAGGTTAATTCCACAATCTGCGGCTCCGCACCGGTATCGGTCATGCCATAAGGGAATTCAGTTTCTCGGATTTCAAATTTTCCAAGGTACAAAGGCTTGCTCTGGGCTGTCCCGTCCGGCCCGGTGGTGATGGTATCGACAATCTCGCCTGCGGAATAGCGCAGCGTCCCGTCCGGCGTGTAAACATCTTCCACAGCGGTAATCTCAAATACTGCGCCCGGCAAGCCCTGTACTTCATAGACGGGCTGGTACACGCCATTGTTTTCCGTAACGGAGGCAAACACCTCGCCGGTTTTGCTGACCTTGATAATGCCTTTCTGCGCGACGTTTTCCTTGACGACCTCAATGATGGTCACGCCGCCTTCCTCGCTGGAAGCGTCCTGCGTTACATCAAAATACACCGGCTCGGTGGAAAGGGTGTAACCATAGGGGGCCTGTACCTCGACCAAAGAAAAGCCGGTGCCATATTCAAGCGGCTCCGGCGTAATCAAATAGCCCTCCGCATTGGTGTAAAAGGTATCAATCTCGGTGATTTCGGGGTAGGTGAAGGTCTGCGTAATCAGGCTTCCGTCCGGGTTATATAGCTGGAAGCCAGCGCCCGCATAAGGGATCACCTGTCCGGTTTCCGCGTCCACCTTAACGATCTTGATATGGCTCTCAAAGTTGGCGTTGTTGATGAGATAGCGGTAGGTCTGTCCGTCCTGCGCGATATACACCTCAAATTCTATGAGTTCTCTTCCGGGCCAGCCGAGCGTTTGACGAACCGAGTAAATCCCGTATGGGAGATCGACGCTTTGGCAGTAGCCGTTTTCGTCGCAAACAAGGTAATCGCGCTCGGATTCCTTGGCATTTTCATAGCTGCCCGCCGATTTCAGATAGATTTCAAACTCTGCGCCTTCCTCCGGCGTTTCGACCTGTGTTTCACCATCGTCGGTATGCTTGATGATGGCGATATTGCCCTTGATGATTTCTTCCGTTGCGTCGATGGCGGTATCGTTCAGTTCAATCTCATACAGCTCCGGCTCTGCGCCCACAGGGTAGACGGTGGGGTCTAACAGATAGCCCTCGCTGGGGTTGATTTCCCGAATCGACCAATCTGAATCGCAGACGTAATACTGGGTTGTGAACTGATTGTTTTCATCGGTGGTATAGCTGTCGATCAGGGTGTCGCCCTTGTAGATTCCATAGGTGGCTCCGGCAAGGGAAGCGTTGCCCTGTGCTGTCCCGGTTTCGCTGTCGCTCTTGGTAACGGTAACACGGAACTTTTTGAGGATATTCTGGAAACTCTTGTGGGTGACTTCGTTCCACTCGATTGCCGCGCTCTGCGCTTCGGGGACGACGTAGCGGATGGCGACGTCCACCTCCTCCAGCACATAGCCCGTGCCGATCAATACGTCCTCAAAACGCGCCACGCCGGTGGAATCCGCCACCGCATATTCGTCAACCTCCAAACCGGAAAGGGACGTACCATACAGGTGAAAGGTCGCGCCCTCCACAAGCCCGTCCTCGCTGGTCTTGGTGACTTCCAGATCGCCGCGTTTGAGGATATTGCTGAAATGCACGGTAGCAGTCTGCCCGCTGACGATGGTAACGCGCTGTGACTGCTGTGGCTCATAGCGGTCAATCGCCTGCTCGGTGACGGTATAAACGCCCGGGTTGAGATCGGAAATGTCGATTTCACCCGCCGAATTGGTCGTCCTTGTTTCATGGAAGCCCTCGCCGGAAATGGTAAAGGAAATGCCCTCCACCTTACCGTCCTCCGAGGTCTTGATGAGTTTCATGCCGCCTGTCTTGACCTCCAGATTCAGATAACCGGTAACCGGGTCGGAAACCGTTACGCCATAGGTGGTGTAGTCCTGCTGGCCGCTTCCGATTTTCCCGTCCGTCCAGACGACTACGCCGCTTCGCTGCCCGTTGATCTTCTCCGCTTTAATGGAAACCGAGCCTTTAATGGCGGTATCAGAGGAAATCGTCAGCTTGTTGCCGCTTGCGGAAATATCCAGCCCTGCGGCGCTGCTGGTAAAGGTGAAGCTGGAAAGGACGTTGTTTTCGTCCGTCAAAGTTACGGAATATTTTTCCCCGTCCCATTTCAGTTCGTAGGAACCGGCGCTGGCACTGCTGTGGGAAAAGAAACTGGGCAGCATGGTATGGCGCTGCACCTGATTTTCAATGGAATCGTACTGCTCAAAAATCAGGTCGTACAGGGGGTGATTGGCGCTGATATAGTCCGTAACGCTGTCCTTGCCCTGCGCCGCAGCGTTCACATGGCTAAACTGGCTGTCGCGCTCACCTACGACGGTTTCCCACACCAGAAGCTGTGTGGCGATATATCCCGCGATGTCCTCCGCGTCGGCAGGGTCGCGGCTGTCCCATGCGGTGCTGGCGTTGCCCTGCCAGCCATATTGCATGATCCGCCCAAGGTACTCTTTGATAGTGGAGGGCGAAATAGTGGGGTTCATGTCCGAGGGGTAATTATCCCAATAGCTTTCATCCCGCCCCTGATACTTGTCGCCGGTATGAACGCCGACGCCCGGCTCAATACAGTAAACCGCGCGGCCATTAAATGAATCCTGCGCGTGGACGGTAAAGTGGCTGCTTTCGTCCACCGTCCAGCCACCCATCAGGTTGAGTGCCGGATGGTCCCAGCCGGTTTTCTGCGGGTCTGCGCTGCGGGGAAGATCCACAAGGTAGGTGGTCATTTCTTCACCGGCGGCAAAGGCCGTGATCCCCATCCCCGAAAATACTCCAAAGCACATGAGCAGTGCAAGAAGCATGGATAGGGGCTTTTTCAATGCTTTCATTAAGCTACCTCCTTAAAATCAGGCAAAAAAAAGGCACACCGTTTTACCGATGTGCCAGTCTGTGGATATTCATAGTTGATGACATAGAAAAAGGCGGCGGGGCATTTTTACCCTACCGCCTTGGCCGGTCAGCACATTTCATTTACCCATTCCTGAACGTCCTCCAGCGACAATTCATAGCGGCTTCCCGCCGCAACGGAATTGCTGTCCAGCGAGATAATCATATACCCGCCGAAATTGTCCGGGGAAACTGCACGTGGGGATTTGTGAAGCGCATAACCGGCTTTCTGCAAAACACGACGAAGCTCCCGTTCTTGGGAATATCCTGTACGCATGAGAATACCTCCTCGTTCGATATTCCATGCCAAACCACGCCACGCCCGTCGTTGTTTATGGGTTTATTCTAACACGCTCTTGTAAAACAGGCAATTACCTGCCAAAAAGAACGCTTTTGCTCCTCACCGCCTTTCCTTTACGCACAGCCGGTATGTCAGAGGCATTTTCCCCTGGAAAGTGTGCGGCTCCTGAAAAGCGTTGGCTGCTCCCCGGTTCTTCTTTTTTAGCTGGTTTAGCTGGTAATCGAGGGGGAGAGGTGTGGAGAGGGGGAACAGCGCAAACTGCTGATTTTACCAAATGGGCGCACTGCTCCCTTGGCAGTCCGGTTATCGTTCCATACTGCGCTGCCGCTTGCGGTACAGTTCCAGCGCCTTAATAATGGTATCTTCGATTTTCTGCGCGGGCGTCCCCGGCGCAAAATACCGGCTGATCCGTTCCTTTGGGATTTTGATTTGTTCCTTTTGATTGGGCTTCTCCTCCTGCATAATGGATAAGATAACGTCCGGGTTCAGCTTGCCCTCCTGCGAAAACTTCCGCATTTTGATAGCTTGGGCGTGGGACGGGGTGCAATCCTCGCTGAACATGGTGTCCAGTAAAAAATGCTGTTCCTTTTCCGCCAAATAGGATAATTCCACAGCCGGACGGAGGGCGATTTTCCCGTCGTCCACCATATCCAGTATTTTAGGAAGCAGATAAGTGAGGCGGATATAGCGTTGAATTTGGCTTTTGCTATCGCCAGATTGTTCTGCAAGAATGTCACGCGACTTGTGCCCCACTGGGGCACAAGTTAAATCAAGGCGTTTACCTTGTCTATTCATTGCGTCCAGTTTCATTTTGTAGGCAAACGCCTTTTCAGACGGGAGGATTTTTTCACGCTGCAAGTTGCTGTCCACCATAACAATGATGGCTTCATCGTCGGTGAGATTGCGGACAATGCAGGGGATTTCCGGCAGCTCGGCCAGTTCCGCCGCACGCTTTCGCCTGTGTCCGGCTACCATTTCATACCCGCCGCCCGGTTTTTCCCGCACAAGGGCAGGCACCAAAACGCCATGCTCCTTGACGCTTTCCGCCATTTGCTGCATTTCCTCATCCATCCGTACCTTGAACGGGTGGTTAGGAAAATCGCTGATTTCACCCGGCGACAGATTGATAACGCGCTCCAGCTTGGCCTCGTCGCGGCTTTCCTGCGTGGAAAACAGGTCATCTACCGAGGTCAGCAGACCGGCTACGCTGTTTTTCGCCAATCTCCATCACCTCCTGTACCAAAGTCTGATAGGCTTCTGCCGCTTTCCCGCGCGGCTCATGGCGGAAAATGCTCTTATCCGCCGTACTGATTTCCGCCAGACGCACCGTTGCGGGAATAACCGCTTGCAGGACGGGCAAATGCTTTCCGAAGTTTTCCTTGACCGCCGAAACGACCTCCTTGCGGAAATTCGTTTCGTTTGCCATTGTCAGAAATACGCCGCCGATTTTCAGATTGTGGTTGATTCCCTTTTTTACGTTCTGCACAGTGCCGACCAGTTCCGTCATATCCTCCGCGGCCAGATAGTCGGCCTGTACAGGAATCAACACATAATCCGAAGCGGAAAGGGCGTTGATGACCAGCATACCGAGGGACGGGTTACAATCGAGCAGCACATAGTCGTAGGGCTTCTTGATACTGTTCACATAGCGCCGCAGCACCATTTCCCGGCTCATGACGTTCACAAGGCTCACTTCCACAGCCGACAGGGTGCGGTTTGCCGGGACAAAATCAAAGCCCTCATGGTGGCGCAGGATTTCCGGGTGGCTGCTGTTTTCCGTATCTGCCACAACGTCATTCAGCGCGTTGCCAAGCGTTACAGGCAGGTCGTGGGGCTTTCGTTGTCCCAGCATTTTGGTGAGATCGCCCTGCGGGTCAACATCAATCAGCAGGACATTTTTTCCGTTCATGGCCAGCCCTGCGCCGATGTTATACACGCTGGTGCTTTTCCCAACGCCGCCTTTTTGATTGGCTACTGCAATGACCTTTGGTTTTGCCATAGGCGGGTTCCTCCTTTTTCATAGATTTAGCCCACCGTTGGCAGGACGGTGGGCTATGTACGGAGGAAATGGAAAAGCCGCCTATTCTGTGGAAGAATAAGCGGCAGTTTGCGTCAATATGTTGTTTTCAGATTTTCTTTACAGGGGCGCACATCACTTTCAAAAGCAGTTCGTCAACGCAGCCGGAATCCCTGTTTTCCCGGAGTAGGGCGTTCCTCAGCCGGTTCAGGCTCTGGATTACGAGGGCGGCTTCCTCCGGCGTATATGCGACAAAGTATTTTTGTTTCTTCATCTGGCCTGCCTCCTTTGTGCTTCCATTATATATGGCGGGGAGGATAGCCGCAAATGTGCGATTTTCCGGCTCGGTTTAAGCCATGAAGCACCCACACTATTAGATTTTTTCGGTGAAATATATTCGTCTGCTGCCAAAAACCTTGATTTCATGCGGGTTTGCGAGAGTGTCGTTATGAACATCGGTACCAAGTAAAAACATCATTGAAATCTGAACCCTTAAGTTCGGAGTCAATGGTGTTTTTATTATAAAATCCAGTATTTATGCGGCTTTTCGAGGTCGCATTTTCTTTTTGTCAGTCGGACTAAAAAACGAATAACTCGGATTTGGCAATCCGGAAAATTAAAAACAAACCTTTTTGAACCCTTTAGTCTGTCTGCACGTGTCTCAGAAATCCTTCAGTTTCAAGGCATATTCTTCTTCTTTCTGTTCGGGAGTCTTGTATTGCAATTTCTTGTGCGGGCGTTTGGTATTATAGAAAATCATGTACTTGTCCACCGCACTTCGAAAGTCTGATTCCGAGCGATACTTGGTGCGATATAACTCCTCCCGTTTCATAGAAGCAAAGAACGATTCCATTACGGAATTGTCATACGGCACATGCGCACGTGAAAAGGAGTGTGTGATGTTCAGAGACCGCATATAATCATTCATTGTTTTGGATCGGTAGTTGCTGCCACGGTCGGTATGGAAAACCAAACTTGAATCCGGCTGACGAGCTTTATAGGCCATTTGAAAAGTCGATTTTACAAGCTGTGTGCTGTTGGTCTTGCTGATCTTATATCCCACGACCATACGGGAGAACAGGTCGATAATCACGCAAATATAATAAGCGTTTTCGCCGTACTTAAAATAGGTAACATCACTAACCCACACTTCGTTCGGTTTGCACGTGTCAAACTCTTGGTTAAGGAGGTTTTTGTATTTGCGGCCTTCGTCCTCGTATAATTTCTTCGCCGACTGACGAATGCTGACTAACCCCATATCACGCATAAGCGTGCGTACCATTTCGTTACTGACTTTGAATCCTTCACTTTTCATAACTGCCGCAATTTTGGCAGCACCAAAAATCTGATTGCTTTCGTCGTAGATCTCCTGTATGCGAAGCCGTAGTTCTTCACGGCGTTTCGCATACCACGTGTTGTCTTTCTTATTGCGGAGAACGTGGTTGTAAAACGTTCCGCGGGGAATGTCAAACGCATCGCAGATCACGTGCACATTGTATTTGCCGTAAAGCTGTTCGGCAGCGTATAGCCTTTGCCTCAAAGGTGCCTTGGGTGTGCAGGGCGCAGATTTAAGAATTTCAACAATGCTCTCCAAACGTGCGACTTTGTTTTCAAGCAAATGAAAATTGCGGATACTGACTGTCCTTCGGTTATCGGCTTCCTGTTCCTCGCGGTAAGCTCGTAACCAACCGTAAAATGTACTCTTGGGTATGCCGGTGTCGGCGAGGATATGCGTCGACAGCTCACCGGATATAACACGGTCAATGACCGCTTGCTTTTCTTCTTGGGTGTATGTTCTCATATTTTCAACTCCTATATTGAATGCATTGAAATAATTTTACAACATTTTCTGTAGGAATTGAAAGAAATGTGGAAATATGATATAGTTAGAAAAACAATCATTTTTATTTGATAAAAAGATTCACGACTTTTTATTAATTATAAGACCAACGCCGGAAAAAACGTACTTAATGGGTGAAAGCGCTTTTAGGTCTGACAAGGGAGGTGAACAACATGGATGATCTGAGAATCATAGAACTCTACTTTGAACGGGATGAGCAGGCAATCAAGGAAACGGATGCAAAGTACGGCAAGCTCTGCCACAGTATTGCCTATAACATTCTGAACAATCACGAGGATTCGGAAGAATGTGTCAACGATACATACGTGGGAGTGTGGAATGCAATTCCGCCTACAAGACCGAGTAATTTTATGTCCTTTGTCTGTAAGATTGCGAGAAACCTGTCTCTGAAGCGGTTGGAGTTTATGAAGCGTGAAAAACGGTCAGCGGATGTAATGTTGTCCCTGGATGAACTGGAATCGGTACTGCCGGATGATCGGTATGCCCCCGACGTGAGTGACGAGGACGTAGGCAAACTGGTCAGCCACTTCCTGCGCACACAAAAGGAGGACGTGCGAAATGTCTTTATCCGGAAATATTTCTACTTCGATTCTATCGGAGAAATTGCAGAGCGCTTTGGGTTTACCAAAAGTAAGGTCAAAAATATGTTGTTCTACACCCGAAACAAACTAAGGGACTATCTCATTAAGGAGGGCGTTGAAATATGAAAATACCGAGAACGGCAAATGCTGTCGGGCATATAGATGATGATCTCATCACTGCCGCAGCAGAAAGTAAAACGAAAGCCAAGCGTAGCCCTTGGCTCAAATGGGGTTCCATAGCGGCTTGCTTTGCGTTACTCGTCATCGCAGGTACGGCGATCCTTCCGTCGTTATTTGGCGGTGATGGAGGTACAACAGATAAATATAAAGACTTCATCCAGACGGGTGAATCTGCAATTATTTGGCCGTGGGAATATCAGACAGTATATGAAAAATACACGGAACTGAAATATGATGGCATTGAATACCTTGGCAGAGGACGCGAGGTATCGGCTTCGCACGTTGGCAAAATCATTGGTAACCACACCGTGGTAGGATATGACGAGATCAATAGCGGTAAGAAGTACACCGAAGAATTTGAGGTATATAAGCTGAAGGATGCCGCACAGAGTCAGTTTGTTGCCGTGAAAATGGAGGGCAAGTATTATGTCTTCAAAAATGACAAGTATGCGCCTCCGAGCACTTTGGGTGAATTGTTCGATTTGATGGATCTTTCGAAAGTGATTGAATTGAACACTTTTTCTGAGAATGGTGATGGCCCGAACAAGAACCACTTTGTATTGAATAACGATGATTACGTGTGGGAAGTTCTTGCCGGATGCGAAAATGCACCATTTGTTGAGGATGAGAAATGGGTTGCACATGATAGAGAGTATTACAGTTTTACGATCACATCTGAAACTCTCGGCGTATATAAAGTTGCCATGTATGTTACTGTAGATGGCTATCTGTGGACAAACGCTTTTAATTACCAATACCTATTCAATATCGGAGAAGATGCAGCCAGTAAGATTATCAAATATGCAAAAGAGAATTCCACCGAAGCAGAGTATGAGCCGTATCAGAATACCATTGTCGGTAAGATTACGGAGATAACCGATGAGTATATTCTGTTAGACGATTCCATTCTCTGCGCCAATCCCGATGACGGAATCACGTACAAAATCCTTCTGAATGATCTGCGCATCTCCCGTTATGCAGAAAGCGGAGCTATCCGAGTGGGAGAAAATGTTCAGATAACATACGAAGGCGAAATTGACGAATCGAATACCATTGACAGTGCCATTTCCGCATCTGACGTGGTAATCTCCGGCGGGGATGTTCTTATTCCCGAATAATAAAATAAAAGTCGCATATATGATTAACCGAATATAAGTTTTTGCGAGAGTTCGAAGTCATACGCAAAACTGCCGAAAATATCTTTTTCGTAGCCCATAGACAAAACAAGTCGTAGAAATACGGCTTGTTTTTTTATTGCTGATACATTTTAAAACAGCAGTGGCGGAATTGCACCAAATCTTTGATTTGGTGGTAGCGGAACTTGTTCCACAGCACGAAATCTTCGATTTCGTGGAAGCGGAACTTGTTCCGCAGACAGAGAGCGCTAGCTTCAGGTGCTAGTGACGCAGAATGTTTAAGATTTACACCAACTGAAAAGCCACTATACCCACGATGCAGATAATACTTCCGATTAAATTGAGCCGTGAACGCTTTTCTCTGCGGATCAGACCTATCACGAAAAGCGTTACAAGGATCATCGGCTGAATGAACGAGTAATTTGCAAGGCTTATAGATATAACCGCATTTTCAAGCAGCATTCCGAGCGTATTGGGAATTCTGGCAAGCACTACCTTAACAACGCCGCTTCGATTATTCTTAATAAGTTCCCTGATATGAACTCTCGGCAGCATTATCAGCGAAATTATCACCATAGCCGGAAGAAGCTGCATTGTTGATGAAGCATACGGAGAGAAACTCCTTATAATAAGCCCATACCCATATTTTGAAACAAGATACAGCACCAATGGCAGAATTATCTGTTTATAGTTTACACTGCCACATTTAGACGACTTTGCAATAAATACAAGGCCTGCGGCTGTTGCAAATATACAAATCAGTTTGATAATATTGAGTTCAGACCCGAAAAGGATATCGGTGAAATAAGACGCAAACAGGGTTATCCCGAGCCACGCTTTCAACTCAAAGGCGGAAAGCTGTTTCAGCACCCGTGCACTCATCTGGAATTCAAGCATTTTGCACATTGCAACCAGTAATACCGCTAAAAATGACTGCCAAGTCAAGCTGAAACTTAAATTCTGAAACGGCAGACTTAAAGCAAGGAACACCGACATCGACGAGCACATCAGGAATGTAAATTCATCGCCGGAGAAGTTGGCTTTGGCAGCGGCGTATTTATCATTCAGCGAGCATATTGTATAGCAGGCTGTTACAGCGAGCATCAGAATAACAACGTTCATAATTGACCTCTATTATGATAAATAAAAATATACAGACACGTTTATTTACCTGTCCAGAATGCATAGTCGGTTCTTGATGTTCCGTCGCTGAAATATGCTTTAGCACATATTTTGTTCTTTGTGTCGGGTTTTATCTTTATATTTTCCCACACGAAAACAGTGCTCTCGTCATTGGGAAGTTCGCACCGGGATATTCTGCCGTGCGAAACATCATTTATACAAAGCTCCACTGCGTCTGCATTTGAATATACCTTTACAAAAGGCACATCACAAGCTCTGAATTCATGCCTGCGTTCAGTTATATAAACGGTTTTTTCGCTGCTCCATACGGACCTGTAAAAGAAATATACGTCCTTTGGAATACGCTCCCTTGTGCAAAGTCCCTTGTCGTTGAGCGACTTTGTATCTCCCTCTGTTCGCCCGTAGGACGCAAAATCGAACATACACCATATAAATTCTGCCCACAGGTACTTTCTGACCGAGAATTGTTTCCACAATATCTCATGCAGCTGCGACTGATAGTTCTCATAATGCCGTACTCCGACAGGGTCTATGTCACTTTCCCAATCTACATTATCCTTGTGCTGCGAAATCGCCCCACCGCCGCCGTATTCGGAAAGGCATACAGGGCGCTTTTCCTTTTCGTTATGGTATAGATCAAGCCATTCGCCGAAATTCTCCGCACTGCCTGCCTCCTTATACCAGCCAAAATAACGGTTATACCCTACCACATCGGCAGGAAGCTCCAGAAATCTGCCGTAAAACTGATTGTCTGCAAAGGTTTTCAGCCTTGTATCATCCTCTTTGCAGGCAATTTCATAAAGCTCGCTGTAAAGCCCGAATATTTCATCGGTCATCTGGTGAAGTTCGTTGGACAATCCCCAGACAATAACTGACGGATGATTGTAATTCTGCCTGATAAGCTCACGAAGCTGCTGTTTTGCGTTATCTCCAAAGCCGTCTGAAAGGACACGAGCATCGCTTTCATCGGCAGACATTTTATTGATTATGCCTATCTCCGTCCAAACGCACAGACCCAGCCTGTCGCATAATGAATATTCGTGGTCACAATGCTGGTAGTGAGCCATTCTTACAGCAGTACAGCCCATGTCACGAATGATATGATAATCCCGCTCACGCTGAGCGTCAGTCATTGCCCAGCCGGATTCGTAACTGTCCTGGTGGTAGTTCACCCCATGGAGCGGATATGGCTTGCCGTTGAGGAAAAATCCGTTATCGGCATCTATGAGGTACGAGCGTATTCCGAATTCCTGTTCAATGCTATCGACGGGTTTCCCGTTGCAGAATAAGGTTATCTCCGCACGATAAAGAGCGGGAGAGTTTACTCCGTCCCAGAGTTTCGGGCAGTTGATTTTTCCCGAAAGCGTTATCCTGTCTTTGTCCGCTCTGCCGAAAAACTCCGTTACAGGCTTTCCCTGCGGATCATATATCACAGCTTTAGCCTCTGCGGTTTCTGCTTTATCCAGCTTGACAAGTATGCCTATATCCGCAGATGTTTCTGAAATATTGCGTGGGGTTATATATACTCCGCAGGAGCCGCTGTCGTTCAGAGCAATATGAACAGGCTCGACTGCAATAAGCTTTACACCCCTGTACAAGCCGCCCATTTTTGTGAAATCGCCGTTGTCGGTTATCGGCGCAATATAATCGGTGGGAGCATTCGATACGATAACAGCTATCAGATTGTCTTTGCTCGGGTATATATAGTCCGTAATATCAAATCTGAAAGCTGAATACCCTCCGCTGTGCTCTCCTGCAAACCTGCCGTTGATATAGACTTCCGCAACGGTATTTGCACCTTCAAATTCCAGATAGAGTTCTTTTCCGCTGCATTCTTCAAAACTCAGCGCAAGGCTTCTGCGGTAGCATACAGTTCCACGGTAGTAGTCCCCACCGTCTGCAGCTGTCATTCTGCCTGCGCTGTCTTCAGAATTATATGTATGCGGCAGTACAACAGGCTGCCATGACGCATCTTCATATTCGGGAGAGATAACGTTGTCTTTCGATATATTCATTCCTGCCGGAAGCTTTGTGAATCTCCAGAAATCGTTTAGTTCCCTGACTGTTCTCAAAAAAATCACCCCTTCGTATTTTAACAGATTATAACGCTTATTGACAAACAAGTCAATGAATGATATTATTAAGATATAACGATTTTAGCACAGGCGGTGAATTAATTTTGAAATTCTACGATTATCCGATAATCAGTAAAGAAGGCAGTCTTCCTGTCTTTTTGGTGAGCGTAGGGCTGAACGAATGGCAGTATCATGTAATCTGCGGCAATGGTGACAATTATGCCAAGGCTCTTTATTGTACAAAAGGAAGCGGCGTACTTATAATAAATGGTGAGAAACATATAATAAATCCGTACACCGCATTCTTTATCCCTGCCGGCTGTCCGCATGAGTATTATTCAACGGACGAATCCTGGGATACGCATTGGATAAAACCGTCAGGAAAATCCTGCGCCGATATGCTTAAAGCGCTCGGCTTTGACAAGCCGAAAATCTTCCCTCTTCCAAAGGAAGAAATTACATATCTTGACCACTGTTTCAGATGTATGCACGAGGCACTCCTGTCTGACAATGTTGACGGAAATTTCAGAGCGTCGGGCTATCTGTACAGCTTTTTCATTGAATTGAGCCGTCTTGCGGCGAAAGGAAAAGGCAGTGTACAAATCGCCCCTGCAGTAACGAAGGCAATCGCTTATATTGACGAGAATTATATGAAACAGCCCGGTCTTGAATCCATAAGTAAAGCCGCAGGCGTTTCTTTGCAGCATCTGTGCAGATTATTCAGGCAGACCCTGAACTGCCGACCGATGGAATACATCACAAAGCGCAAGATACAGGCGGCTAAAATGCTTCTGGCGGAAACACAGAAAACTGTCGAGCAGATAGCTGAAGAAACAGGCTTCTGTGACAGCAGTTATTTTTGCAAGATTTTTAAAAGGTTCGAGAGCATTACCCCGTCGCAGTTCAGAAATGCAGAACAGGTTCTATGAAATTTGTAAATTGACTGCCGGCATCTTATGGAAAACAAAAAGGCATCACGTTTTAATACATGGTGCCTTTTTTCTATTGTAGCTTTGTATAAACCTGCCGGATACGATCAGTTGTTTCTGCGTCCGGCTCTGTTCAGCAGCAGGAGCGATATCATAAGTATCAAGGGAAATGCACAGCCTGAAAGCATACCTTTCTGCATATCATTACCTGCATTCTGGGTGATATTTCCTACAATAGCAGGACCGAGTGCTCCGCCGAGGTCGCCTGCCATAGCGAGAAGTGCAAACATTGCAGTTCCGCCGGTGGATATTTTGCCTGAGCAGATGCTTATAGATCCGGGCCACATAATACCTACCGAGAATCCGCACATTATGCAGCCGAGAAGTCCGATTACAGGTATTCCCGACAGGGAGGCGGTGATATAACAGATCAGACACAGCATTGCCGAGCCTATCATGAATTTCATAAGATCGAGCTTTTCACCGTACTTCCCGTAGAGTGTACGGCTTATGCCCATTGTCACCGCAAACATACACGGTCCTGCTATATCTCCGACTGATTTAGTCAGTCCGAGAGCGGATTCTGCAAATGCCGACGCCCACTGCGCCATTGAAAGCTCCGAGGCTCCCGCACATACCATAAGCAGTATCGCAAGCCAGAACAGCGGTACTCTGAGCAGGTCACGGATACGCATTCCCTTGCCGTCCTCGACAGGATGTTCAATGGGACATACTGAAAAGTTGTATATGTTCACAAGTGGAATTATCGCCCAGATACAAGAGAGCCACTTCCAGTTTTCTATGCCGAAAACAGTAAAAAACAGTGTTGAAATGAGTATGACTCCGACCGAACCCCAGCAGTAGAATGAATGCAGCAGACTCATTGCGGCTTCTTTGTGCTCAAACGGGCAGGCTTCAACTATCGGACTTACAAGCACCTCGGTAAGACCGCTTCCCATTGCATATATGATTGTGCTTACGATTATTCCTGTGAACGGGTCGGGAAGCAGTTCAGGCAAAAAGGCAAGTCCGATAAGTCCCAGTGCCGAAAAAGCCTGCGACCCGATAACGCATTTCCGATAGCCGATTTTGTCGGCGAAACGTGCGCACAGCACATCTATGATAAGCTGAGTAACAAAAAATACCGACGAGATAAGGGCGATTTTTCCAAGCGGGATACCATAGCCGTTGTGAAATGTGAGAAATAGAAGCGGGGCAAAATTAGCCGCTATTGCCTGCGTGATGAATCCAAGATAGCAGGATATAAGTGTTTTTCTGTAATTCACAGCCATATTGACAAACTCCTTGACGATTGATATAATCAGATTATATAGCAAACATCATAACATTTCAATGCACAAAATCACATTTTTATTACACAATATCGTAAATCAGGTGAGAATATGAGTGATGAAATCAAAAAGGACAGGATCATAACGGACGAAACCTTGCGTGAAACTGCAAGTCACGGCAGCGAAGAATATCCCTTCTGCTACTATTATGAGGACATCTGGGATTTCGACTTTCACTGTATCGATTGGCACTGGCATCCGGAGGTCGAATTTGTTTATGTACAGCAGGGCAAGGCTGATTTTCTGGTGGGCGGAAACAGGTATGTTCTCAGTTCCGGCGATGGAATCTTTATAAACTCTCAGGTGATACACAGGTTTGAAGCCAAAGACAGCGCCATCATTCCTAACATTGTTTTTTCACCTGTTCTGCTTGCGCCGCATGGCAGTCTGATATACAGCAGATACATCAGACCGATAATCGAATCAACTACTGAATGTGTGATTTTTTCCGCCGAAGAAACAGCGCACCGCAGCATTATAGAAACAATGAGGTCAGTATTTGCCGTGCAGGGTTCAGGCACAGCGTCTGAAATGAAAACAGCAGAGCTGCTGCTGAAACTATGGCGTCTTTTATATGAAAGCATACTGATAACAGATTGCGGTTCTATGTCCGTGCATTCCGCACAGACGCAGGCTAAGCTTCAGATAATGATGCAGTATATTCACGATAATTACAGCGGTCAGATAACACTGGACGATATTGCCCGAACGGTTCTTATAAGCAAAAGCAGTGTTCTCAATATTTTCAGGACATACCTGCATACATCACCGATAAATTACGTTGTAGAATACAGACTGAAACGTGCGTCAAAGTTCCTTGTTGATACTGAAAACAGCGTTTGCACCATAGCGCATGAAACAGGATTTGAGAACATCGGCTATTTCTGCCGCAGATTCAAAAAGCTGTACGGCGTTACACCGATATACTACAGGAATCATTGCCACAGTGCAGAGTAAAAATCACGTTACGCTCCGATTTTCATTTTAACGATTCAGCCTCAGTGCCATCGCCTTATCTTTCTGACTGCGGAGATTTTGCAAGTCGTAGAAATACGGCTTGTTTTTTATTGCAGCTTTAGCAAAAATAAACCACCGCTTGAAGCGGTGGAATAAAAGACTTTAGTAAAAAGTCCTTCTATAATATAATAACCTCAGACAGATAATCCGTTTACACGGATTATCTCGTGCAAAAGCACGGTCGGCGGATAACCGCCTGTTTGAGAACATTTTATCATCAAATCCTTTTGTCAAAAGACAAAAGTACGGCGTACCGCCGTGTCGGCTTGCGCCGATTTGATTTGTGATATAATAGAAGTGGGTTTGGCAACCACAGAATATCAAAATGAGGACTGTCAAATGAATGACAATCATGGTTTATCACATTCAAAGAGAAATTGCGAGTATCTTATAGTATTCGCACCGAAATATCGGAGGCGGGCAGTATACGGGCGTTAGAAGCGTACAGCGAGGAAAAGATATAATTGACAGCCCAAAGAGCAGGTAAATCCACCTGCTTTTTTTATTTTGCAATAAAAAATTATCGAAAAACAATAAAAATCTATTGACAAACGAGAATATTAGTGTTATAATTCAAAAAAACAAAGGCAGTGCCTTATGAAAGGATATGATTTTTTGAACAAAAAGAATTTTTCGGCTACTTTATCTCTCGTGCTTGTCAGGATAGTATTCGTGCTTATAATCGTCTGCTGTATATTTGCACCTTTAATTGTCCGGGTCTACGATAACGGCATCATTGCACTGACAGGAAGCTCGGTGTATCTGCCTATGATAATCACTCTTTATCTTGCGGCGGCGGTAGCATTTGTGATAGTTACAGCGCTTGACCGTCTGCTTTCAAACATAAGGCACGACAAGGTGTTCATACCCGCCAACGTGAAAATATTACGGCTTATATCGTATTGCTGTTTTGCCGTAAGCGTTATCTTTATCTATTTCAGCTTTATAAGACCGTTTGCGTGGCTTGTGGTTATAGCGGCGGCATTTTTCGGACTGATACTGCGTGTTATAAAGAACATCTTTGAACAGGCGATCATATTAAAGGAAGAGAACGACTTTACTATCTGAGCTGTGAGGTACTGATATGGCAATTGAAATAAATCTTGATGTAATGATGGCAAAGCGGAAAATCTCATCCAACGAACTTGCCGCCGCAATAGGCATAACGCCTGCAAATCTGTCGGTGCTGAAAACGGGCAAGGCAAAGGCGATAAGATTTTCAACGCTTGAAAAGATATGCGAGGTGCTGCAGTGTCAGCCCGGAGATATTCTGTGCTATAAAGGCGGTGGAGAAGATGAATGAATACTATAATTATACGGAAAATGCGGAGCAGTGCGGTAACGTTCCGCCGGTGAATGTATACGGCAGAGCAGACGGGCAGTTCGTACAGCCTCAAAGGCTGATGCAAGGTCCGCCCGAAGCGAAGAAAGTATACGGCATCCGTGACTTCATATTCGCTGTGATGACCGTTATAATCGGCTTTATAACACTGAAGCTGTTCTTTACCGAGGGAGAAATATTCCCGTTTGCAGAGGTTATAGCATCGGGCTGGTATCACGTTATAGTGGCGACCCTTGCGGTTATGGCAGTAATATATATCGGCAAAAAACCGACCGCTTCACAATGGGCGATTTTCGGCTGTGTGATACTGTTTTGTGCTGTTCCCGTGTTTTCATCGACAGGGCTTGTAAGATTTTTGTCATGGGTATATGCTGCAATACTGCTGTGTTATTTTGCTTACAGCTTAGGTCAGTTTACAAGGAACTACACGCAGACCGTGAAACGGGCTGCTGACAACAAACGGCGGTATGCTCCCGGAGAGGGCAGCATACCGCCTGTTTTGTTGTCAGGGGTTTCCAAAGGGGCTTGCCCCTTGGCACACGACTTTGCTCGCAAAGTGTAGTGTGTTATACGCTTTGTCTGCGTTGCCGTGAAAACGCCATTGCCGCCGGATAGGGCAAGGGCATTTGAAGCGGCAGGAAAACAGGCTTGGATTTGTGGGCGGGTGCTGCCACAAATGCGGGGCTGGTTTTAACAGCAGATAGGGCGTATATGAAAGTCCCCGTCCATCGTTCCCCGTAAAAGTTTGGACAGCTTGCCCCGATGTTGCCGCTTGTGGTCACGATGGTCAGAAGATTGCGGCGGCTCTCGTTTTCTCAAAATC
>ERZ1027181.551-NODE-551-length-18715-cov-9.806056_pt1 | contig 18715 bp, 15 predicted proteins | sample MGYA00519247_ERZ1027181 | MGnify/ENA primary metagenome ERZ1027181 (study PRJEB26926, sample SAMN06164415) | human gut metagenome | biome: ENVO:00009003; feature: ENVO:2100002; material: ENVO:00002003 | host: Homo sapiens | place: USA | collected 2012 ...
ACGTACGGTGGTGTGGGAGGTCGGTAAATGTGAAAGTAGGAGGTAAATGCCTTTTATGAATAACATTTACCTCCTACCCAATTACGCTCGGTATGAGCATTGTCTAATGGGTGCAAGTCTTGAGCAAGCCCTAATAGGAGATTTTTTTCTTCACCTATTTTCATCTCACCTTTATCTTCACCGTTTTCTCCATTCTATCTTCCGTGGTCGCCTTTACAATATAGAGCCCCGTAGCCACTTGCTTATGCCATGTTGTGGCATTGATGCCAGAGGCCGAAGTAAGGAGCTTACCATCGATGGAGTAGATGCTCACAGAGGAAAGTTTGCTGCCCAGAGAACTTACCATGATAGTGCCACTCTGAGGCGAGAAGCAGCGTATGTGGCTATCGTTGCCACGGCTTGCGGTGTTGTAGATGGCGGTAGTGATATAATATCTGCCATGCTCGTTGGCAGCAATCTCTATGGCATGGTCGGCTGGGGTATAGGTGCCTGTTTTGGCGTCGAGAATATAGAGTGGGGTGTCAAGATATCTATTTGCCTCCAACTCCACAGCCACCATCTTATTTTCCTTTGCAATCACTCCAAAAGGCAATATTCCGATATTTGGCAATGCATTGAGTGCTGCAGCCTGAGTGCCAGCTATGGTGTAAACCTGCGGAATATCCTCCAGTTCGGTGTTGTTGAGCAGCTCTATATCCTCATCGTTGCAGAAGTCTTCGTTGGCATCATCCTTCACTATGACCTTGGCAGTAGCCATTTCTTTGCCACCCTCAATAACATGGATGTTCATCTTTGCTTTCGTCTCGGCTATTTTTCCTCCACCCGCCTTCCAGCGGTCTGTGGTCATGAGTAGGGTAAAAGTTGCATAGCTTATGCTTTCGTTTGCTTTAACCTTTACGAAGAAAGCCTGCATAGGCTCAATCAGCAAATCTTCTTTACGATTGTATGTACCTTCTTTAATGAGATACGCCTTAAGTATACCATCTTGAATAGTCCATACTTTTCGTTCAAGTTTTGGGTTACCATTGAGGAAGCTATACATACTCAGCGTTGCTGTATACGGATTACCAACCATATAATAGCAGTTCTTGCTATGTGTGTTTGTGGTTAGTTGCTGTTTTATAGTTCCTAATTCATTCGCCGCAGTAACAGAAGCCACATTCAACTTATATATATCCGTTTTATTCACCGGAACTACCTTGATTAATGTGCCATCCGAATTGAATGGATTGTTATCAACAGTAGTATAGAAATATTCTTTATCCTCCTTTGGTAAACGGAAAAGCCACGTTGGTGTTACATCTTTATAATCGTCACCAGCCTTAATGGCAAATCCTCTGCCATTGGCATACTTTTCGTCCAGCTTGTTGTACACATGACTCCAATATAGCGACTCTATATTCATTGCGCCATCTGTTATTGTATCAATGCGATTATAACCATTAAAATAGTCATCTGCATTGTAGCCCGTTATACCATCGATTACCTGTTCGCCGTTGCTGTCCCAATTGCGCTGGTATACTGGTGCTTCCACACGGTTGTTATTTGTAAGGGCATCATACTCCATGCTTGTGAAAGCTTCCTTGTATTCTCTACCACGCGACCCATACGTGGGATTATCTTTAACCGGCACAAAAAAGTCGCCTGCATACGTATCCTTCAAAGGTGATGAAATGATATTCCATTTGTTTTGAGTCATCTCCTTTTCCACGTAAGCCTTATTATACACAAGGTAAGCTTGATTGAGTAATTCAGCTTGTGGCTTGAAGTATACTTCATCACAAATATTGCCCTTGAACGTTTCACAAGTAAACCAGCCTTCGCCTGTGTCTGAATGGTCTTTAGTGTTATAGTTCCATGTTGTTAGCATATCGTAAGCAATAGCCGCTGTAGCCTCCTCGCCCTTATAGTTTGTAAGCTTAAGGGCGATATTGTTTCCTTCGCGGTATACGATATTGCCGAGTCCGGGATATACCTTATCCGTTTGGTCAGGTATAGTAACCTTAGAGAATTTCATTGGTGTATATGCCTGATTACTGTTTAGCTTGTCGTAAATTCCTGTACCATAATCAGTATAGTCAGTTTTATACAATTCAGCCGCAGTAGACCGTTTCCAGTTTAGGTCGTTGTTCCAGTTTGCATTAAGTTTGTTGGCAAGTGTAGAATTCCACGTCAGATATTCTGGCACCACCTTGAATGTGATGAAAACTTCTCCTGGACACGACTTTGTAGACCCCACGACATCTTGTTCGTACGAGAAGTTTAGCTCATACCAATAGCCTTCGTGTAGAATATCCAAAGCATTGTCGTTGTCGAAGAGTAAACTTATATAGCCTTTACCTCCTGTCAGCGAAGTTGCCTCAAGAGTTGTTTCCTTTAGTTTTCCTACAATTTGCTTTGTAGTAGAACCAAGGTTGAATGTTGGATCGTTTGAATCGGCAACAAACACATTTGAGCCATTCTGAAACTTAATCTTAGCAGCATCTTCAAGGTTTGCTACAGGCAATCTCAGTTCCTTTCCTGCTGCCAACATAGCCTTTATTTGTGGCAAGCCTATACGCACGCTGCGGTCGTCTGTAGGGTAAGCAACACTTGCATCACCCATAGTAAGTTTCGGACCGTCTTTGACGATACGCAGAGTAAAGTACATAGGGTCGGGGCAGATTTCGTATTTTATTGTACCCTCTGTAAATGTTCTTGTTACAGGGATTGCAGCCACCTTGTATACTCCAGCCTTTTCTGAGTTATACTGATAGTCGTCAAGATTGTTGCTTGCCGAAAGCAGTAATTGTCCGTTGTCCACATACTCCCTCAATAGTGCATAGCCTGTTGAATTTATGTTTTTATATCCCGCATCCAGACCTTTCACTTCGGTATACTCAGCTCTGCCGCGATAGTCAGCCAACGTTTGCAGCAACATGGGAATGGAGGCAAAATTGTTCTCCTTGTCGGGCTCGCTGAAGAACCAGTCTAATTTAACCTTATGCAATGTAATTGCACCACCATTCACCACGTCGGTAGTCAGCAACTTTCCGCTAATGTTAACGTTAGGCTTATTAGATCCATCGCACGACACACGCACCGTTGATACGGTATTTCCGGTAGCATCCGAAACCGTAAATTTTTGCTGTACAAGCTCAAATTCCTCACTATACAAAGAGCAAACATTAGTGGGTTTGCCCCATTCATCAGGCTTGTCAGGATCGTCTTCGTTAGGAGTAGTTACCGAAATGTAATACTTAGTACCAAAAGCCAAGTTGAAATGGCGATAGGCAAGCAACAGCAGTATATTCCCGTCCGCGTCCTTTGTAAACATTGGCGAATTGGTGCTACCTCCTGCTGCATAGCTTGGCAGCGTCTTGCTTGCGTTGTATTCAGCAGGCACTTCTGCCACCCCATATTCATCAGCTTTTCCGTCGCCATCATAGTCGATACCTGCAATAGGATTGCCATTCAAGTCGCATATACGGTAAAACAACTTTGAAGCCACCCCCACACCTACAACAGCCTGTATGTTCTCGTAGTGAGAGGTTATCATGAACTTAACGTCGTCGGTCGAACCTTCGAGCTGATCTGGACACACCGCTTTGTTCTGTATCACGTCTATTTTGGCATGCTGTATATATAATCGCAAGTCGTCAATAGCATAGTCGGCACCATTGGTGTTGTCGCACATATTGTCCACCACAATACGGAAGTCGGAATAGTTTTCCACTCCTGACTTTTTTCGTATCACCAGTCGGCTATACACCTGGAACCACTTTCCCCGCTGTCTGCCGCCTGCAGTATTGTTGGCAAGGTCGCCCGAGCTAAACGACGAAAGCAATCGTTGATAGGTCACCTTGCCCTGCTCGTCCTTTATGATTCCATATAGTTTGAACATCAACTGAGGTTGTGTCTTTCCAGACGTAAAGTCTGCCACTGCTCCTGCGAAGATAAGACGCGCTCCCGAACACAAGTCGGCCTTGAAGTCGATAGTTGCAATCTGTCGGCTCTCATCTGAAGCATCTACATACAAGAAGTGTCCATACTGCTTGCCGCCCGTAAGTTCATAGGTACGGTCGTAAAGTACTTCAGAAGTCCACCACCATTGGTACATCTTTTTTCCACCAGCAGTCTCTTGGTTTGCGTCCGACACACCCGGCACGTTCGCACTCTTGTACAATCCATACTCGCCGTGTATAACACCATAACCATCAGGCCAACTTAGGTCGCGCAGTTGTGGATAAGCGTAACAATACGCACGTTTGTCCCATTGTGAAGACAGCGTAGAGATGTTGTTAGCTGCTGTAGGTGCGTCCAATGTCAGTGTATTATTGTCATCGTCAAACGAGATAGGCTTTGTAGCTTGCTGATAGTGGGTGTTGAGGTAGCTATATGTGCGGTCGTTATCGCCATCAGCAAAAATCTGCTCACGCGTCTTTGGATAAGTATTATTATACAATATCTCGTAATTGGCTATCGGAGCCATGTCGTTGCCATTTTTGGCATAGCACACAATATACACCACATCTCCAAAAGTAATGGTTGGTTTTGAAGTTGTCTTTCCGTCCAATGTCAACCACCCATTACCATTTGTCATAATGGTATTCATGCTTGTAGCCGACCATATCTGATAATTCTCATTAGCATCTCTTGCCAGAATGGTATATTTAGTCTTGGTCTTATCATAAGCACGCCATTGATAACGTGTTGCCTGCACCATTTTTGTCTTATCAAAGTCGGCACGTTTTATCAGATGTGCATCGTCTGCTGCATATACGTGATGATTGGTTTCCTTAAGGGGATAAAAATAGTAGTTGCTTGGCAACATATTTACGCGTATCGCCATTGAGGAATTCGCGTCTTTAGCACCAAATAATATTTGGCGGTTGTCCTCAATCGTCAAGTCGGAGTTAGCCGCACGCTTGTCTGTCGGAAACGCATTGACAATATTCTCTGCTATACTCTTTGCCGACCTTATGTGGAAGATATATCGTATTTGCAGTGTAGGCTCACGCTGGAAATATCGTTCCTTATATAAGAAGCTACCAGCCTCAAAGGGGTCAAAGTCGATATATTTACTCACATCACATGCTATTTCCTCTCCTTCCCAATTAGCGTTTTCCGCCTCGGTTGGTGCAGTATACTTTACACCCTGTCTTATTCTACTCGGTCCATACTTTTCACCACTTATAGACTTTTTCCAAGCAAACAGACCACGCACATTGTTAGCAGCATCGCTTACCTCTTCCAAATAGCTGTGATAGCTGTCGTATTTTGAGAGCCTGCTGCTTTTCATGTCAGTCTTATAGTCATACCATCTGATGTAGCCCTTTGGCTCGTTTGAGCGATTTTGCCGTGCACCGTCCGTTGTATATCCTTCAAACGGCAATAGCAAGTCTACAGCCTTTCCCGGCTCTACATAATAGGTATATTCATACTCATGCACCTGCTGCATCATCTGTCCATAAGGATTGGCCAGAAGCGGTCTGCCAGTCACGCCCTCCCAATGTTTGAACACACTCTGTTGTGCATGAATGGTGGTGGTAGCACAGCATGCCAACACCAGAAAGCATAAATAGATGTATTTGTATTTGTTCATAATACACTACTCTTTTATAATTTCCACTTTATACGGAATGTCATACCCTAACTGATTGATACCTATTAGCACCTTGTGTATAGCATATCCATTGCGGTTGCCAATTACGCCCTCTATGGTGTGTCGCGATGGCACTGGTGTGGGCATACGGTCGTATATACATACCCCATTGCCGTCGGGTTGCAACGTCAATGTCTGCCAACCAGCAAACACCCAACCGTCGGCTGCATCGACACCAGGTTTGAGTTCTACACCATCGCTTATGCGCACTACATAGGGTATGAGATGAAACTCGCCATAACTCTTAAATCTTACGGTAAGCATCTCGTCGTTCTGTTCAACAGTAGGCAGCACGCCAATGGGGGTAAACTGCTCTACCTTGAATCTTACACGATAGTCGTTTAGCTTTATTGGTATCTCAAGATAGTCGTTACGTGATATTGTGTTCCAGTTTGACAATGCACCACGATGGTTCATTGTGGCATGGTCGGTCTTAACGCTCACTACAAAGTAGTTCGGCATTCGAGCTATCGACTCATTGACGTAGAAACTTATTATCGTCGGTGTCGTAGTATTGGCCTTTACCACCACTTCAGGGTCGAGATTAATAGTAAACATCTCTTTCGCTGCCGAAGCATTGATATGTGGTTCAACTGCTGTGCCATTGTCCTTGCCAGGCAGCAGATACAGATTATTGGCCTCGTTCTTGGTAATATCTGTAAGCGCCACTTTCTTTAGCGTGATGTCGTTTGGTGTGTCGTTGGTTATCTTCAGCTTCACCTTAGCCACCATTCTTATCACTTCGAGATCGACATCCGAAGTATTCTTCTTTATCTCTATGGTCTGCTTGTTGCTCATAGGTATGCCGCCAGGAAAGTCGGCAGCCGTAAGCACATTGCCATTTACGGTATATAGCTTATTGTCGAAGTCGGCAGGGAGCGGCGTATTAGATGTAGAATAGTCGATATTCGGGTCGAGCCCCACATCCTCAGGTTTAATATTTGCGAAAGAATAGAATGTAGTTTCGCCTGGTTCAATCTTAGCCGTAAGCGTGCCCACCCAGCTCTTCTCCTCAGCATAATCTTCGCTAACAAGCAGATGTTTGATGATGCCATGCTGTACAACGATGGTGAAGCAGTTGTTCATCATCTCGCCTTTTTCGGCATTGGCATCGGTCCATTCCAGCGAACCGCTACTACGTGACGCAGTGCTTCCTGTCGGGGTTGAAATATTTATGCGCACAGTTACAGGCTTGCTATCAATTGTTGGCTCGGTAGTAGGGTCTGACGAGCAACAACATAGAGCAAGTGATGCAATGAGCGAGACTATCAAAAGCGATATTTTCTTCATTTATGTATATATTATGTCACTTTTAGTGGTACGGTACTGATTTACCTGTTACCCCGTTAACTTGTCAGCTTGTTTACTAATTCCGCCAACGTGTTTACATTATTATTTCTTCGTCGTATTCTCGCTTATTCCATCTTCTTACGTGCAGGTTTACGATGAGCTTTCCGCCCTCTTTGTAAATCATGAATGTATAGAAGTGGTTGCGCTGTATATCGTACGGCGTGCCTGTAGGTTCTCCGGCTGTGTCGTAGTTGCGAAAATACAGGGTATATGTACCTTCGTGTTTGCCGTTTCTGTTCAGGTTAATTGTTATAGTAGCAGGTGTAGCACCACTACTGGTATTGTCGTATTCTGGTATGTATGTCGCTCTCTCCTCCACCAAGTCAATACTTGCCTCCCTGCTGTCAAACACATGCAGCGAATTGTTGAAGCGTATATCCTGCGTCCTGTCAGCCAGCTTATAGTTGTTGGGCAGACAGTAGCCTTTGGTGTTATAGTTGTTGATGTGCATGCTGCCTATAGAGTAGCCGTACAACGGCATATCCGAGCGCATTCCAACTCTCACCTTCGCCATAGCTCTTAGCAAATATATTGGCTCTGTCATATCTGTTTGTGTGCCGAGGCTTAGTTCAGGCAGCGAAGCCACGCCCCACATTGGTATATATTTTCGTATGCCCGTATCAAGGTTATATGTCAAGTCGGGTAGTGAAATGGTGCTAAGTTTTGAAGCATTGCAGTTAGCCACAATCATTATCTTCTTAGCCTTTGCAATATTGTCTTTAGCATTATTCCACACTCCAGTTATGGCATATTTATTGCCCGAAGGGTCGCTCATAGGTATAACCTTTATAATCTTCACATCTGCGATGATGTTGCCCCCTTTGTCGCAGATGGCTATATACAAGTCGTCGGGGTTAATCATATTTTCCTTTTCAATGCCGGGCAGCGGATGATCATAGTCGTCCCATCCCTCGTTGGCGGCACGAGTTGTCCTGACATCTGACACCGCCACCGTAAAGGCTACACGTACATCGTTCATAGCGATAGCGTCTTCTGCGTTGCTATCTGAACAAGCAGCCATTGCCATGCATAGCATTATGCCGACAACCGCTATAAGGGTAATATGTTTAATATGATACAACATCAAGTATTACACTGTTATTTAGAATTATAAAGTATCGTATTCTATATCTCCATTTTCTCTACATTTCGGTATTTTGCAACACCACACGCCAAGAGTTTATATATATATTGGCGTTTAGCCAATTTAATCGGTCGTCTACAAAGAAGATGAAGTTATAGTCGTCCTGCCGGTCTAAGTATTCTTGGTCAGTCATCGTCTTGTTGTAGTTACCTTTCACAAGCAATGCATAGTCGATGAGAGGTATGTTGAACACCATTTTTCCGTTGTTTGTATTATAAACCTTAAGTCGTGGGTGTTTTGTAGCGAACAGTCTGTTTACGGTCATCTCAGCCACTACTGCCGACACCTGTGTTTCGTTCTCGTTCACAGCTCTAACGCTACCGTCGTGTTGCGCCCATGGGCGATAAGTTATCGAGTCGTCCATTACAGGTGTGTTGTCGTAGGCAAGCCAACCGTTATCGTCGTCTATCTTGAAGTCAAAGTCGCTGGCTTTTAGCTTTTTGCCAGATGTGTTTTGTATCACCACTTTGACGTTGTTTGTATTCTTAGTTAGTGGCACCGTTATGGTTTTTGTTCCATAGTCTTCCATACGCATGTCTACATTTTTAGAGTATCCGTGGTATAGAGCTGTCAGGTCGTGCTGTATATCTCTGGTTGTTCTATTGATCTTACAATCGAGTTTAGCGATATCGTTTGTTGCATCGCCGCTTGTTGTGTATATGTATGAGTTTGGCTGTCGTTCTTCGCCTTCACCCCATACATGCAGGGTGTATATGCCTGGTTTGATGTCGAGTTTCATATAGCCTCCATTGGCAGCTATATCGCTCACTTTTTCAGTCTTATTGAATACCAGGTCGCCATTTAGATTATAGGCATGCAGGGTCACCGTCTTCACGGGTGAGGTGAAGATGTCTATAAAATCCATGTTCATATCGTAGCAGAACCTTACTCTCAAGTCTTTTTTACATCCGTCCATGTCCTCGTGCATCATAGAGCAAGAAGATATGGCTAATGACAATATAAGAGCGAGAGTTATCTTGTTTGTAGTGTTCAAGATAGACCTTAAGTATCTCATATAAGCAGAATGTAATGTATGTACTATTATTTTTTGATATCCTATGTTATAGTTGGTACGGCACTAAGCCGTGCCAACTGTGTGTATAGAGAGATATTGAAGTCGTCTAAACTTTTATGAAGTTCAAGATTTGCCTTTATTTTTGAAGCGATTTTTGGCATTGAAGAGGGAGTGTAGCGAGCTACACGACCGATGAAAGGTCAAAAAGCGGTCAAAAAGAAAGGTAAATCTTGAATTTAGAAGAGATAAAAGTTTAAATCTAATCTTCGTCAGAAAAGTTTAGACGACTTCATTATGCTTACGCGTTGGCGGAATTAGTAAACAAGTTGACAAGTTAACGGGTAAGTTTGCCAAGCTTTTTAAGCTTCTTACCATTATGACGTAGTGTATTGCATACTTACTCGTTAACCTGTAAACCTGTCAACCCGTCAACCCGTTAGTTACCAAGACTTGCGTTTTGGTTTACCACACGCCACTGCAGTACCTGAACGCGTGCTGCAAGGTAGGTGTCTTCGTATGTAGGCACAATTGGGTCAACCACCTTTTCGGGGTCGTATACAGGTGTACCAAAGCCCGTGATACCTGACAAGGTAATCTTGTAGAAGTGGTTGCGCACAATACCATATTCGGCATTTGCGTCAGTACCTCCAAGGTGCTTGATAGGAACATAGTAGTAAGCTCTACCATCCTTTCTGATTTCAGCCTTATCTGCCTCAATGGCTCCCAATACTGTAGCCTTATCTACTTCTGTGAAAGTAGGAGTGGTGCCAGTAGTTGTCTTGGTGTAATACTTCTTAGTACCAGCAGGGTCGTCTGCCAATGTCGGAGTTACGCGATATTGTTGCATAGTACCATTAGGTTCCTTAAAGTTGATGTCATCTTTTGAAAGCTGAGTATAATTTGTGGCATCAGTACTTGTGTAATACTGCGAGAATATCAATGCCACCTGCCTCTTAAGATTGTCAATTCCAAGAAGAGACACACCATTGTATCTACAAATTTCGGCATTATGCCAGTTGTTGTCAGCATCCTTGTATCTAAGAGTGGCTGCAACTGCAAACTTTGTCAGGTCATTGTCTTTCAAATTAGTGACTTTACTATCAGGCGTGTTAGGCAATGTGTACAACACGTCCTGCATCTGGGCTTTCAATTGGTTAAACTTAGGATTAATAGGCTGATTGCCGCCCGCGACTGGATCAAATGCAACTGAAGTTTCCCAGAAACAACGGTGATAGTCGGAAGTTGTCCAAGGACTAAAGCCTAAATTTCCGTCGGTCCATGTCTTCTTTACCTGCTTTTCTACCTCAGCCTTGCCATTCTCATTTGCCAAGCCCCAGCCATCGATAACAGCATAAACATCATAATCGCCGGATTGTCCAACAGGTGTTATTGTGCCATATTTCTTGGCATCCCAGTCTGTACCATTGCCAAGCTTAAAGGCTGTTTTGTCAACATCGGCAGTAACCTTAGCCACAACACGCTCTACATAGAGGTCTACTGGTTTTTCCCTGGCAGTTTTTTCCGAAGTTGTTACATGACCTGCAACAAGCGATGCACAAACATCTTCACCTGCATTGACATATACAGAGTTGCTCATTACAAAGTCAGACACAGCACCGGTAGTCGCATTCTTTTCGTAGAATTTGCTACCTACTGTAGAATAACGAAGTTCGCTCAATCTCATTGTTTCACCACTTTGGATTTTTGCAGCATCAACAGTTCCTGGATTAACAACTGCCACAATAGCAGCAGGAGCCGCAGACTGAACACCATTGATTACAAGTACGGTTTGCGTAATCTTCTCAACAGGCGACGGTGCAGGATTTGAGGTATCGTCAGTAGGTGAAGCATCAAGCCAGTTTTTAGGATCACCACCAGTTACGCCTTCAACACCAGGATTCTTAATAAGATAAGGCGAACCATCACCGTTGAAGAAGTAGAAACGCACCTTGTTGATTTTGCTTTCCGCTTCAGTTCCATTCTCATAGTCAGCAGTAGCACGTGTTGTAGGAGTAGCTCCTACATTCACAATGTTCACAGCGAGATACTGTGGGTCACTACCAGGTTTTGTGCCGCCACCCATCTCATCTTTGTCTGAAGCACATGCGGTCATCATCAATGCCACACATGCAAAAGGGAATAATTTAGAAATCTTCATAACAGGAAGTTTTTAATAATGTTTTTATTTACTTAATAATCTCTTTATATATTTTTCGTGCCGCCTCAGCCTCAGGGCTGTTGCCAGCCTTGTCGAGATATGGCTTGGCACTCTCTGCGTCGCCAGCATTCAAACGCGTGCAAGCAGCATTAAGGTTGGCAGTTGGGTCGTTAGGAAACATGCGCACCGCAATTTCCATCACCTCGTTAAACACCTTCGAGCCAGGCTCGTAAGTTTGTGCCACCATGAACATCTCGTTTTGCGATAGCAGTTGCGGACGAGTTGTTATCAGTTTCTTTGCCTCTTCCACATTGAATGGACGAATCTTGTATTTTATGTGATAGTCAGAGCGGCGCAATGCAGGATAGCATGTTGCATGCAAAAACTTGTATTCCTCGGTATATTCAGCCTTTATCCGTGCCTCGCGTTCGTCTTCCTTCAGCGATGTGTCGTTGGCAATGCTGAGTATCTGCTGCTTGTGTTCCATGTTGCTTCCGGCAATATATTTGCACAGCCCCTCCCAGTCTTCGGCGGTATGCGACACAGTGAATATCTCTTTGTCGAGTTTTACCATGCGCTGCACATATTCCGTCAGCGTTTTCGCACGTGCTTGCGCCAAATAGTTGTTGCTCTCGTATCTTCCTTCAGGCGATGCAAAGCCATGAATATTGATGCCCACTACGGTGATATTCTTGTCAGCCTTCAGCGCCTCGATGGTTCTCACTATGCTGTCCAGCTGTTCGGGGTTTCTGCGATATTGTGGATTCAGTTCTGTGCGGTTCACGGGGAAATCAATGTATGCCGTTTTGCTCAGCTCCTGAATTTTCTCTGCCACCACCTCCGGACGCACATACATTGCCGTAGGTCGTCGATATTCAGCCAGCTCATAGTGTTTGTTGCCAATGTTGTCGCCACATCCGCAAAGGTCTTCGCTTATGTTCACCTTGTAGTTGACCAACCTTTTGTCGTAGCTCATCGATTGCAGATATTCTATTTGCTGCGGCTTGCCGTTTTCTCTCCTCACCACATACGCCTCGTCGTTTTTCGCCTTTCGCCCGTTGCGTTGCTGCATGATGTGCTGTCGTTTGCCGTTTATCACCATCTTTGGCATCACCACCTCGCCATCGTCGGTAGCTATGGTTGGCGTGAACACAAACTGGTTGTTGGCACCCATCTTCAGCTTGTCCAGGTTCACAGTCATGGAAAGAGTCACCTTTTTGCCCATGCTCTTAACCCTCACATTCTCTATCGTTATGCTTTCGTTGGCTATATGCACACGCTTGCAGCCTTGCCCGTAGCATGTAACTGCGGCAAGGGTAAGTAGCGGTAATATGAATAGAATGTTGTGTTTCATATCTTTGCTCTTATATATATATACTTAGGAAAAGATAGGGGGTATTCTCTACGCGTTGGCGGAATTTGTAAACAAGTTGACAAGTTAACGGGTTAACAGGTAAGTTTGCCAAGTTTTTTTAGCTTCTTACCATTATGACTTTAACATAATAAATAGTGTATCGCATACTTACTTGTTAACTTGTCAACTTGTTAACCTGAAATTCCGCCAACGGATATTCTCCGTATTAGTTTATCACATAAATCAATGATATAGCGGCTTTGGTAGGACCAAAATAGTTCTTGTGACTACTCTTTAATTTCTTGCCACAAGCTCCGCATTTCATCTCGTCATATTTGATATAATCATATCCCACGCCCAGCGAAGCTTCAAGGTTCCAATGGCGAGATATTGGCCATTGGTAGCCACACGAAATGCCACCGCCTGCATACCAACCCTCGTAGCGACGGCTCTTCAGGTTAGGTAGCAAACCCAATGGCAAGTCTACACCTCCCATATTAAATTCGCCACCCATCACATGGGGGCCAACAAACCAACCATTGAAACTCTGGCAAAACCAATGTCTATACTCAGCCATTGTGCTCCAATGTCTGAGCTTAGAGTGGTCGCCACCAGATTGCTCCCATGGATTTAGTCCATAAAACAGTTGTGCGGTATGCTTGTTGTTCAACGATAATTCTACTCCGATATTTGGTGTGGTGGTTGCCCAATAAAGCGCGTTAGTTTTAATAGCTACAGTTTGAGCATATAGTAGGGTATTCGTCAATGACAAGAAGGCACCTAGTAATATTTTAGTAATTCTCATAAGATATCTGTTTTATACAGCAGCTGTGTTCTGCTTTATATCAGTTCTACTTAAAGTTTGGGCTTTTCCCCGTTTTTTTTGAGGGTGGGGTATTTAGCTCTTTCTCTAATTTCTTGAGTTCTTACTTAGTGTTTTTTGAGGTTCTTTGTTATTATGCCCTGGGGCATGTGTTTAATATTTTATATAAGTTGGTGCAAAGATAACATATTTTATCGGGGGGGTAATATATTTTATAAATTTTTTTCTTAATACCAATATTTTTTCGGCGCTCTATATAAAAAGAGACAAGTTGCACTCTGGAACATTCAAGTATGCTTGACGATCAAGAACCACGAAATAAGGGTTGGGAGGGGGCGCTTTTAACCGACCCCATAATGTGGTGAATGGAAGTTATAGGGCGAAATTTATAAAGGTGTACGGTTGAAACGACTCCCTTGAACGTAGGGTGTGATTACATGTCATACCCTTTGTTCTAAAACGTATTTTTGTATAGTTTACGATGCTACGTTTTACTGTTTTTTTACTTGATAAACGCAGCTTTTTCATTGATTGTGCTGGCTTTTGGGATAAAACTGTTATCTTGCGGTGTAAAGACGGATAAGAACTTGTTGGAGCAAGGATAAATCTCATAAAAAATTATTTTTTACAGGCAAGATTCTTGCTTTTTGATGATTTAATAAGCAGAAACTAAAAAGCAAAAAATATGAGAATAACAAAGAAAACAATTCTGGCAATAGGTCTGATAGCCAGTTCGCTCACGCTGAACTCATGCGATTACAATGATAACAATGAGGTGTTACGACGCCCAACTGCCCTTGTAACAGTGTATCCTTCTGCGCCTGACGGCTTCTTCATGCAACTTGATGAATCAACGTCGCTTGTACCTACCAATATGAAAGCCTCACCGTTTGGAGACAAGAAAGTGAGGGCTTTGGTGAACTATACAATAGAAGAGCGAAGCTACGGAGGCAACCAACAGCGTGTGTATGTAAATTGGATTGACAGCATCCGTACCAAACAGCCAGTAATGACGCAAGGATCAGAAGAAAAAAATGCAAAAGCATTTGGAAATGACCCTATTGAAATTGTTCGTGATTGGGTTTCTGTTGCCGAGGACGGATTTGTTACGCTCCGCATACGCACATTGTGGGGAGGAACTACCAAGCATGTCATTAATCTTGTGAGCGGTGTGAACAAGGATAATGTATATGAGTTCGACTTGCGCCACAATGCCCAAGGTGACACCAACGGAAGAATGGGGGATGCACTTATAGCATTTGACCTCAACTCACTATGGAAGAAACATCCTAAGGAACTGAAGATAAAACTCAATTGGCTGTCGTTCCGTGGCAAAAAGTCTGCCGAACTGTCGCTCAAAATGCATACGGTCACATCAGCGTACAATACCGGAACACCCTCATTATTGCATCGTATAGAATAAAAAACTCGTTGTTACGAGATAGTGCAAATGCTTTTTGCTGTAAGGTAAAGGCATTTGCACTTCGTTGTTTCCAAAGCTTTTAACCCTACAAACATCATGTTCGGCATAATATTCAGAAAAGAAACGGAAGAGGAACGATGGTTGCGAAAGGCACTCGATGGCGACAATACTGCCATCGAGTGGATTTATCGCAAGCATGTGCGATACCTGTCTGCACTCTGCTCGCGCTACATCACAGAAGACGAAGACATTAAGGACGTGCTACAAGAATCGTTCATCAAGATATTTACTTCTCTGGATAGTTTCAAGTATCGTGGAGAAGGGTCTTTGAAAGCATGGATGGCAAAAATTACTCTCAATGAGACCCTGAAGTTTGTACGCAACAACAGCCGTTTGCCCATTGATAGTATCGATGATAAAGATATGAACATTGCAGATGGCGACAGTATGGAGACTGAGGACATACCTACCGATGTACTTCATCAGTTTATACGTGAGTTGCCCGATGGATACCGAACTGTATTCAATCTCTATGTCATTGACGATAAGAGTCACAAGGAAATAGCCCAATTGCTCGGCATAAAGGAGAATACTTCAGCTTCGCAGTTGCACAAGGCCAAATCAATGCTGGCGCAGAAGATAAAACATTATAGAACCATCAATTCCATTTAACGTATGAAAAATAATTGGCAAAAAGACATACACGACCGTTTGGGCAACTATGAGAAAGATGCACCAAAAGGACTTTGGGAGGAGATTCGCAAAGGAACGACTGATGAGAATGGTGGCTATATGAACGGCGGCAGATCTTTCAGAACTTACTGGCTACGGCGTACAGCGTATACTGCAGCCGCTGCAAGCGTGGCTTTGTTGATAGGATATTCAATATATTCTGAATACGCAAACGATGGGCAAACGCTATCAGAAATGACAAATCAACAAATAGCACATACACCAGCAGAGCCATCCCCTAAAGGCAATATCGTTGCTGACGACGGCAATAATCCTATTGCCTACAACTCACCTGTGCCACGCATCATTACGACCATAGTACACAAAACTGTTGGTGACATTAATACGTTGTCATCTTATGCTAATGATGAGAAATCTTTGGAAACAGCGTCTGACAACCCTGAGGAGGATGATGCCAACAGTTCAAAAGAAACGAATACAACTGCCGACAAAGAAAATTTGCCGAAACGTGAGAATGAGAGCAAGAAAGCAAACAATTCTCATCACAACAGCAATTACGGCAGTCTTGTGGCTTACAACTCTGACGCAAGGCGTCACGCCTCTTCGTCCACATCGCTACGTTGGACTGTAAGTACAAGTGCAATGGGATTGATGGGGTCATCAAGAACCATAACATCTATTGGCGACCCTGTTGTTGCAACCGGTCCAGATGATTCTGACTGGGAGGACAACCCTATGCTCGGCATCAACATATTCAATCAGGGAAAGGAAGTGAAAGCAGAATACAAGCACCGCTTGCCTGTACGCATTGGTGTGAAAGTGGCATACACACTTAACAAGCATTGGAGCATCGAAAGCGGACTTACATACACTCGTCTATCTTCCGACATGAAAGACGGAACAAAAGAGAACTACTTTACGGGCGAGCAAAGGCTGAACTATGTAGGAATTCCTGTCAACATGAAATATAATGCATGGTCATACAAAAGGTTCAATCTATATGGCTCGGCAGGTGTACTTGCAGAAAAATGCGTATCGGGAAATGTCACGAAAGAATATGTCATCAATAATGCGACAAAGAAGAAAAAGACTGTCAACATTGATAGCAAGCCTTTGCAAATGTCTGTAAATGTGGATTTCGGCGTGCAGTTTGACGTGCTTGACAATGTTGGTATTTATGCAGAGCCGGGCGTAAGCTATCATTTAGACGACCATTCTTCGCTCCAGACTATCTACAAGGAGAAACCGCTGAACTTCAATCTCAATGTAGGTGTAAGATACACTATAGGTAAGTAATAATTAAGAAATATAAAATCATAAAGAATATGAATACAATAAAAACATTGGCATTAGCGACCATCATCATTGGTATGGCATCATGCGCCAGCACCCAAAAGTTTCAAATGGTAGGTGCATTCGGCAAGCGTACAAAACTTACGACAGAAGAAGATTCTCTCTTCAAGGCTGTTGTTCTGTCGCATAGCAACTTGCAGTTGAAACCCCTCAAGGTTTCTCGCCAAGTCGTGGGTGGAACCAACTATCGTTATGAATGCGTGGATAACAACAAAAAAAAGGTTGAGGTTGTCGTCTATGAGCCACTTCCAGGACAGGGAGACGCCCGCATATTGAGCATTGGCGGAAAGGAATATACGGAATAGACGTCTAACTCGACAAGTGTTATAACACAAAATCCGTGCTTCGATAAACCCCTTACAAGAGCTTTACCGAAGCACGGATTTTATATTATTGGGTTCGCGGCAAAGCGCGAAATTTATGAAGTCGTCTAAACTTTTATGAAGTTCAAGATTTGCCTTTATTTTTGAAGCGATTTTTGGCATTGAAGAGGGAGTGTAGCGAGCTACACGACCGATGAAAGGTCAAAAAGCGGTCAAAAAGAAAGGTAAAGATTGAATTTAGAAGAGATAAAAGTTTAAATATAATCTTCGTCAGAAAAGTTTAGACGACTTCTTCTTACTGCACCTCAATGGTACGTGCTACTTTGGCTTCTGCCTCGGCTATCTTAGGCAAGGTGATGTTTAAGATGCCGTGCTTAACCTCTGCACCAATCTTTGTCTTGTCAACATCATCGGGCAGAACCAATGTCTGTTGATACTTGGTGTAAGCAAACTCGCGACGCAAGTACTTCTTGCCCTTGTGCTGTTCGTCTTCTTCTTTCTTCTCCATGTTGATGACCAAGTCACCATTCTCATCGAGGTGAATGTTGAAGTCGTCCTTTGTCATACCAGGAGCGGCAACTTCTACGTGGTAGTGTTCGTTGTCCTCAGCTACGTTGATTGAAGGGGCTGTAGCATTAACGCGTGGCATATAGTTGTTATCAAAGAAGTCGTTGAATACGTTAGGTAACCAGTTTTGTGAATAGCGTGTCATAATTGTATATATTTTTTTGTTGTTTTAGAATGTTGTTTGCTTCATCTTCCGCTCCTCTCGGAACTTCCGACTTGCGCTTACCAATATTACAACGTGCGTGCCAAAACGTATCGTCCCCCCTTAGTCCTCCTTTTGTGCCAATTTGGCTTGACGAAATGACATTTCTTGTGACAAATTGACTACATTTGTAGCACAAAATAAGATAGTATGGACAAAGCTACTGACGACGAACTCTTTACCATTAGACATATTAAACCGACCTCGGTGCGCGTACTCGTATTGAATGAATTGGAACGTGCTGACTGTGCGCTCTCGCTTTCCGACCTTGAAGCGCGGCTTGTCACCGTTGACAAGTCAAGTATCTTTCGCACGCTCACGCTCTTTCTCTCCCACCATATGGTGCATAGTATTGAAGACGGAACGGGCATGACGAAGTATGCCCTTTGTGATGCGGACTGCCATTGTGGTGAGGAAGGTCATCAACATGGATTAGACGATTATCACGTTCACTTTCGCTGCGAGCGGTGTGGCCGCACGTTTTGTCTGCGCGGCATGCCCATACCGCAAGTAGCGTTGCCGCAAGGCTTTACCCTTACGAGCGCTAATTATGTAATGGTCGGTCGGTGTCCGAAATGTAATAAGTAAATTAGATAAACTATAAATTGTCGGCCTAATTGGGGGGCGGGTTTGTAACCCGCGGCAGCAGCAAGTTGCTTATAGTCG